>Ga0210018_1001859_pt1 | contig 10808 bp, 14 predicted proteins | sample CryGeyCG2014_010_2_FD_183967 | JGI IMG/M metagenome (GOLD analysis project Ga0210018, IMG submission 183967) | Groundwater microbial communities from aquifer - Crystal Geyser CG09_land_8/20/14_0.10 (SPAdes) (version 2) | ecosystem: Environmental > Aquatic > Deep subsurface > Groundwater | place... | reverse complement strand
CCTGGCGCCAATTAATGATCCCATAATAAGCTGATGCATATGGTCTCCGTGATCAAATAACCGCAGAATATTCGCTTCTAATTCTTTCTCAGGAACATTTTTAAATTTAAAGAAAATCTGACGGGGACACTTGCCTGCCTGACTGATATAAAAATGGGTTTGGACTCTATCTTTAGATTTATTCTTTTGATTATCCAAATAAAATTTATCAATAATTTCTTTTAACATGTAATTTAATCTTAGTTTATCCAAACCAAAACGTCAAACCATCATGCAACCCTCCTGCCAAAAAATTTCCGATCGGAACGTTTTTGGCATGATAAATTTACCCCTAAAATTTAATAAACAAAAATCCCTCTGGAGCCAGAGGGATTTTTTTATTAACTGGTTGGAGTAAAATTCATACGATCGTAGAAATTTTGCTATGACTATTTTTAGCGTTTTGACCATTGAGGAGCTCGGCGGGCTCGTTTGAGTCCGAATTTCTTTCGCTCGCGCATTCTTGGATCCCGGGTTAAATAGCCCACCCGGCGCAAACGTTTTCTAAAATCGGGGTTAAAATCAACTAAGGCTCTTGATATTCCATGCCTGATCGCCTCAGCTTGAGCGTGAAATCCGCCCCCTTTAACCTTGGCGATAACTTTAAACTTATCAAGAGCCTTCATTTTATCAAAAGCAGAATCAACAATTTGTTGAAGCTCTAAAATAGGGAAATACTCTTTGTAAGGTTTGTCGTTAACTAAAATTGTCTTATCTCCTTGAGTAAAAAGACGAATCCGAGCAATAGCGGTTTTTCTTCTGCCGATTGCTTTAAAATAATGTTCAACTTCTTCTTTAATTTCTTCTTTAGTTGTAGTTTTTTTAACTGTAACCATTTTATTCAAATTTTAATCTTTTAATTTGTTTAGCGCGTAATTTATTTTTAGGCAACATTCCAAAAACTGCTTTTTTGATAACTTCTCCGGGATTCTCTTTAAAAATTTTCTTAAATGGGACTTCTTTCAAACCTCCTAAATAACCGCTGTGATGATAATATATCTTTTTATCAAATTTTTTCCCAGTTACTATGATTTTATCAGCATTCTTAATAATAACAAGATCGCCCATATCTTTATTGGGCGCAAAATCTGTTTTACCTTTTCCTCTAAGCAGATAAGCGATTTCTACCGCCAATCTGCCCAAAACCTTATTAGTGGCATCTATGGTATGGGTTTCTCTTTTCATACTAATTCAATAACAGCCATTTTAGCTCCGTCTGATTTCCGGGACCCTAATTTAATAATTCTAGTATATCCTCCTTTTCTTTCTTTATATTTAGGTCCGATTTCATCAATTAATTTTTTAACTAAATCTTTTGAAAAATATCTGGTTAAAATTCTTCTTGAAGCCAAATCTCCTTTTTTAGACCTGGTTATGCATTTCTCGGCAAATCTAGAAACTTCTTTGGCCTTAGCTTGGGTTGTTTTCATTTTCCCTTTTAAAAAAAGAGCTCTGGCTAATGATTTTAATAAAGCCCTTCTTTGATTTCTTTTTCTTGATAATTTTCTTCCTTTTTTAAGCTTTTTCATGATTTATTTCTTTGCTTTTTTAGCTTTTTTCTTACCTTCCTTTTTCTCTTTCTTGCCCGCCGTAGCCCCGCTAAGCGGGACGGGCTTTGGCGTAAATGGCTCATTAATTAAAGAGAAATGCTTAATTAAAACTTCTGAAGCTTGAAAAAAAGCTTCCTCTGGAGTGATTGTTCCATCAGTTTCAATATCTAATTTTAGTCTGTCAAAATCGGTTCGCTCGCCTACTCTCATATTCTCCACCTTATAACTTACTCTTTTAACAGGAGTAAAAATAGCGTCAATGGGAATAACCCCTATTTCTAACTTCTTTTGTTTTTTTCTTCTCTCAACCGGCTCATAGCCAATGCCTTTCTCTATTTGAATCTCCATTTCCAACTCTTTCTTTTTATCAGTCAAAGTAGCTATTTGGCAATCTTTATTCATTAATTCAAGCTGAGTAGGGATTTTAAAATCAGAGCCCATAACCTTTTTTTCTCCCTTAATACTTAAAACTGCTTTTTGGGGTTCGTCAGAATGTATTTTAAACCTTAATTGCTTTAAGTTCATAATAATAGTGATCACATCTTCTAAAACCCCTGAGATTGTTGAAAATTCATGCTGGACTCCTTTAATTTTCATTTGAGTAACAGCTGCCCCTGACAAAGAAGAAAGCAAAACTCTTCTTAAGGAATTGCCAATAGTTATTCCGTAACCGGGATAAAGCCCCTGAATTTCAAACTGAGCCCAATTATCTTTTTTATCAATAATCTTAGGTGGTTGAGGTAATAATATCATATTTTTTATTTTTAATTAATTATTTTGAATAAAACTCAAATATTGATGAGATTTCAACTGGCGGAGTTGTTTCCTCTAAATTAGCCTGGCCGACAATTTCTACTTCTGATTTTTCGTGATTAACCTTAATCCAAGAAGGAGCTTTGCGCTTTTTTAAAAGCGAAACAATATTATTGAAAATAGCCTTCTTGCTGGTTTTAGGATGAAGACTGATCTTATCCCCTTTTTTAATCTGATAAGACGGGATATTGATTTTTCTTCCATTGATTAAGAAATAACCGTGGCTGACAAGCTGTCTTGCTTGAATCCTAGAAACAGCAAAACCAGTCTGAAAAACCACATTGTCCAAACGGTTTTCTAATTTCTTTATAAGAAGCGCTCCGGCATCTTCTGTTTTGGTTCTTTTATTAAGAACTTCCATTACGTATCTGCTAAACTGCCGTTCGCTTAAATTATACCAATTTTTTAATTTTTGTTTTTCTTTTAATTCTTTTCCATATTCAGAAAGAGAGCCTCTTCTCTTTTTTGCTTTTTCTCCTGGGGGGTAAGGCCTTTTTACCATTGCGCATTTAGCTGAAAGACAACGATCGCCTTTAAAAAAAAGCTTTACTCCTAATCTTCTGCAAATTTTACATCTATTGTTTTTCATAATTAAACTCTTCTTACTTTAGGCGGCCGGCATCCATTATGAGGTATCGGCGTAATATCCTCAACAGAAACGATATCCAAACCGTGAGTAGCTAAAGACCTTATTGCTGATTCTCTCCCAGAACCAATTCCTTTTACAAAAATAGAAACATTTTCAACTTTTAATTTTTTAGCTGTCAAACAAATATTTTCTGCCACTTTAGAAGCGGCAAAAGGAGTGGCTTTTTTTGTTCCTTTAAAACCGATTGACCCAGCGCTAGCCCAAGCTAAAACCCCTCCCTTAGAATCAGTTAAAGTGATTATTGTGTTGTTATATGAAGAAGAAATATAAATGCGGCCTTCCCTTATCTGTTGACCCTCTTTAATTTTTGTTTCTTTTTTTACACTTGCCTCTATTTTTTCTCTTTCTTTTAACAACTCTTCTTCGCTTTTTTGAATAATACGTTTTTTACCCATAATATTATGTTGGTCCTGGTGGTGGCTTTCTCCCAGATCCTACTGTTTTTCTAACATTGCCCCTGACAGTCCTTGTATTGGTTTTAGTTCTCTGGCCCCTTGCTGGAAGTCCTTTAATATGTCTGAAACCTCTCCAAGAACCAATATTCTTCAATCTTTTTATATTCATCATTATTTCTTTCCTAAGATTACCTTCCACTTTATATTTTTTTTCAATAATATTTTTTAATCTGCTTACCTCTTCTAAGCTTAACTGAGAAGCCCTAAGATTAGAATCAATACCAGCTTCTTTTAATATTTTTTTACTTAAAGAATGGCCTACTCCGTAAATATAGGTTAAAGCAATATCTATTTTTTTTTCTTTAGGGACATCAATCCCGGCAATTCTTGGCATAATTTTATCCTTGGCGTTGTTTGTGTTTAGGATTTTTCTTGCAAATTACATAAATTCGTCCTTTTCTTCGGACGATTTTACAGTTTCCGCAAATTTTTTTTACCGACGATCTGACTTTCATATTGTATTATTTATTTCGATAAACTATTCTTCCTCGCGTTTCATCATAAGGACTCGTTTCCACTATCACTCTGTCGCCAGGCATAATTTTAATCCTGTAAATTCTTAATTTACCAGCAAGATGAGCGATTATTTTTCTTCCGTCGTCAAGCTCTACTTTAAAATGAGTACTAGGCAAGGCCTCTATGACAGTACCGGTTCTTTGATTTATTTTTCTGTCTTTTTTCATTTAAATAATGTATAAGGATAATTTAGCAAAATTTAACAAATTAGTCAAGGTTAAACTTCAATTCTAACCTATCCGTATCTTCGGGCATCCTTCTCCTTAAGAAAAACCAAGATTTTAATTCAACCCTCTCAAGCTCGGAAAGATTATTTAAAAATAATTCAGCTTCGTTAATTGGTTTGCCTAAAAGAGCTTTTTTAAGCTCGTTTAAATCAACGGATTGATAAGCCTTAACTTTCACCTCTAAATCTAAAACTAGTTTTCCTAAATCCAAATCTATTTCTTTTAATAAGTAATTAATTTCTAGGCTTTCTTCTTGAATTTTCTGATTTGCCTCAATATTTAAACCAATGCGGTTTTTAACAAGGTTCTCTACGTCTGATTTTTCAAACACTATAGCCTTTGATTTAATTCTAGCTTCTAAACCAAACGATTCTGCGCCAACGCCAACTTTTTGAGAACTGTTAATATCTGAAACATTATTAAATATTGCCCCGTCTAACAAAATAAGATTATCTGAAATTTTCGTCTTAAAAAAATCCCTGCTTCCCTGTTTAAGTTTTTCAGTTAAAACAGCTTCAGCCCGACTTAAATCCGTTTGAGTTATTTGAGCAATTTCTCCTTTAAATCCGCCCGAAATAGGAGAAAATGACTTAGCATAAATTTTAGTATAAAGAGCTGTCCCGGCTAAAGCAGGCAAAGCAAAAGTAGTTGGCCCAATATTATATTCTTCTCCTGATTCGGCCGCTTCGATTTCAATGTTTTTCTCACCCGGAATAAGTTTTCCTTTCTCTTCTCTGGCCCCAGGAATCATCACTTTTTCGGTTGACCAGAATAATTCCCCGTCAGAAGACACAAAACGAGAAGGTATTAAAGCTCTAGAAGAAGTAGAATAAGCGTTGTAAACAGTGATAATACCTTTGGCTTTTTCTTCTTTTATTGTCTGGCCCGAAGCAGAAAATTGCTGAGAAAGTGATTGTTCATTATCCAAAAGCTGACCTTTAATTATATTGTTATCAAAATCAATATTTTCTGCTTTTAGATCAACTGTGATAGTTTGCTTAAAGCTGAGATTGTCTGTTTTGGGCCATATTTCAACTTTTACTTTAGAAAAAAAGGAAAATCCGACCAGCCCCATTAAAATAAAAATAAAAGCAAAGAAAAATAAGCTTTTCAAGAAATAATTCTTCTTTCTTGGGATGGGCTGAATCTCTAATCCTCTATCTTCTTTATTTTCCTCTAAAGAGCTGGATTCTTTAGGAGGAATAATGTCATAAAATTTCTTTGGCATAACGCGCTATTAATAATGACGGAATATATTGAGGGCTTTTTAAATTCTTTGTCGTATCTTCAATGTATTTTAAACTTTTAGGCCGGATGATTTTAGAATATTTTATGCTTTCTTTTATTTCGGGTATTAAGCTGCTGCCTCCAAAAATATATATAGGAGGATTCGATTTAATTTTCTTGAGCATGCCCTGTAAGTTCTGTTGAATAATCTTCTTTTCGGGTAAAAAAATTTCTCTGACTTTCTCATTAACTTCCCGGGTTAAAAGATTGCCGCTGTATTTCTCTTTTAAGAGCCGGGCTGAATCATGATCAATGCCCAGAGCTTCAGATAATCTCTGGGTAAAATCGTGACCGCCTGTTTCAAAACTGCTGACTCGTTTTAAATTATTATCTTTTATTAAAAATCCCTGGGTGAACTTGCCTCCTAAATCAATAAAGGTTCCGTTTTTTATTTTCTGGCTAAAACCATTCTGGAAAACTTCCACCAGGTGCGCTATTTTTGATATTTTTAAGTTTAAATCTTCAAAAATTTTTTGGATTTTTTTAAAATAATGCTTTGGCAGAAAAACAGCCAAGACGCTGATTTCCAAATCTCTTTCTTGGCAGCCGCAAAGATTAGAAACCGGATAACCATTAATCTTAACCTCAACAATGCCGAAATTAATCCAATGAATGTCATCAGGCATAATGCCTGATTTTTCAGCAAATCGAGCGGAAACTTGCTTTTTGCTTTTATTAAGAACTTGCTTAATAATAAATTTTTCTTCTTTTTTGGAAACCTTTGAATCACTATCTCTTTTATAAAGCTGAGAAATAAGCTTAGCTCTTAAAATATCGGGCGGTAAACTAAGCAAAACCGGCAAATTCTTTAAATCTTTTTTTTCTTTGGTTATCAGTTCTAAAGAATTAACCACTCCCCTTTTTATAAATTCTGTTTCAAAATCATTGCCGTTAAATACTCCATATTCTTCTAAATAATAAAGGCCGTGATTTAAAATAACAATTTCTTTATCTTTTTTTTCTAAAAGCAATGCTTTTATCGCCTCAGTTCCAATATCTAAAACTAAAAAGGGGTTTTCTTTTTTTTTGAAAAAACTAAATCTCATTATTTAATTATACCACACCGCTAAGCATTGACAAGTTATTCTAAAATTGCGCGGATGCGGCGAGCCCCGGCGCCCGGAGATTCTTCTTTAGTAATAATAAAACGACCTAATTCTGAAGTGCGCTTAATATGAGGTCCGCCGCAGATTTCTTTAGAAAAAACTTCATTTGTTCGGGGATCTGAAATAGTGTAAACCTTAACCCTGGCTCCGTATTTTTCTCCAAAAACGCCAGTAGCTCCCTGTTTTCTCGCCTCTTCCAAAGGCATTTCTTCGCATTTTACTTCTAAATCTTGCTTTATTTCCTGATTAATTAAGTCTTCTATCTGTTCGAGTTCCTCTTTGGTCAGTTTGACCCCGTGAGAAAAATCAAATCTTAATCTTTCGGCTGTAATATTGCTTCCCTTTTGCTGGACATGATCGCCTAAAACCTTTCTTAAGGCGGCCAAAAGCAAATGAGTGGCGGTATGATATTTTGTTGTCTGCTCTGAATGATCAGCCAATCCTCCTTTAAATTTCTGCTCTGCCCCCTTGCGAGAAAGCTCTTGATGCTTTTTTAATCTCTCGTTGAAATAAACATCTATTTCTTTATTTATTTTAAAACCCTTGCTTAAAGCTATCTCTTTACTGAGCTCTAACGGCACGCCATGGCTTTCATATAAATTAAAAGCCACGTCTCCAGTTAATTGACCACCGGCTTCAGTAACTTGCGAAGTAGTTTCTATTATTCCCCTTTCCAGGGTCTCCTTAAACCTTTCTTCTTCTTTAATAAGCTGTTCAAAAATAAAATACTGATTTTTTTGAAGTTCGGGATATGCGTCTCTATAAATTTTAATAACAACCTTAGCGATCTTGTGGCAAAAAATATCTTCTATTCCTAATCGTTTGCCGTACATTATACTCCTTCTGATTAAACGCCTTAAAACATAGCCCTGCTCAACATTAGAAGGTTCAATATTCTCTGATAAAATGAAAGTGGCTGCTTTAATATGATCGCTAATAATTCTTAAAGCTTTTTCATCTTCTCTCTGAGACAAAGATTTGATCTCTTTAATAATCGGCTGAAATAATTCTGTTTCAAAAACATTATCAAAACCTTTTAAAACTGCGATTGTTCTTTCTATTCCCATCCCAGTATCAACATTTTTTTGCTTTAAAGAAAGATAATCGCCCTCTTTTGTTTTATTAAATTCCATAAAAACATCATTCCAAATCTCGGAATATTTTCCGCAGCCGCAGCCCGGCTTGCAATCAGGTCCGCATTTTTCCTTGCCAATATCATAAAACATTTCTGTGCAAGGACCGCAGGGGCCGGTTTGGCCGGCTGGACCCCACCAATTATCTTCTTTGGGCAAAAAATAAATTCTTTCTTTGGGAATTCCTAATTCCTGCCAAATTTCAGCTGATTCTTGGTCGCGAGAAGCGTCCTGATCGCCGGCAAAAACCGTAACTGACAACTTCTCTAAAGGAATTGCCAGCCATTTTTTCCCGGTTAAAAATTCAAAACTCCATTCAATTGCTTCTTTTTTCCAATAACCGCCCAAAGACCAATTGCCCAGCATCTCAAAAAAAGTAAGGTGCCAGCTGTCTCCTACTTGTTCGATATCGCCAGTTCTAATACATTTCTGAACATCAGTTAATCTTTTACCTTGAGCATGTTTTTCTCCTAATAAAAAAGGCGCCAAAGGATGCATGCCGGCAGTAGTAAAAAGCACGGTTGGATCATGCTCTGGAACCAAAGAAAAGCCCGGAATAATCGCATGACCATTTTTTTTAAAAAAAGAGAGATATTTTTTCTGTAATTGTTTTGAAGTCATTAGAAATTAAAAATTAAAAATTAAAAATTTTATCAGGAGTATCTATGAGCAACAGTAGAGGCAATATAGGCCTGGGGCTTTATTATCGGCTGAAAACCATTACCCCTGATTAAACCGGTTAATTCTTTAATCATATCTTTGGTTGCTCCATTTTCTCCAATATCAGCATGGATGTATTCAAATTGATAATTAAATTTAGCGTCTAATTTTTCTTTAAACTCTTCTTTCAAGAGCAAGGCTAAATCACAAGATAATAAAACTTCTTGCAAAATCCTATTTTTCCAATTAACAAATCTCTTATTAAAACTAGGAGGATATTTTACTTTCTTAAGGAAAAACCTCCCTCCTTCGCCTTTTCTTAAAATAGCGATGGCAACTGGAAAATTAGGATCTTCTTCTGAAGAGGAATCACAGCCAACAATAATATCATAGAATCTTTCCGGCTTTTCTTTTATATAGCCCATTATTTCTTCAATTACCTGTTGGATTAATAAATTCCCTTTAGTAGGACTGTAAAAATGGCCATTTAAATCTATCTTTTCCATAATGAAAAATTTTAACAAACCTTCCTTACTAAGTCAATAAATTCTTTGGGGTCTAAAGAAGCGCCGCCGACTAAAAGTCCCTGAAACCCGCCTTCGTTTAAATAAATTTGGCTGTTTTTGCTGTTAGCGCTCCCCCCATAAAGTATTCTAATTTTTTTGGAGATATTAAGATTATATATTTTAGAAATAATCTTTCTGATTACCAAAGCCATTTTCTGAGCTTCTTCAACGTCGCAGGCATTGCCTGTGCCAATAGCCCAAACCGGTTCATAGGCAATAATAAGATTGGAAATCTTAGAAAGGGGAACTCCGCTAAGGCCAGAAACAATCTCTTGATGCAAAATCTGTTCGGTCTTATCCCCTTCTCTTTCTTCTTGCGTTTCTCCAACGCAGAAAATAGCGCTCAAATTCGATAATAAAACTGTTTTTAATTTTTTATTTATCATTTCATCTGTTTCCTGAAAATGTCTTCTTCTCTCTGAATGGCCGATAATAATATAATCACAACCTAAATTTTTAAGCATTAACGGAGAAATCTCGCCAGTATAAGCTCCTTTATCCTGCCAAAAACAATTCTGGGCTCCAAGAATCAAACCCTCTAATTTAGATAAATAAATAAATGGCGGACAGATAACAACTTCTGCATTCTTAATATTTTTTATGCCCTTTTTAATAGAACTAAAAAGATTTTCAGCTTCCTTAGTTGTTGTTGGATTACACTTCCAATTTGCTATAATAAGTGGTTTACTCATAGATTTATTTTTTTACCCCGTTAAATTCCGAAAGAATTTTTTCGGGGTCAATTTACAATGATAAGTGGTTTCATAGATAGTTATTTTATTTTAGCATAAAACAGCAAAAAATAAAAAGCCCCCTATAAGTAATGCCAAAATTGTGCCGATCGGAACGTTTTTGGCACAGCGATAATTTCAGTTTAAATAAACCAGTTCAAATAAAAAAGAGCTCTAAAAAGAACTCTAATATATTATCTAATATGCTATTCTGTTAATACCTTAGGGCCGATTTCGGTGATAGCGATAGTGTGCTCAAAATGGGCGCAGAGAGAATTATCTTTCATCTGGAAACCGTAGCCGTCTTTTGATTTCTTTACTGCCCAATCCCCCATTGCTATCATCGGCTCAAGGCAAAAAACCATGCCTTGTTTTATTTTCTCTCCGGTTTTTCTTTTCCCGTAATTGCAAATCTGGGGATCTTCATGAAGTTCTCGGCCGATTCCATGTCCGCATAAATCTCTAATCACGCTATAGCCCTGATCTTCAACATATCTCTGGATTGTATTGCCGATATCCCCAAAAGTAATTCCCGGCCTTACTTTCTTAATTCCTCTTTTTAAGGCCTTTTTAGTTGTTCTAATTAATCTTAGGGCTTCTAAAGAAACTTCACCAACCGGAACAGTAACTGCCATGTCGCTGTGATAGCCATTGTATAAAATACCTAAGTCCAAAGAAACAATATCTCCTGATTTTAATTTTCTTTCAGAGGGAATGGAATGAACAAGTTCCTCATTTATTGAGGTACAAAGAACAGCTGGAAATCCTTGATAGTTTTTAAAAGAAGGTTTTGCTCCGAACTTAAAAATAAGGTTTTCGGCAACCTTGTCTAGATATTCAGTAGTAACGCCCGGCTCAACCTTGCTGGCAACCTCTTTAATAATATGAGCTAAAATCTTCCCTCCTTGAGTCATAATTTCCATTTCTTTTTCCGTTTTTATATTAATCATTTCATTTTATTGCGGATAAAATTTCTTTGAAGACGTCGGCTACTGACTGTTCGCCGTTAACTTTTTTAACTTTTATCCCCTGTTCTTTAAAAATCTCAATAACCGGATAGGTTCTGTCCGCATATT
>Ga0210018_1001857_pt1 | contig 10821 bp, 10 predicted proteins | sample CryGeyCG2014_010_2_FD_183967 | JGI IMG/M metagenome (GOLD analysis project Ga0210018, IMG submission 183967) | Groundwater microbial communities from aquifer - Crystal Geyser CG09_land_8/20/14_0.10 (SPAdes) (version 2) | ecosystem: Environmental > Aquatic > Deep subsurface > Groundwater | place... | reverse complement strand
AAATAATATAACCACTCTGAGGATTAGTTCCCGGGCCATATACACTGGTAAGCAGTAGATGAATTGCATTAAATCCATATTCTTCCCGATAAGCTTGTCCTTGGACTAATAACATTTTTTTCGCAAAACTATAGGGAGCATGGATTTTCGCCGGATAGCCATTCCAGAATTGGTCTTCCTTGAAAGGAGACGGAGCAGTTTCTGGATAGGCAGTTACACTACCTATTCCTATAAATTTCTCTACCCCCGTCCTTCTTGCTGCTTCCATAAGCTGAACACCCATTATAATATTATCGTAAAAAATTCTACCAGGATGTAATTTATGGAATTCAATATCTCCAGTTAGAGCCGCTAAATGAATAACAATGTCTTGATCTCTAACTACTCTTTGGCAATTTTCTAATTTTCTCAAATCATATTCTTTAAAAGAAGGAACAAAGATATTTTCTCTGGGAACTCTACGTTTTTGAATCAGATTATTAACAAGGTGTTGACCTATAAAACCTGCCCCACCGGTGACTAAAATTTTCTTATCTTTGAGATTAATCATATTATATCACAGCTCTTATCTTTCTTTTGATTGAAAGAAGTAGCCTCCAAGGATAGAATAAAGAAAGTAACGAAAAAAAACTTCGAGGAAATCTTGGTCCTTTTAAACCCTTTGAGGTTAAGATCCAATTAGCATCAAGGAGGGTCATCATGCGAGAGAAACCTCCAGCTAATTTCAAGTTGATTTCAGCTTCTGGTCCCCCAACTCTTGTTTTCTCTCCAAAAATTGAATGGGAATAACCATGGGTTTGATGAACAACAGTAATTGTTTCCGTAGCATCTATTACTGGTATTTTGAGAGAACGAATATGATAAATTAACCAATTATCCCAACCCGGGCGGCCTACGGCAAATGGGGGTAGATTATGGGGTAAATTTTTAGGAAAAACAAAATAATCTATTCCTGAAAAACCGTGTAATTTTCCTTCTTTTTTTATTCTTTCTTGAAGTTTCTTCTCCCAATCGGTATTAAAATCGATTTCTTCTTTTATATCCAAATCCCAGCGCCGGCCACTCATTAAAAATAAAGGTTTCTCAATTTTTTTAATCGCTGAAATAAAATCTGACATCAAAATGATATCGGCGTTGATATAAACTAAAATCTCATTTTTTGCTTTCTTTTGAGCCAATTTAAAAGCCGAACTCAAAAGTGGAGTACCAAATTCATTTTTTTCAATTTCGGGGATATGTAAAACACCAAATTCTCTTACTGCCTCTGCCACTCCCTCATCGTCTCCAAATAAAATCACTTCACATTTTGGATAAAGCTTAAGCCAGCTCCGAATTGCATTCCTCTGAATAACATTTATATTATCCCGAAAGGGCTTGGGAATGGTGAAAATTGTTAACATATTTTCAAAAAGATGACTCTACTTTTTCTAAGACTTTTTTAAAATACTTGGAAAACTCTAATTCATTTTCATAACATATTTTTGTATTGGCAGAGAATTCAGAATAATTCTCCAATATGGTTCTTATGGCATATCCCAAATCTTTTGCCGAAGTAGCCCTAAAAGCTCTGACGTTTTTGCAATAAAAGAGTACTTTCATTTTTTATAATTTTATTATTCTAAAGTATTCCAATTCTTCTTTTAATTTAATAAAATTATAGATTTCTCCATTGTAGGTAATCCAGAGGTTTCCATCTTCATTACTCATCGGCTGGTGACCAGCTGATGATAAGTCTATAATTGAAAGTCGACGATGTCCCAAACCAATATTTCCTTTGATGTAAAAACCCTCATCGTCTGGACCACGATGAGCCAATTTTTGGGTCATTTCTCTTAAAATTTTCTCTTGCTTTTCCTTCTCTAAATTATAAATACCGCAAATTCCGCACATTTTATTCTTTAATACTAATGGATATAGTTCTTTCTTTATTGTATCTATCAAAGAAAAAAATTTTTTGTAAAATTCTTATTACTATCCTAAAAACCTTCTTATATGAAGAGTAATAAGATAAATTAGCAACATTTATTGTATAAGTCTTAACCAGCTTAAAGCCTGACCGCACTAACATTTTATTTATTTCTTTTGGGATATATTCTCTTATGTGACCTTCGAATTCTTCGGCGTTATAAAAATATTCAAAAATTAACGGATGGCTGGATCTTAAAATGTTAACAACACGATTGTCTAATCTGGCAAAGTTGGGATTAACCAAAATAAAGAAACCCTTCTTTTTTAAAACGCGATAAATTTCATTCAAGTAATTCTTCGGTGACTTATCTAAATGCTCTATCACATTCAACGAAATTACGCAGTCAAAAAAATTATCAGGAAAAGGGAATTTTTCATTACTAACATCAACCAAATCAAAACTAATTCCATATTCTTTAAAGAAGTGCGCTGCGCCTGATCTCTCTAAATAGTTTTTTTTGTCTATCGCGTAAACACGAAAGCTCAATTCGGAAAGAGCCATGGGCATTGTTCCAAATCCAGTTCCTACATCTAAAATCAATCCATCCTTTTTAATCCCGAGTTCTTTTATTTGTTTTAAGGTTTCTAAATAATCAGCGTTCCCCTCCTGTTCAAAATAGGGAATGACTCCGATATACGGTTCCAATTTATTTTCTATTTTTCTTAAAATGTCTAATTCACTCATATTTTTATGTTTTTATTTTTTATATGATTCTATTTGTCTAAGGACTTTTTTAAAATACTTGGAAAACTCTAATTCATTTTCATAACATATTTTTGTATTGGCAGAGAATTCAGAATAATTCTCCAATATGGTTCTTATGGCATCCCCCATCTCTCTTACCGTGTCCACGCATATCCCGCATCTATACTTTTTAACAAGATCCATTACCGATGGAATTTTATTTGTAATAATAGGGAGGCCTTGGGAGAGATAAAAACTTACTTTTCCTGCCGGACCCAAGGCTTTGTTAAAGCTTATGGGTCTATAAAAACTGATTCCGATATCTGCCTTTTTTATTAAACAACATAATTCTTCAAAAGATAATTGCCCTATGGAAATTATTACTTTTTGTTCTATGTTGTTTTTCTTAATAAGTTGTTCGATTTCTTCCAAGTAAGCGGTTTTATAGGGCGTATGTAATATCAAAAGGGTGTCTTTAGGCCATAAACCCATACCGTTTATTATTTCCTCAATTGCCATCTCCGGTATTATTGAACCGGTGTAAATAATAGTTTTTTTATCGGTAGGAATTTGAAAGTTAAAATTGTTATAATTGCAAGGTCTTTGAAGTGTAAAATAATATGAATTAGGAACAATAAAAACCCTTCTTTTGTCAATGTCGTTGTCTTCGATTAGGACATCGGTTCTGTAGCTATCCTGAGTAATTGTAATTTGGGCGTTCTTGCTAAAGTAATTCTCCAATGATTTCCTGATTTTAAGCGCGAATCTCCTAATACCTTTTTCTTTCGCAACATCTTCTTCGGTTATTATTTCCAAAGAATAATAAATGTATGGAACTTTTTTAATTTTCCCCAATATTCCGGCAGCTATTATTCCTTCCTGGTCAACGCCAATAAAGAATCCGTATCTGTGTTTCATAACGTTCCTAATGGAGGTAACCAGAAATAATATTAGGGTCAGCCATTTTTTTTTGCCAGACCTGACGGGTATTGAAGTTGCTTTGTCAGATTCGGGTTTAAAAACGCCGAAGGTTTCGTCGTATAAATGGATTATATCAACAAAATAACCATTTTCGGTTAAAAAACGAATTGCACTGACAAGCGAGGGAGAAACTGACAACCATTCATAATATATAAATATTCCGGCTCTTTTTTCTAACATTATTTTAATATTTTTATGATCGATTTTTATCTAAAGCCTTAACATCAGCTTCCACCATAATCTTGACCAGTGGAGAAAGGGCTTAACGGCCTTTCTAAATGTTTTTAATATTTTTTTCTTCATATGGTTATTGTTTAACTAATTCCAGGCAGGCAATTGCTCGGCTGGCGGCGGCAAAATCAACGTTTAAGCCCTGGGAATATTCGGCATCTTCGCATGATGTTTTATCGCTGATATTCCAGCCCTCTTTTGTATATTTATAATAATCAATTTGATGCTCTCTGGGCTCAAAAATCTCCAACACCCGGCTGATACGGCTGGAATCAAATTGCTGGAATATGCGGAAATTCTGGTATTTTCCAAACGGAACGGTAATGAAAAGCCTGCCTCCTTTTTTTAAAACTCTTTTTAATTCTAAAACTGCTTTTTCAAAGTCAAAAAGTTTCTCCTCTTTATATCTCTGGTCTTTTGTATGAATGGTATTATCCATGCCAATGTGTTCAAGGGTCGATATGCAATTAATGTAGTCAAAATAACCATCCCGGAACGGCAGTTCCCTGATATCGGCGAAAACGTAAGATATTTCTTTTTGCCAAAAACAATAAGATTCCGGATTTAAATTAACAATAACAATCTTTTTATTTTTTAAACCCGGGAATTCTATAATTTGCTTGTAATTTAAAGTAGACCCCGCATCAAGAAGATGACCGGCGGGTGCCTCGGCTATTCTTGATAAAACCCAAGGGTATTCAACCACTCTCTCATCTAAGGCATATCCGTATTTTTTGGGAAGATTTTCTCTGTTTTTAAATTTTTTCATTATTTGCTGATTGTTTATTGCTTCTTTTATATATTTAAATTTAAAAGTAAAATATCCCTTACTCCAAGGTTTCTTTCCGCCAATTTTAAAAAAAATGATTTTAAGCCAATTGGGTATTAATTTATAGAGATTTGTTTTTTTGAACATTTTTTTGAAATAAATATTCCAATAATTCAACTGTATTCAAAAATTCCTTTTCCCTTAATTCTTCTTTTTTTAATTCCCCTTGTTTCTTTTTATATTTATTATCCCTAATTAATTTTAAAATATTAATAAAATTTTTCTCGCTATCAATATATTCAATTCCTTCAAAATCTTTATAATAATCTCCTAAAATTTCCTGATGAAAATCTAAAGATAAAATTGGTTTTTCTGGACATTGTAAAGAAGCAGTAAAGAGGGTAGTGCTTGAAGATAAAGGCAAGCCAATAATGGCATCTGCCATTTCAATATATTTATCTGCTGGTTCTTGAGAATTAACAACTTCAATATTTTTAGAAAGAGATTCAAGTTTTTCTTTTATTTGATTAAAATTTTTAGTATCAGAGTGGGGTTTTATATAAATTTTCCATTCAGGAAGAAATTGACTAATTGATTTAACAGTTTCAATCCACTCTTTTTCTCTTTCTTTTTTTGAAATTAAGGAATAATTCTCTTTTTTAAATCCCAATACAGTATCTTCTGGCAACATTAAACTTATAACTTTTGTGTCTCCTTTATATTTTTTAAATTTATTAAAATATACTTTTTTAAAAAACTCCTTAGTTTTTCTGGCCAGAGGATGAGACAAAATATACAATTTCTCAGCCGGTACCCCATCTTTGAGATAAATATCGTAATCTCTTTTTGAGAAAACAATCTGATAATCAGCATCTCTCATTCCGGAATTTCCTTTTCTCAATATATAACTCGATTTTCCGAAAAACGGCTTTTCTCCTACTGTTATTGGTAAAAACCAATAATAAAGGAAGTGACCAAAATACTTTCTGCATTTTACTATGAACAATCTTAACCACAGGGGCAAAGAATTTGAAAATCTTAAATAGGCATTTATTAAATCTACCCATTTTTCAGTTACCTCGCTACTGGCGACATTGGAAGGCTGAAGGGCGATATTTAATGATTTTATTTTTTGGGAAAACCTCATTAGATACATCTCAAAAGGGTATACATCATTAATTGCTATAACAATATCTGGTTTGTATTCTTTAACAACCTTTTTTGCTAACTTATAAAAATATATATTTTTAGAAAATAGATTTTTCTTTCTTCCTGTAAATTGCTGTACTGGTATAATATTTTCTAGTTTCGGAAAGAATTCCTTATTTAAAAGAGCCTTTTCTGTTTCTGAATCTAATTTTTCAGAAAGCAGTATCGTTGGATAAACCTGAGAAATTTCATAAAGATATCCAATTAGAGTGGTGCGGAAACTTCTAGGGATACTGGTATAAAAAAGCACTCTTTTAATTTTTGCTTGATTTTTTTCTATCATTTAATCGCTTTTTAGAATTTTAAATTAACCTTTTTCAGCTACTCTTTTCAATAAGCCAAAAAATAAATATCTCTTTTTAGACAGTTTTCCAATTTTGTAAGCGAGGACCGCTCCTAAAATAGTGATTAATAAAAATAAAAGGAGGGAGGAGGTTTTTAATAATATAAAAATATTAAAAATCATTAAGGCTGAAAGAATTAAAGTCCAGTCAATAATTTCTTTTGGAATCTGCATTATTTTTTTAAAAGAGAGTAGGTATATTAATGGAGATAACATTGCTACTGTAAAAAAAGATATAGCTGCCCCTGTTGAATCAAAAAACCTAACCATAAAAAGTGTCAATAGAATATTAACCACAGAAAGTAAAAGAGAAATAAATAAAATTAATTTTGTTTTGTTTCGGTAATAATATAAAGGATAAGCAGCCGTATAAATACCGTTAAATAAAGGAGCCAATAAAAGAATGTAAAAGAGATGGATATTTGATAAATATATTTCTTTGAATGCTAATTTAAAAAAGAAAAGCTCTCCAATAATTATAAAAAGAGCAATAACCAATAAATAGATAAAACTAGAAAAAAATACCATAAATTTAATATTTTCAATTACTTTTTCTTTGTTTTCCAAAAATCGGGAAAAAATTTCCGGAGTCCAGGCTCGGTTGAAACTACTCCACAAGCCATTGATTTGCAAAGTGAGCATCAAAAAAAAGCTATAAACACCTAAGGTAGCTAAATCGGTATATCTATCGAGTAGAAGTCGGCTAAAATATATCACAACAACTCCCAAAATACTATAGAGCATTAGGGGGAATCCATAGGAAGTTATGCTTTTCATAATCTGAGGCGAGATAATTTGAAAGGATACCATTTTTCTTTCGTTAATTAGGAATAGAATTGCCACCGGTAGAGATGAAAATAATAAGGCATAAAATACTCCTGAAATGCCAAATCCAAAATATACTAAAACTAAAGAAAGAACAAAGAAAAATAATATTTTGAATAATTGAAGTTTTGCGTAGGAAACGGCTTTTTTAAGAGCAGTATAATGAATGAGAGCAAAATTAGTTATGGAATTAGTAAAAATTATTCCGAGAAATAAAAGCAAATTTTCTTCTAAAATATTTGAAAGACCGGGAATAAAAAGAGGTATTAACTTTGCCGTAAAGAAAAATAAAACTAAAGCTAAAATGCTAGAACAAAGAAAAATAACTAAAGAATTACTCAAAATAGAAGAGGCATTTTCTTTTGTATAATAGAACCTGGTTATGGCTGAATCTAAGCCAAAGATGGAAATCGCACTAAAAAATTCAATAATAAACATTACTAAAGCATAAATACCAATTTGGGAAGGGGCTAACCATCTGGCCAAAGCAATCCAAAGCAAAAAAATGAATCCTTGGCTGAACAAACTGATGACGATATAAATTCCCGTATTCTTTATAAGTTCTTTTGGCATAGGTATTTTTCTCTATATTCTTCCCCCCTAGAAAACTTCTTATAACATTCGACTAGTCTTGAGATATAATTCAGTTCTTTATTTATATGGTGTTATTAATTTTCGTTAAAACTCGTAATGATTTTCTTCAAAAAATTTCTAATATATAAATATATATTTTCGCCAAACACTGTTATGATAAACTCCTCTATAATTCTTTTCATTTTCATTTTTATATATACTTGTTTATCCCTTTTTAGATAAGATAAAACTCTTTTATATTCATTCGGATATTGCTTTATAAAGGTTAAGGGTTTACTTGATTTTTTTGCAAGTAATGCAATCTCATCCTCATTAGATCCTTCAAAATATTTCTCAACTATAAAGCTAGAGTTTCTAAGAAGTGATTCTAAAGACACTTTGCTAAAGTAAAAAGTATGAGGGATACAAAATTGAGAAAAGGGGTTTTTAAATCCATATAAATTAGGTACCAATATATATAAAATCCCATCGGGTTTAATTATGTTTGCTATTATCTGAAGTGCTTTTTCTGGTTCCACAAAATGCTCCAGCACATGACTTAAGATTACACAATCAAATTTTCTATTAATATCAAGGTTAGTGGCAAATTCTGATAATGGCTTATCGATGCATTCGATATTAAAATTTTCTAGTCTTTTACAACAATCGGAAGAAGGATCCAAGCCGGTTAAATCATTAAAACCTTTGTTTTTGAATACGATAAGATTCTCTCCTTCACCACAACCTATTTCAATTATTCTAGATTTTGGTGATACATATTTTTGAAGGTCGTTGAATATTTTTACCCCTCGGAATGTTTTTTCGATTCTCACCGGTTTTTTAACTTCAATTTTTGGCTGATAATTCCTATAATATTGATTACGATAATAATCTACATATCCTCCTTCATCCATTCTCGGATTTAAACAAACGACCCCACAAGTACGGCACACGCATACATTAAATACGCTTACTCCATATATTTTTAAAAATGAATTTTCCCCGCAGACTGAACAATTATATATTATATTTCTTTTTATTTTCATATAAAAATGGGGTTTAACTATTAAACTCCTCGTAATTTTTTTCTTACCTCCTTTTCGCTTTTAATAACTTTCTTTACGCCATTACCTAAAATTGGCTTAACATCCTTAATTCTCTTTCTGAGCATATCCATACCCATTACCTCTACACTGGAAGCTTGATCCGTTCCCCACATCCTATGATCAAGAGTTATATGTCTTTCAATAACCGTAGCACCCAAAGCGACAGCAAATACTGTTCCTTCTAAGCCATATTCATGGCCACTGTATCCGACTGGACACCTATATCTCTCTTTTAAAAATTGAATGCACTTTATATTTAGTTCATTAATAGGTGCTGGGTAAGCCGAGTGACAATGCATTAAAACATACTGGGGGGCATATTTTTCCAAAATTCCAACCGCTTTATCAATTTCTTTAACTGTGCTCATTCCGGTAGAGACAACCAAAGGTTTTCCAGATTTTGCGGCCTTGGTAAGCAATTCTCTATCGGTAAGTTTTGCTGAGGGAATTTTTATAAAAGGAACATCGTAAGCTGCAATAAACTCTAAACTCGGAATATCCCAAACAGAAACTGTCCAGGCGATTGGCTTCTCTTTACAATATTTATCAATGTAATCATATTCTTTTTTCCCAAACTCTAATCGTCGTTTATATTCTAAATAAGTCATCTTTCCCCAAGGAGTATATTTTATTTTACTCTTCTGGTGATCAGGGACGGCAATATCTGGGTCTCGCTTTTGAAATTTTACACAGTCCCACTCGCAAGCAAAAGCTGCGTCAATTAGTTTCTTGGCTATCTGAAGATCGCCATTATGATTAATCCCAATTTCAGCTATTAAATATGGTGTTTTTAAATTTTTGAAATCGATTATCATAAAATTTATAAGGCATTATTTTTGCCGTATACTATTTCATTAAAATTATAATAAAGCTCTCCAAGTCTTTCCTTTGATAATTGAGGCATTTTTAAAATAGAGGCATCATTAACAGAAATATTTTCATAATAACGGTCTTCCATAAAACGGTTATTCACGCAAACATCGCGCAATTCTGTTCCGTAATAAGGAGCGAAAATAGATATAGCGATGCTTTCTGCGTTTAATTTCTTGCAAAATTCGGCGGTCATCAATATATCCTCCTCTGTTTCAAATGGAAGGCCGATCATAACGTAAGCGGTAGTCCTTATTTTAAATTTCCGACAATTAGCAAACGCTTTTTCGTAAACCGCGTTTGGAATCATTTTATCAAGTAATTCTTTTCGAATTTTTTCGTTCCCCGATTCCACGCCTATACCAACAGTAATACATCCCACCTCTTTTAATCTCCTTACCCATTCCTCATTAAGGAGATTCTCCGCTCTTGTTTGAATGAAAAATGGCAAAGCCACTCTAGTGGAATATTTAGCGCAAAACTCGTTAAACCTCTCTGGACTCATAAGAAGAAAATGTTCGTCGTTGAAAAATACAAGTTCAAGGTTATACTTTTTCTTCATATATTCAATTTCAGAGATGGCAGATTCAATCGGTTTTTCTCTTCGGTATTTACCGAGACATTGAAATATTCTCTGGTAAACCCGGTTTGCACAGTACGTGCATCTGAAAGGACAACCTCGTGACATTTCGAAAAAGCCTGTCTTCCACATCTTTCCCATAAACGGTTTTAGAAGATGCCTTTTGTCAAAAATACCCCATTCTTGAAATATAAGCGGATCCCACTGATAATAAGGTCTAAACGCGTTTTTAAAAATATTCCCCTCTTTCTTAATAATGAGATTTGGAATATGGGATATGTCTTGACGAGAATCTATCTTTTGCGCGAGCTCCTGCATTGCATCTTCACCCTCGCCGCAACAAATAACATCTACATTGTTGTCATTTATAAAAAAATCGGGCGCGACTGTCGGAAAAGTACCGCCAACAACCATTAGAGCATTTGAAGTTTTCTTGGCGATATTAAACATCCATCTTGCGCATCCGTAATTATTTTCCACAATGGAAAAAGCGATGATATCGGGATGGAAAGAAAGTATCTTTTTTCTAAATTCATCTTCAACGTCCACATTGTCTCCCCGCCCCCAATACTTTTCAACATCAACTTTTTTAACTACGCCCGTTTTCTCTCGTGCCTTTTGATCGATTCTTTCTTTCATCATAAAAGTAATGTCAAAAACATCGACTGCATGGCCGGAATG
>Ga0210018_1001856_pt1 | contig 10825 bp, 5 predicted proteins | sample CryGeyCG2014_010_2_FD_183967 | JGI IMG/M metagenome (GOLD analysis project Ga0210018, IMG submission 183967) | Groundwater microbial communities from aquifer - Crystal Geyser CG09_land_8/20/14_0.10 (SPAdes) (version 2) | ecosystem: Environmental > Aquatic > Deep subsurface > Groundwater | place... | reverse complement strand
GCCCCTTTCAGTTTTTCTTAAGCTTATTTTAATTAAGAGGATAAGCCGGATGATATCCGGCTTTTTTGTTGTCAATTTTTTGGAGGTTTTCTGGTGGTGCAGAGACTTTTAAAAGTAAGTTATATCCGGCTTGCCCAAGTTTCTGCACCACCTCAAGCTTCTTTAAAAGATGATTAAAAATTTTGTCAAAGGGGAAACAGCAGTTTTTATTGATGCTTCTAATATTTATTTTTCTGAAAAGACATTAGGCTGGCGAATTGATTTTAAGAAATTACTAAAATATTTTAAAAAGAATTCAAGCCTTAGCCGGATAGCTTTCTATAGTGCCATTAATCCCGAGAATGAGAATGAACGGAAGTTTCATGATTTCCTTGAAATAATTGGCTATGTGGTTAAGCATAAAGAAATTAAGTTTATTAAAGATGATAAAGACAAACTTCATGGTGGTCACCACAAGGGGAATATAGACGTTGATTTAACAATTGATGCAGTTCATTATCGTGATGATTACGATAGTTTTGTGCTTCTTTCAGGTGATGGTGATTTTGAGTCACTAATCAAATATTTGAAGGCCTATGGCAAGCGGTGTTTAGTTGTTTCGACCAAAAATCATATTTCCATTGAACTTATAAAGCAGGCTAAATTTATTGATTTCAAAAAGATAAGAAAAGAAATTGAACGTAAATAAAAAAATCCTCGGCTTTTACGCCGAGGATGCCTCGTTCTGTTCTACCGTAGTAGAACAAAAATATCTTACCATAACCTACCATACTTTGTCAAATTATATGATAAAATCATTTTATGGAAAAAGTCTTAAAAATTGTTGGTTTAGTTCTGATAGTCGGAGGTTTGTTAATTGTTGGTTTAATTTATTCCCCAGTTTTAAGAGAAGAGGTTAATTACCGTTTAACAACAGTTAAATCTTCTTTTCAAGAAAATCAAGAAATCATTCCTGTTGATAAAGAATTTGGTTTGGTTATTTCTAAACTTAATATCAATGTTAAAGTTTTTCCTAATGTCAATGCTAATAATCCTAAAGAATATTTACCTTTATTAGCCAAAGGGGTAGCTCATGCCAAGGGAAGTTTACTTCCCGGGCAAGAAGGCAATGTTTTTATTTTTGCCCACTCAACTGACACGCCTTTAAATGCCAATCGTTACAACGCTGTCTTTTATCTTTTAAATAAATTAGAAAAAGATGATGAAGTTTTTGTTTATTATCAACAACAAAAACATTCTTATAAAGTCTTGGAGAAAAAAATTATTAGCCCAGAAAATTTAAATGATTATTTAAAAACTTTAAAAGGCAAAACTTTAACTTTACAAACCTGTTATCCACCTGGAACAACTTTAAAAAGACTCATTGTAACCGCCCAATTAGTTGAATCTTGATTTTTTAATGTTTAAGTGGTAGAGTTTTTCTTAAAGAAAGATGAAAAAACTAGGATTAGGAATTTTAATTGGAATTCTTGCTTTAACCCTTTCTGGAGTTATGGTTATCGCCAAGGCCATAGCGCCTCAGGAAAAAGGTAAAGCCAACGCTCCGGATTTAGAAAAGATAGAATTTATTCACTACAAAAAAGATTTTGCCAAACCTGCAGGCAAACCAGCAAAACAGCCTTCTTGTTACAAATTTTTTCCAGCAAAAGTTAGATGGGTGAGTTTCCCGGTAAGCTATGTCATTAATCCCCAAAATCCACAGGGTCTTACCCAGGAATTTATCGGAAGCGCCGTATCAACAAGTGCCGAGACTTGGGACGCCGCTACTGTTCGAGACTTGATGAATGATAATTATACATTTGATAGTTCAATTGCTTATGGTGTCCAAAATTTTGAAAATGCCATTACTTTTGGAAATTATCCGACAGCAGGAGTCATTGCCGTCACCACCGTCTGGTATAATCCGGCAACAAAAGCCATTGTTGAGTTCGATATGATGTTTGATACTGATTGGATGTGGGGTGATGCGACCGTTAATTTAGGCGCAATGGATTTACAAAATATTGCCACTCATGAATTAGGTCATGGAGTTGGCTTGAGTGATGTTTATGAAACGAATTGTTCATTAGTCACAATGTATGGTTATTCAGATTATGGAGAAACTCAAAAAAGAGATTTGGCTGCTCCAGATATTAAAGGTTTACAAACACTTTACCCCTGATTTTAAAAGAGTTAGATTGATTATTAAAGTTCCAGTTGACTTGTTTTCACCAAAACTTGACAATGTGTGCTATAGGGTAGTATAATTCAGCGCAGCCAGAATTATCGAGGTACAAAGTACCGCTGCATAATCTTGGCACCTGCCTAGATTATTATTATTATTTCTATGACAGGTTTTTTTAGTTTAACGACAAAACGACAGAAAAAACTGCATAAGTTTTTTTCTACTGTGGCGATTTTTTCCCTCTTTCTGCAAATCGGAAGTGGGATTTTTTCTTTTAAACCGGTTTTGGCTGAAGATGTTGTAGAACCAACCCCAACCGAGCAAGTCACCCCAACACCAGAACCAACAGTTGAACCGACGTCGGAGCCAACAACCGAACCAACCACAACCCTAGAGGCAACACCGACACCAACTTTAGAAGCCATGCCAACAGTTGAGCCGACCCCGACAGTTGAGCCAACACCGGAAATTTCTCCTGAAGTCACCCCAACACCAATTCCAACAGAAGAAATAACACCCACGCCAACTGTGGAAAATAATCAACCATCTCAAGAAAATTCAGCACCACCCAACGAAACCGGTCCACCGGCTCCAAGTTCAAATGAAACTTCGAGTGCCACTCCTGCGGAAAATACTCCAACGCCAACCGTGACTGTGGAACAACCAACAGAAAATGGTCAAATCAATGCCGTCATTTTGAAAAATGTCGAAGCCGACTCAATTCCGCTTGATTTAGTTTCGGAAAATATCGAAGGCAGTGCGACTTTGGTAACGGATAAAGCTGATTATGCCCCAACCGATACGGCTTTAATCAGTGGTAGCGGATTTAATCCTGGTGAAATATATACCTTAATTATTAGTTCAACTAATGAACCTCCGGTTAATTTTGAAGCTCAAGTTACGGCTGATGAAAACGGAACTTTTGTTTATGCTTATCAACTAGATGGAAATTACAGACCAAATTATAAAGTCGAAGTTTTCCTCGGCGGTAGTCTCATTGCCTCAACCATGTTTACCGATTCTCCAATATCAGAAACTATTATTGATTCCGCGGGAGCAAATGATGAACCAGGACAAAAGGACCTCACCAAAATGTACTATAACTATACAAATGTGCCTGCTTCGATGGATATCTTATGGGATTGGGATGATACAGGGTGGGATGGGAGTAATACGGGAGATGCCTGTAGCTTATTTGATACGGATAATGACGGCTATGCTAACTATGCGCTATGTGTGACTGTGCACAACACACCAGCAGTGTATCAATCGAAAGGTTTGTATTCTTGTGACGATAGCAAGGCCGACAGATGTCCGAACTCAGTCTCGATTTCCCCAATCAACTCATCTTGTCTGGCAAGTGTTCAAGCGACAGATCCTTTTTCTACGGGTGACTTTTATCCAAACGATACCGTGGCGAGTTGTACCGTCACCTTATCCGAAGTTGGTGACAGTTCAGCTAAACTTCTCGATGTCTGTTCTTTCCCATCACAGCAGCCGAATTCCGATCCTTCAGATTGTATTGTTGCCTCAACTGCAAATCAAACGGGGTTCCTTGAAGTAAAAAAAATATTGTCACCAACAGATGACAGTGGATTATTTAACTTACAAATAGATGGAAATACAGATGTCTATGATGCAACCAATAATTCTTCAACTGGTGAAAAGGTTGTGGATGCCACAAGTCATACTGTCGGGGAAACACAAGGAACAGGAACATTGTTATCCAACTACTCTGCCTCAATTGTTTGTAAAGATGGAAACGGTACAGGAACAATAGTTGCCACAACAGGAACAAATCCGTGGACTTTGACTGTGGGTAATGGAAAAGATATTGTTTGTACCATAACCAACACCCGCATTAACAATGGCTCTATTACTATAGTAAAAGATGCAAATCCAAATGATGCACAGGATTTTTCATTTACAACAACAGGAGGTTTAAGCCCTTCATCCTTTAACTTGGATGATGACAGCGACCCAACTTTATCAAACACCCAAGTTTTCTCTAATCTTACTGCAGGAACATATTCGGTTTCTGAAACAGCCATTACCGGTTGGGACCAGACGTCAGCTGTTTGTGACGATGGCAGTCTGGTTAGCGCGATAAATTTAACTGCCGGGGGACACATTACCTGTATATTTACCAATACAAAATTCGGGAAAATAATCGTTGAAAAACAGACGAATCCTGATGGTTCCCCTCAAGCATTTACATTTAATCCAAGCTGGGGAAGTTCTTTCCAACTCACCGATGGTCAAACTTATGATTCCGGATTCTTAATGCCAGGAAGTTACTCTATGACGGAAACAGTTCCCGATGATTGGAAACAACAGAGTATAAGTTGTACAAATGGCGATACCGACGGATCTTTTAATCTACAAGCCGGAGAAACAGTCACCTGTACGTTCACGAACACGCAATATGGATCGATAAGCGGTAAGAAGTTTATAGATGAAAACGGTGATGGTGTTTATAACCCGGGTACAGAAGGTATTGTGACCTGGTCATTTTATATAGACACGAATAACAATGGTGTATTTGATAACGGCGTTGATATATATACGACTACGACAGGAATTCCGGCATCCTATTCGTTTACCGGATTAAATCCAGGACAAACATATGTTATCTGTGAAGTTCCCAACTCGAATTATTATCAAACGTTGCCTGGAACAGGTTGCTATAGTGTAGCAGCTCAAGCTAGCGTAAATTTAATACGTGATTTTGGTAATGCTCCAAAAGGAAACATCATTGTCAAAAAAGTCATGGTTGGAGGGACCGATAGCTTTATTTTTACTGGGGATGTCGCAGGAACTATCAGCTCTGATAACGGAACATTGGAAGAAGACAATGTGTTACCAGAACAATATACTTCAATCGAGTCAGCAAAATCAGGTTGGGATCTGACAGATATTACCTGCGATGATACGACTAACGGAAAAACAGCCAGTACTGGTGATATTTCAACTGGAACGGCGATATTTAATGTAGATCCTGGTGAAACCGTCACTTGTACATTTACCAATACACAGCGCGGTCATATTATAGTTGATAAAGTTACTGATCCAACAAGTTCAACTCAAAGCTTTGATTTTACAGTCACTGGTTTAGGATATTCAAATTTTAGCTTAACTAATGCGGCAACACCAAATAATCAAGAAGTCGTTCCAGGAGCTTATTCTGTTACAGAAACAGCAGAAGGTGGTTGGGATTCCAGTGTTGTTTGTAGTGATGGCAGCAGTAATACTGCTATTGATATTTCCGCCGGAGAAAACGTCACCTGTACTTTTACCAATACGATGAGAGGTGCAATTGGTGGATATAAATACAATGATGCCGATGGAGATATAGCTACTACAGGTGATAGAACTGGTGTTGCTGGCTGGACAATATTTATTGATGCAAATGGAAACGGTACATTAGATACGGGAGAATTGTCTACTACTACTGCCTCAAATGGCACGTATGGTTTTGGTAGCCTCACTCCCGGAACCTATAAAATAGGAGAGGTTCTTCAAACCGGCTGGGATAGACTTTACCCCCCTCTTAGTGGTGATGATTTTATAACCGTTACCCTTGATCCTGGCGAAAATGATTTTTCTAATAATTTCATCAACACCCAACTTGCTTCTGTTACTGTCTTTAAAGATGTTGATACTGACGGAGACGGAGATATTGATATTTCCCACTCGACAGATTGGATTTGGGATATTGATGGTGTTGGCAATTATGCTACGGGTTCAGTTATTTCTAATTTTCATCCTGGCACCTATATTTTTTCCGAAGATCAACAAAGCGGCTATCATGTCACTTCGTTAATCTGCAACAACGGAATTACTAATCCTAATCAAAATTACGGCGCTGTCGAAAGTCAAAGTATCCCCGTATCATCCGGTCAAAATTTAATCTGTACTTTTACTAATACTCAAGACACCGGTACCCTTATTGTTAAAAAGGTTCTTGTTAACGACAACGGTGGAACCAAAAACGAGGTAGACTTTTCCTTTAAGGTTAATGGTGGAGCGGATACCGTTTTTGAGGCTGATGGTCAAAATGATTTAACGGTCAATGCTGGTACTTATTCCGTAACGGAACCAGCCGTTAGTGGTTACAGCACCTCTTATGATAATTGTTCTGGTGTGGTTATTACCAATGGTGGTTCAGCAACCTGTATTATTACTAATAATGATCAAGCCGGAACCCTGACAGTTATTAAACATGTCATCAATGATAATGGTGGAAACAAAGTTGCAGGCGATTTTGACATCACAGTGATTGGTAATAGTCCTTCACCGGCTTCATTTGATGGAGTAGAATCTCCGGGAACAACTGTAACTTTAAATGCTGGTTTATATAATGTTACCGAAAATGGCCATGATGGTTATTCAGATTCTTACTCAACTGATTGTACTGGGACAATGACAATTGGTGGTAGTAAGACTTGCACCATCACCAACGATGACATTGAACCATCCCTTACTCTTATTAAAAGCTTAACTAAAGACAATGGTGGAACAGCAGTTGAAAGCGAATGGACACTAACAGCAACTGGTCCCTCAGGATTTAGTGGAGTAGGTCCCTCAGTTTCAAACGGAACTTCATTCGCTGTCGGAACTTATGACTTATCAGAATCGGGTGGACCCTTAGGTTACACCGCAAGCGATTGGGTTTGTACAGGCGGAACTCAGGTTGATGGTGACACGGTAACAATCGCTCTTGGACAAAATGTAATTTGTACTATTACTAACGATGATATTGCTCCAAGTCTGACTCTCGTAAAAGTGGTTACTACCGATGATGGAGGAACCGCGGTGGTCGATGATTTTCAAGCCTATATTGACGATAACTCAGTATCTTGGGGTCAACCACAAACTTTGGGAGTTGGTAGCTACACCGTTAGTGAAGATGGTTTAGCTGGCTATACCGCCTCTGAATGGTCTGGTGATTGTGATGTTGATGGTAATGTTAGTTTAGCTGAGGGTGAAAACAAAACCTGTTATATTACTAATGATGATATTGCGCCAACTTTAACCTTAATAAAAACTGTAGTTATTGATAATGGTGGTGATGCGGTGGTCGATGATTTTCAAGCCTATATTGATGATGAACCAGTTGATTGGGATCAAACCCAAACCTTGGTAGTTGGTGATTATGTTGTTTCTGAAGATGAATTAGACGGTTATGCCGCTTCAGTTTGGAGTGGTGATTGTGATGGACAAGGTAATGTCAGTTTAACTGAAGGTGAAAACAAGACTTGTTATATCACCAATGATGATATTGCACCGATCTTAACCTTGGTTAAATATTTACCCAATGATAATGGTGGAACTGCCACTCAGGATGATTTCAATGTTTACATTGACGGACAACCAGCTGTTTGGGGAGAAAACACAACCACCGCTGGTCGCCACACGATTAGTGAAGATCCTTTAACTGGTTATACTCCTTCGGCTTGGAATACTGACTGTGCTGGAGATGGGACTATTACCTTATTACCAGGTGAGAACAAAACTTGTGACATTACCAACGATGATATTGCCCCAACGATTACCTTGATTAAGAACGTAATCAATGATAATGGTGGTACTGCTGGTGAAAATGATTTTGGTTTAACTATCGGTGATACCTCGGTTAATTCTGGTGAAACCCTTGAGGTTGATGCTAATACCCCTTATGCTCTCAATGAAACGCTTTTATATGGTTATAGTTTTGTGGAAATCACCGGTGATGAGAAATGTCCTTCTGGACTTGGTGGTGGTGAACTCGGCGGAACAATTCCCTTAGATGAAGGTGAAAACATCACTTGTATCATTACCAATGATGATGTAGCTCCAACCTTAACCTTAGTTAAAACCGTTGCAAATAATACTGGAAATAAACTTGCCTCTGAATGGACACTTTCTGCTATTGGCGAAGGTGGTTTTTCTGGAAACGGAGTACAAGACGCAGTAGAAAACAAGGCATCTTTAGGTCCAAATAATGTTAAAGCAGGAATTGAATATGTTTTAAGTGAGTCTTTTGTTTCAGGTTATGTTGCAGGAGATTGGTCGTGTGATGGCGGTAACCAAACAGATGACAAAATAACGCTTGAACTTAATGATGATGTTACTTGTATTATTAATAATACCGAAATGGGTGGTTTTGATATGTGGAAATATGAGGATACTGATGCCGTTTTAGGACGCACCGAAGGTGTTGAATATTGGATTGGCGATCCGACTTTTACCTTCAGGCTTTATCGTGAAACCCTTGGATTGTGGGAATTTATAACCCAAGAAGATACCAATTCTGAAGGTAAAGCTGAATTTAACAATGTTTTTGATCAAAGCGGATCTTATTTTATTTGTGAAGTAGAAAAAGAAGGTTGGGCTAATATGAAGTCGCTTTATAATCCGGCAAACAACAATTCCGGCGCTGGAGATGAATATCCGGTTTGTGATCAGCTGATCATAGATAATATTAATTACAGGGCTTCTTTAGAACAAGGTAATATTCGTTATGGATCGGTTTTAGTCACGAAATTTAATGACTTAAATGGTAACACTGTTTGGGATGAGGGTGAAGAAGTTTTGCCTGATTGGGAAATCAAGTTATCATCTGTATCTGGTGAATCAACCAAAATCACTCAAAGCAACGGCGAAGCATCTTTTATTGATTTACTTCCTGGTTCATATGATTTAAGTGAAAACATAGAATCACAACCAGGTTGGAAACAAACTGGTATTTATTGCGGCGATCGGATGCCAATGACGATAGTCGAACAGGAGCCGTTGCTTACCAGCTTGTTTGGAGTTAGAGAAGTTTTAGCGGTTGCTTGGGATGGTGGGGGTGAACCAGTTACGGTTAATCCTGGCCAGACAACTAATTGTTATATCGGCAACAGGATTGAAAAAATTGCTTTAACTTTAGATAAAACTCATGACAAGATGGGGATGACGGCGAGTCGTGGGGATATTCTTAACTTTACTTTGACAGTTGCCAATACCGAAGAAGGAACAGCTTATAATGTCACTGTTCAGGATTCTTTACCGGATGGCTTTAGCTATGTGGCTGGTAGCGGTAAAGTTGAAGGAGTTACTTTTGTACCAACAATTAGTGGTAATAAATTAATTTGGAATGTTGGTGAAATAGCTGGCGAAAGTTCAAAAACAATTACCTATCAAGTAAAAATCAGTGATTCTATGGCTGAAGGCAGCCATGCGAATGTTGCTGTTGCCTCTGGCTACAATCGTCCTGAAGACGGCGATAAAGTAAACTCTAATTTTGCCTTTGTTTACACTGCGGTTGGTATCGGTGTTTCTTATTCAGTCTCGGTTGGCGGAGCTGTTTTAGGAGCAACCACAACTGCTGGCGAAGTTTTAGGGGCGGCTACCGGTTCGCCGACAATGTTGTTAATTACCGCCATTTTGATGATTTTAGCCGGTTTAACTATCCTGCTGCTTAAGAAAGGGAAAAAATTACATGTCTAAATTCTTGAAATCATTACTAGTTTCCGTCTTTTTGCTTTTTGCCTTTGTCGGTGTGGCTTGGGCTGATTTGATGATTCAGGGCATTGATATGCCGTCTTGGGTCAATTGGGAACCAATGTATATTAGTTACACCGCCCTAGAAGCTGAAGGCAATCCAGTTAAGGTTAAAGCCTTTATTAAAAAAGACGGTGAAGGTTGGCAGTTTGTCGGTGAATCAGATAAATTAAGCGAGTCTTTTGAAGTCAGCCGAAGTCTTTACCCAGGCGATGGTCTTTATAAAATCTATTTTAAAGAAACCAACAGCGGGCAGATAACCCCGGAAGAAAGCTTTAATGTTGATTTCAGTGCTCCAAGCGGCGTTTCTGAATACCGTAAGGAAAGAAAAGACGCCAATGTTTACAAGATTTGCTGGAAGAATCCTGATAATGATGATCTAGATCGAGTACTTATTTTCCGTTCGGAAAAAACCAACGAAGGTTTTAGCCAGGTGGGTGAAGTTGGCGGATCAAAGAATGAAGAAAAATGTTATGAAAACGGAACGCCAGATAACCGTGATTATTATTACGTGACTCGGGCGATTGACCATGCCGGCAATGCTTCGGCAACCGTCGGCGATAGTGAAGTCACGACTACTCAGGTTTTAGGGACCACCAGTGAGGCGACACCAAGTTTAACTCCGGCCGTGGTGAATTTACCCGTTTCTGAGGTAACGGGCGCCCAGGAAGTTCAAGAAGGCCAAATTTTAGGGGGAACAACTGATGAGGGAGAAATTTCCCAGCCTGGAGTAATTCAGCAGGTAACGCAAAAAGTCGCTGGATTGGGCTGGCTTCGGATTTTAGGTATCGTTGTTATTATTTTAGGAATTGTCATCTTACTAGTTTCTCTTTTGAAGAAACGCCGCTAATCCTTCTTGACGAAAGCTTGCTTTTGCGCCTACAATGGAAATATAAGAACCTGTCGCCTTGAGCGGCAGAACCTTGTTTTTCGCTATGCTCAAAATGAATCTGTTCTGGTGGGCGAGACATTTATTTGTTCCCCACTATTCTAATAATTGTAAAGCTAAGATTCTTCATCCTTCGGCTTTGGCGGTTTTAGTCGGCTTCTTCTTGTTTTATCAATTTGTTCTTAATTTTTATCTTTTAGTTTCGCCCTCTGTTTTAGGCTTTGCCTCCAATATTACTCCGGAAA
>Ga0210018_1001852_pt1 | contig 10835 bp, 16 predicted proteins | sample CryGeyCG2014_010_2_FD_183967 | JGI IMG/M metagenome (GOLD analysis project Ga0210018, IMG submission 183967) | Groundwater microbial communities from aquifer - Crystal Geyser CG09_land_8/20/14_0.10 (SPAdes) (version 2) | ecosystem: Environmental > Aquatic > Deep subsurface > Groundwater | place... | reverse complement strand
AAAAAAATTTGGAAGAAAAAAGATGAAAGAAAATAGAGTATTGAATATCAAAAGAGTTAAAGAAGATTGCAAGTACCTTTTTTGGATAGCATTAGTATTTTCTCTGATTGCTTTTTACATTCCCTATCTTCATATTGAGGGAGGAGATTATACGGGAGATTTACCTTTTTGGTTATTCTCATTTATAACTAATAACACAATATCCTTCATTTTATTATCATTCTCATTGATATGTGGATTAATCTATTTGATGTTAGGAGTTATATTATACTTTATAAAACAAAATTATAAAAATTCTTAAAAAGAATAAACAGAGCTAAAAATTTAGCTTTGAGGGGTCTTATAATTCTAGAATTTGATTTTGTGTTTTGGGTAAGTTTTGTAGAAAGTACTACTGAATATCCCCCTGGACACGAGATATGAGTATAGGGATTTTTGTAATAGGAGGTATTTTATTAATCTCTGCCTTGATTGTTTTTGTTCATGCTCATGCTGAGGTATCATCCGATTGATACCTAATTAGTGTCATTAAAAAATATCCCCGCACTCTTTTGAGGATATTTTTTTGTCAAATTCATATGAAAATATTTTCATATGTTATATGCTCTTTGTAAAAGCCTATTTTTTTGTAAAATTTTCACCTTATTTTAGAATTATTTGCCGAATTTCTTTCCTAATTCACCTAAATCTTTCTTTAATGCTTCAACAGATTTAGTAAATATGCTCTTAGCATCTATCTGTCCAAAAGATTCAATAGAGATTATAATATCGTTTGTTGGTTTAACTTCAATTTTCTTTCCATATTTTTCAGCAAGCCCCTCACATATATCAGAAATTTCTTTTTCATTATCATCGACTATTAAAAATTTATCTCCTTTTTGTTTAATTTCTATATTTGTAAATGTGTTTTTCAATTTCTCTGCAAGCTCTTTATCAACATACATCTCTGATATTTGTCTATAATTCATTATACCTGGAGAAAATTTAGCATGATCTTGTCCTTTTCCCATTTTTATATTAGCAGAAATTTCTATTTCTTGTCCTTCACTTAAAAGAGTTATTGGGATTTTGTCATAAACTACCTCGAAATCTCCTTTCAAAGAACCAGAATAAACCATTCCTTTCTCTTGAGAATTTAATTTCAATTTTCCTTCTTTTTTCCCATTTTGTTCCAAAGGAATTAATCCCAATCTATGTGCAACTGTTTCATCATAAAGAGGAGAATCATTTTTTGATATTTTAATCTCATCAATTGCCGCAATCTGAATCTGCCCTACGTATCTTCTTATAGAATTAACTAAACTGTCTTCTATTTCTGCTTTGAATATGTATTTTCCGTCACCTTTGCTTATATTTTCCATTTTGTTGTTGTTTTCTACCATTGTAGGTTCTTTCGGTGAGTTTTAACGAACCGAAAGGGAACGTTAGTGAACTCTTTAAGAACCCCATTTTATACTCTTCTGCCCCTCCTTCCGCCTTTCTTCTTTGGTCCACCATGTGGAACTCTTGTAGTATCAAGAATATTTATTATTTTAAATCCTTCTCTTGACAAACTCTTTATTATTGCATTAGCTCCGGGTCCGGGACCAGTACTCCCAGTTTTTGCACGTATTCTTACATATAATGACCTTATCCCTTTTTCTTTCATATTTTCAGAAATTCTTTTTGCTATAAACATAGCAATTGTTGGATTTGCTTTAAGTCTACTATGTTTTGTAACCATTCCCCCCGAGACTTTTGCAATGGTTCTCCCAGAAGCATCAGTAACGTGAGCAATAGTGTTGTTAAAAGAGGTGTATATATTTAGTACAGCTTCTATATCCTTTTCCTTTTTTTTAATAGCTGACTTTTCTTCTGATTCTTCCTCTTCTTTTTCAATGTTCTCTTCTACAACTTCTTCACTTTTTTCTATTTCTTCTTGCTTTGCCATCTTATTCTTTATTTTCCTCTCCTATTTCTTTTTTCTTTTGAATTTTCTTTTCTTTTAAAGTTATTTTATTTTCAAGTTCTATAGGAACAACATAAGAAGGAGTGTCAACTGCTCTTCCATCGACAAAAACTTTTTTATGAACAATTAATTGTCTAGCTTGTTTGGGGGTTGATGCTAATTTCTTTGCAACCACAATTGTTTGAAGTCTTCTTTTCATATAGTCTTGTTTATCCAAAGATAAAACAGAAGAAATAGAATTTACTTTTAATCCCATTTTATTTAATTTGTTAAATAGGAGCTGTTGTTCTTCTGGTTTTGAAGAAATGAGTTTTTTAGCTTTTTCTCTTATGGATTTTACTTTAGCTTCTGCCTTCCATATTTCTCTCTTGTTTTTTAATCCAAATTCTTCCATAATTCCCGCTTCTTCTTCTATTCTAGGTTTATCAAAAGGTCTTTTCGGTCTTGAATATGTTTTATGTTTTCGTTTCATTATGCAAAATCTCCTGATTTTGTATCTTTGAAAAATTTATTTTTCATTTTTTCATACCCTCATAAGTCTTTACTTTAGCTCCTTCTGCATTTCTCTTTTTAATTCCAGAACTTTTCTTTCTATTTGATCTGAAATGAGCCTTGGTTCTCTGTCCTCTTGAAGGGAGTCCAGCTGTATGTCTCATTCCTCTGTAACTCTTTATCTTCTTCAATTTCTTTATATCAAAGTCTTTTCTTAAATCTAAGTCAGTTCCAGTGAGATGTTTTTCTTTTCCAGTTTCAATATCTTTTCTTCTGTTTAACATATAATCTGGTAATTTAGGATTTTTTATAAAATCAGAAATCTTTTGTATTTCTTCCTCAGTAAGAGAACCAATGGTTTTGTTTTTATCAATCTTTAAAGCTTTACAGACAGCATTTGAAAATGCCCATGAAACCCCTTTTATTTTTGTTAACCCCGCATATATCTTCATCTTTCCTTCTATATCTTTTGATAGAATTCTGACTAATCGTTCTTCTCGTTTTTCCTGCGGTTTTACATATTCGGGTTTTATGTGTTCGGGTTTTGCGTGTTCTGCCATTTTTTCTATGTTCTACCATTGTAGGTTTTTTTTAAGAACCCCATTTATGCTTTATTTGTAAAAAGATTGTATCTTTCTATATTTGTTAATTCTTGGATTATTCTTTTTTCAACAGATTTTTCTGGATCAGGAAGATTCTGAATTCTTTTCTTCATCTCTTGGAATGATTCGAATTCTTTTTCTTTTCTTTGTTTCAATATCTCTTGCATATGTTTCTTCCCTATACCAGGAAGCATCTCTATCTGATGAATTCTCTTGTTTATTGCATCAGACTTGTTGAAAAATTCCACAAATTCTTTCTCTCTTTCTTTAACAATTTGCTTTATAAATTCTCCTAATTGCTCTTTTGCACTTTGTGTCAGCTTCTCTCTATGCAATCTTCCAAGAATGTAATAAACTTTATCCCTCTTACCTTCCCCAATATAAACTTTCTCACCAATTTTTAAATCCATACCTCTTCTAGGGACAAGTTCAAGAAGAACCAAGGTCTTTTCTCCTATAGCTTGAGCTATAGGCATCATTTTTTTCTCAAGAGGGTATCCATTCGGGAGATATTCTAAGATTATTGCATTTTCTTCTTTTTCCATTTTCTTTATTTGAATTCTTTAATTGTGTCAAGTATTTTTTTTGTCTCATTCTCGTCTAAGCCAATATCAATGAAAATTTTATTAACTTCTTCAGCCTTTTCAGGAAGAATATCAATTAACTTGGAGATATTTGAATCATTCATTTTTACAATTTTTAATTCCTCTAATTTTTTCCTAAGTTCTTTTGCTTCTTTTGGACTTATTTTTGAAAATTTCTTTATGAAATCAACCACAGGCTTTTCAGATTTTTTTTCTTTTTCTATGTACTCTAGAGATTCCGCCATGCTTAAAGGAGTTGTATTTTTTATCATTTTATTTTTTGTTTTTTATCTTTTTTAGATGTATCGGAGAGATTATAAACTCTTTTTCTTTTGTTTGATCTTTTATTTTTACACAATAACTTCTGCCAATTTTTCTATCCACTTTTCCTGTTCTTCCCTGAAGCCTTTTTGGGAATGTTGAACGTATGGACCTTTCGGCCACAACAGTAACAGAATCTCCTTTTTTAAACTCTTGAAAGTACCTACTAAATTGAATTTTTCCCCTTGTTCTTATAGGTTTTCTATTTGTCATATCATACCCAGAAAAATTCCATTTAAAAAACTATCTCTTACATAAAACTGATTCTTGAATTTCCCAATTTTGAAGGAGGTTCATTCGATGAAATATTTGAATTGCACAAATCTCCTCTATCCTTTGCATTTTCCATATTTTGAAGGATTGCATTAAACATCTTTCCTCCCCAAACTCCTACTCCGCATTTGTTGCAAACATCAAGGGACCTATCATCATCTATTTCAGTTTTACAATAAATACATTTCTTTGTCATCTTCTCTTTTTTTAATTTAATTCTTTTCTTAATAAAAATTAGTTTTTAAATTTTTGTGTAATCCCTTATAACCCTTTTTATTTAATTTGGTTTATAAAAAGTTTTGTGAAAATAGTTTATACACTTTGCTAAATGCCTTTAAATTACTCAAATTTTTTCTAAATAAATGATTATACACATAAGATTATCTCAAAAAGTAAAGTATATAAAGTTAAAGTCTTTGTTTTTATTATGAAAAACGAATTGATGATAAAGCTAAAACCCCAATTTCAAAAATTATTATTTGTTAAACTAATAAAAACATATAAAGGTTCAATTAAGGCAGGAGAAATATTAAAGATTCCAGCCTCTTCTGTAAGAGGATACAAAAATTTTTATTTTAATTCTATTCCCAAGGAATTATTAAATAAATTATCAAAACTTAATTTGATATCTTCCCAAGAAATAGAAGAGAATACACTTTCCAAATTTTTAAAAGAAGATCAAATTAAGAATTCTTTGAATTATGGAAGAAAGATAAGGAAAGATAATTTAATCTTATTAAAGGATGCAATTCCAAAAATATCAGAAATTATCTTCAATAATAGAATAAATTTTGAAAAGTGGTTTAAAAGTTATTTTCATTTGTTAAACTCGGGGTTTAGAAAATCTTCTTTTTCTATTGAGAAGGATATAATTAAGATTAGATACAATAATTTTACAAAACAAGGTATTAAGAAATTTGAAGTAATTATTCCTAAAGAATTTATTTTAGATAATGAATTTATTTACTTCTTTGGGCTATGGTGTGGAGATAGAGCTGGTGGAAAGAGATTTGGGATATGTAATCAAAATAAAGAGATAATTAAATTTACAGAGCACTTTCTAACAAAACATCATCAGAAAATAGAGAAAATACTTTATATGTCTAAGTTAATAAAAGAACCAAACATAAAGTATAACAAAAAATTTATTCTGAAAACAGATAAAAAAGGATGGGTCTTATCAACGCATTCGGGCAATGGGATCTTAGCATCTTTTTTTATTTATCTTCAAAAAAACTTAAACGAATTTCTAGAAACAGTAAATAATAAACCTTTTTTTGCAGGACTTTTTGACGCAGAAGGAAATGTATCTCTTTATAATAAATCATTTAGATTAGCTTGTAAAAATAAGGAATTTGTAAAAATATATCAAAAATTCTTGAAGAGGATGAACTTATATGATAAATATGATGGTTGTTGCTTGATAACTTATAACATAAGTGTTTTTATGAATTATATTTTTCCTTATATGAAACACTCAGATAAGATAAACAAAGCAAATTTTCTCTTTACAGGAAAAGAGCCCATACCAAAAGAGTATAAGCAGATTATAGATTTTATTAAAGATAATCCAGAAAAAACGGCAAAAGAATTATCGAAAGCTTTAAATAAGAACAAAATTTACTCAGAATTGAAACTATTAAGTGATTTTAACTTTATCTCTCATATAAGTTATCCCTATAGATATAAAGTCAATAATTCACTAGGAGACAAAAATTATAATTCCGGTTAGGTGTTTTTCGTGTGGGAAGCCAATAGGGCATTTATGGGAGGAGTATAAGAAACGAGTAGCTCAAGGAGAAAATTCAAAGAAAGTTCTTGATGAATTGGGTCTTGAAAGATTTTGCTGCAGAGCAATTTTCTTAGGACAAGAGGATCATATTGAATTGATTGCAAAGTTCAAAAAATCATAAGATTTAACTAATTAGTCTTCTAAATTTGTTTATGAAAAAAGTAGTTTTTATTTATGGACTCGCAGGTTCTAATAAAGATTCTGAAACAACGCAGAAAGTATTAGATAATTACAAGGTACTTTGTTTTGAGTATAATTCTGGATTAAAACAGCCTTTAGAGGAAATTGCTGAAGAATTAGATGATTTTATAATTTCCAAGACTAAGAAAGACGAGAAAGTAAATTTAATTGGGGTTAGTGCAGGAGGAATTATTGGTGCATATTACACAAAATTTGTCTCTCCAAATAAAGTTGATAAATTAGCTACAATTTGCTCTCCTTTTAAGGGAAGCTATGTTCCTATCTTTTATTCTAAAGAGAGAAATGGATTAAAAGAATTATTTTATGGTTCAGAATTTCTGAAAAAGCTTAATTCAAGAAAATTGAATAAGAACAAGACAATTAACTTCTATTCTTATTTTGATGTTCTTGTTCCTGGAAACTCGGGGAAAGCAGAAAATCCTCACCATACTTGGGATTTCTTTCACTTCACAATCCAGAATAAGAAGAATATTTTAAAGAATATAAAAGAATTTTTTTCGTATTAGTTATCTCAGATATATTGGTTTTTACTTTCTTATTCTAATTTCACCTTCTTTTGTTTCAATTTTTAATTTTTGTCCTTCTTTAAATCCACTTTTTTTAATCTCTTGAATAGGGATAACTAAGATATATTTGTGATACTCTTTACCTTTATATTTCCTAGACAACCTTTTTTGAAGCTGCATATAAAGATAAATTTAATATCCTTTATAAACTTTTAGGAGCCGAAAGATTTATAAGGTTTAGGTTCCTAATAAGAATATGATTATCAAGAAGGCAAGAGAATTAAGGAAAAAGGGTTATTCATATAGAGAAATTGCCGTTTTAGTGAATAGATCAAACAAATTTGCTTATTCAAAAACAAAAGATGTTAAATTTGATAAAAGGGGAGAGAAAAGATATAATAGAGAAGTGAATGGAATTACAAAAAGGATAAAAAGCCAATTATCTTATCTAACATCTACAAAGGTTAGAATTATTGGACATCTGCTTTTTGATGGGACTTTGTTTGAATCTGAATACCATTATGTTATTAGATATATTAATGCTTCTAAAGATTTAATCGACCAATTTGCATTAGATATAAAGAAGATTTATGGAATTCTCCCATCTTCTTTAGAAATTTTTAGGAGCAAAAATAACTTTAATTATTATAAAATAACTTTTAATTCTAAATTAGTTTTTGAAGATTTGAAAAAATATTTTGTTTCTTATTCTACAGCCAACGATAAGATTGTTATTCCAAGAGGAATAATGAATGCTAAAGAAGAAATTAAATTAGAATTTCTCAAATCTTTTTTTGAAGATGAGGGGTCAATTTCTTATAGGGGGAGAATTATGGGAGATTTAAAGAGTGAGAAAATTATTAAGCAAATAGTAAAGTTGCTAAAGGAGTTTGGTTTAGGATTTAGGTTGTGCAAATATAATCAATATACTGGCTACATGTGGAAAATCTATTTGCCTAAAAATAAACAAAATTTGGAACAATTTTATAAGTTAGGTTTATTTGAAAAATCAGTTATAGTTCATGGATATAATCTTGGAAAAAAGAAGTTGAATATATTGAAAGAATACTTAATGAAAATGAAGAGACAGCACCAACGCTTCGCAGCTTGTCGGCCACTACAACATCCGGCGTAGGAAGCTTAACTTCTGTGTTGGGAATCAGAACAGGTGGAACCAACCTACTATGGCCGTCTCGAAATTATTTCATCTTTTTAATTTATAAACCTTTTTATATGTAAGATTTCTTGATTTTTTATGCGGGGTTGCTAGAGTGGTCAAATAGGCAAGATTAAGGCTCTTGTGGCTTAGTGCCTGCGCAGGTCCGAATCCTGTATCCCGCATTTAGATTATGCGCTCGTAGCTCAGCCCGGATAGAGCAGTGGCATCCTAAGCCGAAGGTCGAAGGTTCAAATCCTTTCGAGCGCGTTTTAGAATAACAAAAACCTTTAAAACCAACATCAGATAATTAATTTAAATGCGCCGGTGGTTTAATGGTAGAATAACTGGCCTCCAAGAAAGTATCTGAGGTAACCAGTTGATCCGGGTCCGATTCCCGGCTGGCGCATTTTACAATAAAATGGAAGAACAACAAAATCAAGAGATAAACAAGAAAAACTGGCATGACAAGCACTATAAAACTTTATTATTAATTCCTATAGCTCTGCTTCTTTTTTCTTTTGTTTACATGGGGATATTTTATTCACAACATCATGATTTTTTCTTGAAAGATATTTCACTTAAAGGTGGAACTTCTGTAACAATAAACGGTAATTTAGATACACCTTCTTTAAAAAATGCCTTAATAGATAAATTTGGAGAAGTTAATATTAGAAAAATTTCTAATTTCGTAACAGGAGAACAAATTGCTACAGTTGTAGAAACAACCGCTAATGCAGAAGATGTAAAGGCGTTTTTGGAAGATTATTTAGGTTATGAATTAATTGAAGGAGAAAATAGCAGTTTTGAATCTACAAATGCCTCTCTCGGTAAATCATTTTATAACCAGCTTTTAATTGCCATTCTAGTTGCTTTTGTTTTTATGGCAATAGTTGTTTTTATACTTTTTAGGACATTTATTCCATCTTGTGCTGTAGTTTTATCTGCATTTGCAGATATATTTATGACTCTCGTAACTGTAAATTTGTTGGGAATTAAAATGTCAAGCGCAGGGATAATCGCCTTGCTCATGCTAATAGGTTATTCTGTAGATACAGACATTCTTCTTACAAATAGAGTTTTGAGAAGACATGATGAAACTACATTAAATCAAAAATTGTTGAGTTCATTTAAAACAGGGGTTACAATGAGTCTCGTCTCTTTAATAGCAGTATTTGTAGCTCTTTTATTTGTTAAATCTTTTTCATCAACTCTTGATCAAATATTTACAATTCTTATAATTGGACTAGTTTTTGATATTTTCAATACTTGGGTAACTAATGTTTCAATAATTAAATGGTATGTTATCTCAAAGGAGAAATCAGGATGAAAAAACAGGAAATTTTTTCAGCTTCGGTAGGGGGAATTTGCAGATGAAAAAATTAAGCTTTCGAATCTGGCTTTTTATTATAATATTATTAATATCCCTTCTTTCAATTTTTGTATCTCCTTATGGTTTTACTCTTTTTCAAAAAGGAGTTTTAATAGTCAGCGTTGAACAAAATTCCTCTTCATTTGAAGCTGGTTTAAGGCAAGGGCAAATAATAACGGCCATAGATGGTAAATCTATAGCAAACATTGCTGATTTTTCAAATTATATTGAGGAGAAATTTCCCTCTGAAAAAGCAGTGAAGACAATTATTACAACAAAAGATTCAGATATAATTTTATACTCAAATAACGCCCCGAATATAACTGTTTCTAATATTCCTAAAACTAGCATAAAAACTGGATTGGATTTATCAGGGGGTGCAAGAGCCTTGGTTCAAGCAGAAGGAAAAGAACTTTCTTCAGATGAAATAAATGACTTAGTTTCTATAACAAAAAATAGATTGAATGTGTATGGGCTTTTAGACATAAATGTTAAAGCCATATTAGATTTATCAGGAAATCGTTTTATGCTTATAGAAATTGCAGGAGCAACTCCTAAAGATTTAAGATCTATGATAGAAAGTCAAGGGAAATTTGAAGCGAAGATTGGAAATGATACTGTTTTTATTGGAGGAGATAGAGATGTTGCTTCTGTGTGCAGAAATGATGCAACTTGTGCAAGAATAGAAACTTGTCAACAAGATTCTTCTGGGAGAAGTTATTATTGCAAATTTATATTTACAATTTATTTAAGTGAGGATGCTGCGAAAAGACACGCGGATATAACTAATACAATAGATGTGAATGCAACAAATCCAGAATATCTTTCAAAACCATTGGAATTGTATGTTGATGATGAACTTGTAGATACTCTTTTGATAAGTAGAGATCTTAAAGGACAAGTTACAACTCAAATAGCAGTTTCAGGTTCAGGCACTGGAGAAACTCAGGACGATGCATATAAAGCAGCAGAAGAAAATATGCATAAACTTCAAACTATTCTTATAACAGGAAGTCTTCCTTACAAATTAGAAATCGCTAAGTTAGATACAATTTCTCCTCTTTTAGGGCAAAATTTTGTAAAATATATAATAATTGCAGGAATTGCAGCTTTAATCTCAGCATCAATATTAATCTTTATTAGATATAAAAAATTAAAACAGTCTCTTACAGTAATTTTAATAAGTCTTGCAGAAATACTTATTATTTTGGGAATTGCAGCTATAATTGATTGGAATTTAGACTTAGCAAGCATTGCAGGAATTTTAGCATCAATTGGTACAGGTTTTGATGACCAAATAGTTATTTTGGATGAATCATTACATAAATCTTCGCAGAGTTTAAAACAAAAGATTAAAAATGCTTTTGCAATAATTATGGGTGCTTATTTTACTGTATTAGTTTCACTTTTACCTCTTATGTGGGCAGGGGGAGGACTTCTAAAAGGATTTGCAATAACAACGATAATAGGAATAAGTATTGGAGTATTTATTACAAGACCTGCGTTTGGAGACATATTAAAGAGAATGGAAGATTAAACTTTATTTATGATTAATATCTAATTTAGATTTGTCAGATTCTCTTAAACC
>Ga0210018_1001842_pt1 | contig 10881 bp, 9 predicted proteins | sample CryGeyCG2014_010_2_FD_183967 | JGI IMG/M metagenome (GOLD analysis project Ga0210018, IMG submission 183967) | Groundwater microbial communities from aquifer - Crystal Geyser CG09_land_8/20/14_0.10 (SPAdes) (version 2) | ecosystem: Environmental > Aquatic > Deep subsurface > Groundwater | place... | reverse complement strand
CGGCCTGATAGATTATATGAAAAGCCAAATTCTTTTTGCCTTCAGGAATTTCTTCTCCTTCATAAATATCGAACAAATCGACATCTCTTATTAAGGAGCCACCGGCAATCTCAATTTTGCTTAAAACTTCTTCCACTTTCGTCTCGGGAGGAACTAAAATGGCTAAATCTCTGATAGCAGCTGGATATTTAGAAAGCGGTCTAAACTCATGTTCCTCCGAAGCCAATTTTTGTAATTTTTCAAAATCGAAATCGAAGACAATAGCATTTTCAATCCCTACATTGTCTAAAATTTTTGGTGAAATTTCTCCCAAAAAGCCAATCTCTTGATGATCGATTTTAATCTCGGCACATTTTTTGGGATGCCAGATGGAAATTTTCGATTCCTCCCGCCCTTGGCGAGGCTCGCCTTCGGCGGCGGGAGTTGGCTGATAACTATCATACCATAGATTGGAAATTCCCATTTTTTCAAAAAGCAAATCGCAAACTCCTTTTAACTCAAAAAAAGTTTCTTTACTTTCTTTTTTGAAAATGAGACCAGTTAGGGCTTTTTTCTCTGAAATTTTTTCTCCTTCTCTCTTAAAAATCTTTCCCAATTCAAAAATTTTGATTTCTTCAAACTTTTTTTTATTATCTTTAACATTTTTTAATAGATTGAGAATTAAACTTGGCCTTAAAAATTTTTGTTCTGAACTGACCGGATTTTCAATTTCGATTAAGTCTTTTGGTTGATAACCAAAAATTTTTGCCATCTTCTCACTAACGAAAGAATAATTATAAACTTCGAAAAATCCGGCTTCTTTCAAAACATCTTTGACAAAATCTTCCCAAAAAATATTTAAATTTCTTTCGGGCGGGATTAAGGAAACGAGAGGAGGATGAGCAGGAATTCTTTGAAAACCATAAATTCGACCAATTTCTTCAATTAAATCTTCGGGCAAATTTATGTCCAATCTAAAAGTTGGAACTTCAACTAAAAGTTGATGAGTTGATGAGTTTGTCAGAGGTCTGACCTCTGCCACTTTAAATCCTAAACTTTCTAAGATAGATTTTATTTCCTTTTTGGGTATTTCCAAACCTGATAATCTCTTGGTGTAATCTAAATCTAATTTGATTTTCTTTGGCAAAATTTTTTTAGGGTAAAAATCGATCAGGCCTTGAGTAATTTTGCCATTAGAAATTTTTTGAATCAAAAAGGCAGCTCTATTTATGGCAAATTCGGTCAAATTTGGGTCGATGCCGTGTTCAAATCGCAAAGAGGCGTCGGTTTTTAAATTCAGTTTTTGGGAAGCCTGACGGATAACCCTGGGATTAAAATTAGCTGATTCCAAAACAACAATTTTTGTTTTCTGATCAATTTTTGGCATTATCCCCCCCTTGATCCCGGCGATGGCAATCGGTCTTTTGGTATCAGCAATAACCAAAATTTCTGGATTTAATTCATATGTTTTTTCATCTAAAGTGACAATTCGTTCCCTTCCCTTGGCAAAACGAACAACAATCCGCGTTAATCCGCGTTTAGATCCGCGTTTATCCGCTTCTAACCTCTCCAAATCAAAAGCATGTAACGGCTGGCCAGTTTCTAACATTACGAAATTAGCAATATCAACAATGTTATTAATTGACTGCAATCCGCAAACTTCCAATTTATCTTTGAGCCATTTTGGCGAAGAACCAACTTTGATACCGCTAATTACTCTGGCTGTGTAGCGAGGACAGGCAGTTTTTTCTTTGACTTCTACATTAACAAAATCTTTCGCTTTTAACCTTTTGTCTTCTCTTAATTTATTCGCATATAATTCGCATATAATTCGCATCTTCATTCGTGTGATTGCTGCTATTTCCCGAGCCACTCCTAAATGAGAAAAGCAATCCGGTCCCCGATTGGGCAAAACATCAATATCTAAAACCCAGTCATTTTTAAATTTTTTGACTTCTTTAACTTCAAAGGAATGCCTTGTCAAAAGCTCAGCCAATTTTTCTGGCCTGGGTAATCGTTTCTTAAAAAAAGATTGTAGCCAATTGTAGGAAAATATCATTTTAGTTAATAAGTTATAAGTTCTTAAGTTTTAAGTTATGGATTTCTTTAAAAATTTTATATAACCGCTAATTGCTTTTATTATTTCTGTGTATTTTTCGGCTAGATATAAAGATTCCTCTTCGCAAAAACCTTTTTTAGCGCATCTAATTAAATTCCTTTTAGTCTCTTCGGCTTCACATTTCGCTGTATCATTTAATATATGAATTTTTTCCTTAATAGAATTTTTATTATATGCTTCAGCAATATTGCTTGTTACCGATGACGACGATCGCCTTAATTGATCTACGCTCCGGAATCTTTCATCTTTCGGATATCTCGCAGTAAGTTTATAAACTTCTATCTCTGCTTCCTCAGCCATCTGATAAATTTTTAAATTCTCAAGACCGGTAGCCATAAACTTACAAACTTATAAACTTATAAACTTAAAACTGATTAAGGAATCTTAAATCTCCACCATAAAACAATCTAATGTCATTGATCTTGTATTTCATCATTGCCAATCTATCCAAGCCCATGCCAAAAGCAAAACCCTGCCACTCTTTTGGATTCAAACCCGAATTTTTAAAAACATTGGGGTGGACCATTCCGGCTCCCATCATTTCCATCCAGCCGGTTTTTTGACAGGCCGGGCATCCCTTTCCTCCGCACGCCAGACAAGTAATATCAACTTCAAAAGATGGTTCAGTAAAAGGAAAATAGCAAGGGATTAACCTGATTTCAATTTGTCTTTCAAAAAATTTTTGGTAAAATTTTTGAATAATTGCTTTAAAATTGGCTACCGAAACATCTCTATTCTGAATCAAAGATTCAGACGAGCCGTCTCGACTTTGTCGAGAATAGGCTTTATCGACCATCAAACCCTCGATATGATAAAAATTAACCTCGTGACTGGCATCGGTTGCCTCGTGTCGAAAAACTCTTCCCGGAACAATAATTCTCAAAGGCGGTTGATTTTTTTCCATATACCTTACCTGAACCGGACTGGTATGGGTTCTTAACAATAACTTTTTCCGCGTTAATCCGCGTTGAAATCCGCGTTGATCCGCTTCTACTTTTAGCCACAAAGTATTCCACATATCCCTGGCCGGGTGCTCTTTAGGAATGTTTAAGGCATCGAAATTATACCATTCGGTTTCAATTTCCGGTCCCTCAACAATTGAAAAACCCATTGACTGAAAGATTTCTTCTACTTTTCTTTGAACCTGAGTTAAGGGATGCAAATGACCGGGGGAAATCTTTTTGCCAGGAGCAGTAATATCAATTTTTTCTTTTTTCAGAATTTCAGCGGTTAATTTCTCTTTTATCTCTTTGGCTTTTTCTTCAATTTCTTTCTCAATAAATTCTTTTGCCAAATTTAATTCCTTTCCTCTCCTTTTTCTTTTCTCTTTGGGAAGGGACTTTAAGTTTTTTAACAAAATTGTGATTTTGCCTTTTTTCCCTAAATATTTTCCAAAAATTCGATCCAATTCCCTCAAATCCTTGGCTTTCTTTATCTCATTTTTTGCCTCTTTTTTAAGCGATTCTAGCTTCACCATAAATCCATTTTACCTTAAATTTAAATAAAATTCAAGGCAGTTTTCCCCAGTTTTCGATAAATTATTCGCATGTGCGTTCTTGCCCACCTAAATTTTCTTTTAGAAAACTTTGGCGGGTGAACATAGAGCGAACGAAGTGAACTTATGCTTTTCGCATACAATAAAAAAGTGCCAAGCTTTGAGCTAGGCACATAAGTTCTAAAGTGCTATTCCTCAAATTTGATTTTCAGTTCAGATTTGGCTAACCTGTATTTTATTTCTTCGGCACCTAATAGCGCTGGTCTAATTTCGTCAGGAATTTCTAGCACAATTTCAGTATCTTCGGCAATACCCGGAATACCATCGAGAGATTTTAGAGATATCGATATTTTCCCTTCTTGGATTAGTTTTGGCACTACCGAAGAAATAGTTTGAACTGCTTCGAACACTTCTAAGATTCTTTCCGACGCTGCCTGCTGCCCTTTCTTCAACATCTCCATTAATACTTTATCTTTTTTTTCTGCCTCTTCGGACATTCCAATCACCTCCAATTTTAGTTTAATCAATTCCAAAATTTTGTCAAATAAAAAACCCACAAAAGTGGGAATTTAGTATTTTATAGCTTCGGGTACATTTTCTATCTCAATTCCGCAGTAATAACATTTCAGGCTTGGTAGATTCTCATCTTCTAAGATAAACTTTGATTTGATTGGCTCTTTTTCGTCATTAGATATGCAATCTGGATTTGGACATTTTAAAATAGCCTCTATTATTTTAGGAAGGCGAACCCTTTCTTTTTTAACCACCTGGCAATCCCTTATTATATTTATCGTTGCATTTGGGGCGATTAAAGCGACCTTATTGGTTTCTTCAGGGTTCAACTCTCTGTCTTCTATCATCACAATGTCTTTCTTGCCCAATTTTTGGCTCTGAACGTTCATAACCAAGCTTATGACCGTGTTCGTTCCAGCACCTAATCCCAGTATTTTCAAAACAATCGGGGCTTGTCCTGCTCTGATGCGATCGATCACGGTTCCATTTTTAATCGGAGTGATTTTTATTTCTTTTCTCTTTTTTTCCATTTCCTATCCCTACCAAATTTTAAAAGATCCTCACTTAAAGATTATCAAATCAAAGAAAATTTGTCAAATAAAAAACCCACTCAATTAAAAAAAGTGGGTTGTGGAAATCTTTAGATTTCTTTTTTAAAGAGCTCTGCACATCTTTCTCCGATTTCTGGCTTGGCTTGTTCTATTAACTTTATCAAAGTTTCTCTGGGAAAACTGTCGTTCTTAAGTTCTCTTAAAATGTTTAAAAGTCCGAATCCATAAGGATTTATTCCCAATTCGTCCATGATTTGAATTATATCTTTGCCGTTAGCAATCCCTTCAAGCAATTTTGCTTTCCATGGTTTTTGCATTCCATTTTTCTGAGAGATTTTCTCCATTTCCTTTCCCTCTTCAATTTTAGGGTTCAATCCCTCCAATTTCCATATTACATTTTCCTTTTTAAAATGTCAAACCCCGCTAAGCGGGGTCAAATAAAAAACACCCAGAAAAAAATGGGTGTTGGTTGAATGTTTTTGGGAATGTTCTATCGATGTTCTCGCCAGTTCGGCTTTAGTTTTTCTACAATTTCGATGTAATTATCTCAGCTACTTCTCTTTGATTCTCTTGTCTTATATTATGCTCGCTTTCGCTTCATTGATCTGATCTCGAAGCTTCTTGGCTGCTTTACCAGCAGCTTCGGCAAAGTCCTCGCCTAAGCTAGCAAAGGTGATGGCTGAGGAAGAGTTTATGGCAATTGTTCCTGGTCCTAGATAGGAAGCTTTTATAGTTTCGGCGATAAAGCCTCCCTGGGTTCCGATGCCAGGAATCAAGAGCCAGAGTTTATTACCGACAATCTCTCGACAGCGGGACAGGTGCTTAGAGAAAATATTGTCTGAACCTTTTGGCGATTCGTAAGCTGCGGCCATCACTAAACCGGCATTCTCGACGATCCCGAGTTCTTCCGCCCATCTTAAAGTAGTTTCAGCAATGAACTCCCAGTAATATCTACCATCTGCTAATTTAACATCTTGAGTTTCTCTGGCAGATGAATTACTGGTATAGCAAAGACCTACAATCGCTCTATCTAAGTGGTTCTTATCTACCAGCTGCTCCATGCAATCCTTTCCCATGTAAGGATTGAAGTTCATCCCATCTACTCCATCAATTTTAAAATGGGCAATCCGGTAGCGTTGCTGAGTGCGATCGATGTCCCCTCGTTTACAATCGAGAAGCACTGGAATGTCGGGATAATTGGTGTGGATATAATCTACAATCCCTTGGAGCGCTTTCTGACCATCAGGAATTGCTTCATAATGGGCCTTCTGGGGTTTAAACATTGAGGCATATTCGGCAGTAGCATCAATGATTTCCCGCATCTGGACTAAAATCCTACTCCACATCTGTCTACCTTCAACACACTCCGGAATTTTTTCTTCGAGTGGATCGAGCCCTACACACACTAGAGAATTCGCTTTTTCTTGTCTTTCAGCAAGCTTTTGTCTAAATCCTTTTTTCATTCTTATTCCTCCTAAATTTTTAAGGAGCTCAGGAATTTCCCTCCCTCCTATATTTTAAAACTATCAAAAATCAAAAACTCTGTCAATCATTTTTGTCATAATCCGCACGATCGTACGCTTTATGACAAAAGGCGGGATTTTCGCATTACAAAAAAAGCGCCTAAAAGGCGCCATTGTTAATGAAAAAGTAAATTTATTCGTCTCTTGCCTATCTGATTTGTTCTTTTTGAACTTTTGGATTCGTTGCTCTGGATTTCCATTTCAGAACTCGTGTTTCCGGGCCGAAACGAAGTTTAGTGCAGCCCTGATTTTCAGGGTCTTTTTTCGTAGCAAGCAAGTTCTTTTGTCCTTTGATAGTAATTACTTCTCCTGACACTCGAACCGCTTCTTGTTTTTTCTTTGTTATCAAAATTCCTTTTCCAGATCCTAAGGGCAAACGTTTAACTTTTTTCCAGTGTAATTTCTTCCCCAAACTATCACCTCCTCACATCTTTATTTTTTAAGGATCAAAAAAACGAGGAAATTATTTTAGTTTAGAAAATTTTAAAATTATTGTCAATGCTATCCGTATTTTGGCATACAGCATTTTTTGTATTTTTTACCAGAACCGCAAGGACAGGGGTCATTTCGGCCCACCTTCTTTTTAGGAATCGATTGTAAAACAACTGGCTGAGGTCTAACTGGTTCTTTTATAATTTCAATTTTGGAAATTGTTTGGGCGATAGTTGATTCGATGGCTGAAAGTAAATTTCGAAAAAGTTTAAACCCTTCATTTTTGTATTCAACCAAGGGGTCTAATTGACCATAGGCTCTCAAACTCACTTTATCTCTCAAATGTTCCATTTCTTCCAAATGGGAAATCCAGTAAAAGTCAAAAATTTTAAGGCAAAGAGAGCGAACTGCCTCCAAAAACTTTTCCGAACCTACTTCGTTTTCTTTTACCTCAAAATCTTTTTGAGAAAAACCTGATTTTTTAAAAATTTCTAAGATTTTTTCTTTCAAGGTGAGTGACGGATCTTTTAAAATTTCTCTTCTTTTTTTATAAAAAATCTCCCGGTGTTTATTCATCACATCGTCATATTCTAAAAGATGGGATCTGGCATCAAAATGAAAACCCTCAACTTTTGCCTGGGCATCGTCGATGGCTTTGGAAATCCATTTTGATTCGATTGGTTCATCTTCAGGAATTTTTAAAATTTCCATCAAGGACTTTATTTTGTCTCCGCCAAAAATTCTTAACAAATCATCTTCCAGAGAAACAAAAAATTGGCTTGACCCCGGATCTCCCTGTCGACCTCCCCTTCCTCTTAATTGATTATCAATTCTTCTGGCTTCGTGCCTTTCGGTGCCAATGACAAAAAGACCTCCCAACTCAACAATTTTTTTTGCCTCCTCGGAATCCGGCGGATTTCCACCTAAAATTATATCCACTCCCCTCCCAGCCATATTGGTTGCGACAGTGACGGCTTTTGATTTTCCGGCCTGAGCGATAATTTTTGCTTCATTTTCATGATTTTTGGCATTCAAAATTTGATGGGGAATCCCTTCCCTTTCCAATAATTTTCCCAAATATTCATTTTTTTCAACCGATCGCGTTCCCACTAAAACTGGCTGACTCCTTTGATATCTTTCTTTGATTTCTCTGGTGACGGCTTGAAATTTTCCCCCTTCGGTTTTGAAAACTTTATCCGGAAGATTCACCCTTATCATTGGTTTATTAGTTGGAACGCAAATTACTTCGAGGTTATAAACTTTTTCAAATTCTTCAGCTGAAGTCAAGGCGGTTCCGGTCATTCCGGCTAATTTTTTGTAAAGGCGAAAAAAATTTTGAAAAGAAACAGTGGCTAAGGTAATTGATTCGGGTTGAACAAAAACTCCCTCTTTAGCTTCAATGGCTTGATGCAAACCACCCGACCATCTTCTTCCCGGCATTAATCTTCCGGTAAACTCATCGACAATGATGACTTTTCCGTCTTTGACTATATAAGCATGGTCTTTCGCGAAAAAAGGACGACCAGTAGTTGGAACAATCGCTTGAGCTCTCAAGGCCTGTTCCAAGTGATGCAAATATCTTATTCCCTTTTCGGTGTAAATATTTCCCATTCCTAAAATTTTTTCTACTTTTGAAATTCCCTCTTCAGTTAGAGTGACCACCATCATTTTCTCATCAATTTGATAATCTTTTTCTGGCTCCAATCCGGGAATAATTCTGGTAAATTCTTGATACCATTTGGAACTTTCGGTATCCGGGGCTGAAATAATTAAAGGCGTTCTAGCCTCATCAATTAAAATAAAATCAACCTCGTCAATAATGGCAAAATTAAATCCCCCCGCCTCGCTTTGCGAGGCGAGGCTCGCCCCTTTGGGGCGGCGCTGAACCATTTGGTCCAAACCGTAAGCCATATTGTCCCTCAAATAGTCAAAACCAAATTCATTATTTGTGCCGTAAGTAATATCTGCCAGATAGGCCTCTTTTCTTGAGCAGGGTCTTAAAAAATCTTCAACAACATAAAAAGAACCCAGCTCATCTCTTAATTTATCTTTTTCCTCGGCTGGTTTTTTGTAATCGGGATCATATAAAAAAGATTGTTCGTGATTTAAACAACCGACAGATAAACCTAACAAATGATAAATTTGCCCCATCCAGACAGTATCCCTTCTGGCTAAATAATCGTTGACCGTCACCAAATGGCATCCCTTTCCCTCCAAAGCGTTTAAATACAAAGGCAAAGTAGCGGTTAAGGTCTTTCCTTCACCAGTTTTCATTTCAGCAATCTTTCCCTGATGCAAAACAATTCCACCCATCAACTGGCAATCAAAATGCCTCTGACCCAAAGTTCTTTTGGCTGCTTCCCTAACCAAAGCAAATGCCTCGGGCAAAATATCATCTAAAGTTTGTCCTTTTGTCAACCTCTCTTTAAATTCAGAGGTTTTTTCTTTTAGCTTCTCATTAGAAAATTTCTCGAATTCTTTTTCCAGCGAATTTATCTTATCAACAATGGGCTGAATCTTCTCTAAATATTTTTCATTAGTATTGCCAAAAATTTTATCTAAGATGGACATAAATGTTTATCTTAATCTTATCTCAAATTTCGTAAAAAGTAAAAAAGAGCCTTTTCCCCGGCTCTAAAATTGGAAGCCCGTCCTCTACTTAATTATTATTAACGGATTAAAACTCTCTTTTTAAGTTTTTTGGCTTGAAAAAATTTTTTTGTAAATTCAGCTGTAATTTTATAGTTGAATAATTTACAAGAAAAAATATTAATGTAAGCCCTGTTAGAAAGTTCAGAAAAATGGGCGGTGATTGAACTCGTTTCTATCAATTGAACTAAAGAGTAACCTACACTAAAATCTTTTCCAAAACCAAATCTCTCTATAATTGGTCTACCGTAGTTTTTCATTTTTATCAAATTACAAATTTTATTTGTATATTCTAAAATTTTTTCCTTGGAACGAATAATTTTCGGGTCGCAATCATAAAGATCCAAAACTAACTCTCCCCAATAAATCTTATATTTTTTTATCATATTCCTTGTTTTTAGTTTTAAGGATTATTTGTATGTAAAATAAACCCCGCCCTTTCTGTATCTTTCAAATCTGATTTTTTATAATATTTATTTTAATTTTCCAAATAACAATCTTGGTTTGAGAAATTTAGAAAGGGCGGGGTAAAGAGTTTATCTCTTTCTCTTTTTTGCTTTTTTCTTTGCCATTTTCTTCGGTTTTTTAAAATTTTTTGTACAAATAGTCGACTACTATTTGCTAAAAAGATTTCCTTACTTCATTTTTTCACTTCGAGAAAGTTTGTCAATGGTGCATAAGTCGCGACACGCGACGATTGCTTTGCAATCGCGCTAACATCGCTCCTTAGACACCTTCGGTTTCTAACGCTCGCTTCGCTCGCTGTTTTTCCACTACGGGGAACTGAGTTTCCCCGACCCCTTTTTCCAAATTTTAAAAAAGGTATTGAATTTCTTCTTCCAATTTTACCCCAAATTTCTTTTTTACTTTTTGTTTTATCAATTTTATTAATTTTTTGACATCTTTAGCTTTTGCTCCGCCCAAATTTAAAATAAAATTGGCGTGTTTTTCCGAAATTTTTGCTTTCCCAATCTTTTTTCCTGTCAATCCGCAATCTTCAATCAATTTTGCGGCAAAAAAACCTGGCGGATTCTTAAAAATTGATCCGGCCGAAGGAAAATTTAGGGGCTGGTTTTTTTTCCGATATTTTAAATACTCTTTTATTTTCTTTTCAATCTCTTTTTTGTTTCCTTTTTTTAATTGAAGAGTAACAGAAAGAATGATTAGGTTTTTGTTTCGCTTGAATGCACTATCCCGATAACCAAACTTACATTTTCTCAAATCACAAATCTTAAATCTTAAATCTTTCGTATCCAAAACTTCAACCTTTTTTACGGAATCACCCATTGATTTTCCAAAAGCTCCAGCATTTCCATAAATTGCTCCTCCAATTGTCCCCGGAATCCCTGCCGTCCACTCCAGACCAGCCAAATTATTTTCCAGAGCAGTGCTAACTGATTCGCTTAGCGATACTCCAGCCTCAGCATAAATACTACTACCTTCTACTTTCAACATTCTACTTTCAACTTTAATTACCAATCCCTTAAATCCCCTATCCGATACTAAAGTATTACTCCCCCCTCCCAAAACAAAAAATGGCAATTTTACCCCGTTAGAAATCTGCTTTCTTTGTGCTTTCTTATTGTCTCTGTAATCTCTAACGGGGTGAAATTTCTTTGC
>Ga0210018_1001839_pt1 | contig 10888 bp, 13 predicted proteins | sample CryGeyCG2014_010_2_FD_183967 | JGI IMG/M metagenome (GOLD analysis project Ga0210018, IMG submission 183967) | Groundwater microbial communities from aquifer - Crystal Geyser CG09_land_8/20/14_0.10 (SPAdes) (version 2) | ecosystem: Environmental > Aquatic > Deep subsurface > Groundwater | place... | reverse complement strand
CCAGTCAAAAATAATTGAGTTATCGCCCAATTCGAAATCGCCTAAAGGCGCTTTCAGCGTCTGAAAATCGAAGATGTTTCCTTCCAAAGTGGCAACTAAAAACAAGTTGGTAAAAATATCGTTGCCAATGTTTTTGAAGAAAATCTCGTAATGAAGGGTGCCGCCGGGACTGGCGATAAACTGAGGATTGCCATTAATTTGCTGTGAAATATAGAGAGAAGGAGTAATGATTTGAACGGCTCTGATGGCTTCTTTTAAAAGCACGAACTCACCGTCCTGCCAAGAGCCAAGTTGCGCTTTGAATTGCTTCTGTTCGCCAATCTCTCCTCTGACGTTGCCGGTAATTTCGATCCGGCCCCCTTCGGCTTTATTTAAAAGGCCGATTTCCCAGTCTGTTTTTTCCAAAGCCTGGGGTTTGGAACTTTGAAACTCAAAATCAGAAGGGTAATTAATTTTAATGCCTAAATTGGTCAAAGGGTAACTGGCGTTGGAAAAATAATTCAGCTTGAAACTGATTTCCTTGCCCGAATCGATTTTCGAAGGCAGGTCAAATTCCAGAGTAAGAGGGACTGATTTTACCTTGAGGGAATGAGAAGTTTCTGATTCGTAGCGCGCCTGCAGGTTTTTGGGCTTATAGCTCAACCAGGCCTGGGCTTTTTTAATCTCTCCTTCCCTGCCCAAAAGCCTTCCTTTGAAGCTGAAAGTCTGCTCTTGGCCGGGGTAAATGTCTTCCAGAATTATTTCTTGTCTTTGAGTTTTGCCTTCTTCCGGAATGGAGTGCTTAGGATATTCAAAAACAAGCCTTGGTTCTTCCAGCCTGACGTTGCCGTTGTTTTTATATTTGACGATGTATTCGATTTCCTGAACCAAGTCGGCTTCTTCCGGCCCTAAAATCTCCAGTTTTAAAATTTCTTTGGAATAGATGTTCTTTTGGTAATACCAAAAACCGATGCCGCCGGCCAGGATCGCTAAAACGATAATAATCAAAATGAATTTGTTTTTCATCTTATTATTTCTTCATTATACCATTCAGAAACGTCTTTCAATAATTTCAAGTGAGCGGGCTCAAGTTTCAGTCTCGACAGAATCGGCCAGTCTTTTTTAAAAATTACCTTTAAAATCTTAATAATATCGCAATCAACCTCTTTCCCTCCGATGGCGCAACCTTGGATTTCCGGCTGATAACCGAGAATAGAAACGAGGTGCCAAAAAAAATAATAGTAAAAAATCTTGATTTTCCCCTCGTGGCCTTCGGGCAACTCTTCTACTTTGCTTAAAGAATTTAATTTCTTAAAAACATCTTCCAGCAACTGCCAAACCTTTTCGTCTTGTTCTTCTTTAACGACTAAACGGTCCAATGTTGTGGCGATGCGGCCAGCGATTTCCAGCCTTTCTGGGTTTTTTCTGACGCGAAGGAAATTTTCCATCAAAATGGCGTCAGTTAGGGTTTTCTGGTTTTTGCCCTGGATAAACTCGATCTCCGACAGATAAAAAAGGTCGGCTCCGCCTCTCAATTTTGACTTGATTTTGCGAATGGCTTTGCCCAAAATTTCGAGTTTCCCGTAATTTTCGGTATAAAAAGTCAGCAACTGGTCAGCGTCCCCCCGATCAACTTTCTTAATGCAAAAACCAAGGGTTCGATAATGAACAGCCATAGAATTGGCGGATTTATTTCTTTTCTGGCAGAGCCTCCAAATACTGAATGTCTTTTAGAAATTTCCTTCTCGCTTCTCCGTCCGGCATTTTCCTCCAGTCAGTCTTCATTCTTTCGATTCCTTGGCGATAAGAGTCTTTTACAAAGCCGCCCGATTCTCCCACTCGATATTTTTTCAATAGGGCAGCATAGCCTTCTCGCTGGCTCCGTTCCACGAATGAACCCGTTTTGGGATGTCTTGTCGGCGCACCCTCTCTTAAATATTTATTCAACTGCCAGTTCTCACGATAGTCTCCGTTGCCAAAGAGGCCGGATTTGGGAGCCGGTTTCTCGGGCGGCTTCTGGGGCGGCTTCTCCATAGGCCTTTCGGGAGATTTAGGCATTGGCATGGAAGGATTTTTACCAAATAGAGCCATATTTTTAATTGCTAATTATGATTCTATCTCCTCGACCTTTTATTTCTTCATTCTTTCTGTTTTTAGTAATTCCTCAACTTTTTCTCTCAGACCACCTGTTCTTGTAATGTGGTTAATAGATAACTCGCCACCTCGTACTTTATTAATGAGTTTTTTTAATTCAGGAATTTCGTAAAGTTTTTCTGTCCCCCGTAAACCTTTGGAAGAAGTACATTCAAGCGCTACAAATAATTCCATAAAACTTTTAGACCCATCCACTGTTAAGGGCGGTTTTTCGCCCTTCCGAAAGGCATAATTATTTGTTTTATCAAAATACTCATCTAGGACTCCAAAGTCTTTTAAACTATCCTTTAAATCACCCCCCGATTGGGCAACAAAAATTAATTCATTAATTTTCTGATTATATCTCGGAATCATATCGCTGCCATATTTCTCATAGCCCTTAAAATGTTGATAAATACCAGATAGGGCCTTACCAAAATTTTCTCTGCCCAAACGAGGGTAAATTACGATCTCGGGTATTACTTCACCGGTGTTACTTTTCTTAATTTCCTTCTGATAAGAAACTTTAAAAATATTTATAGATTCTTTAAATGCGGGATTTTCGGCTAGGGCCTGAATAAGTTTGTTTACACAGAATGGTCGCCAATCTCCTTGTCGGGGATTATATTCTTTTCTGGTAGGTTGGAGATGAATTTTATATTCCTGACAAATCTCATCTAAATGCTCTGCCATAAATCTTTTACCTTGTTCAATACCTTCTTTAAATGCGTCGCGAGCTGGGTATGACAAACCTTCCACTCTATCTGTTTCTTTTAACCTCTCCTCCTTTTCTTTTTCCGAGCGTGGAGAAAAAAACCACCATTGCCGTCCTTCATCGGTCTCCGTATAATAATCTATATTTTTACGCTCACCAAAATATTTTCTGGCCTTCTTCTCATATTCACCAATCAGCTCTTGCTCCCAAGGTTTTGGTTCTTTTTCTGGTTTCTGTTCCGGTGCCCTAAAATCAAATTTTGAGGGTTGTTCAAACGACATAGTTATAGTTTTTCTTTTTTAAATCCTTTTTTATAGTACTCAACCCTATTTAAAAGGTGTTGAAATTTTTTTCCTAAGCCGGTTACCCTTTTAATGTCCTTAGTTCCTTCCGTAACAGCCTCTTCATAAAGATTGGGAGATTTTTCGTTTATCAACTGCTGCCATCTCCTTGCTAAACCTAGTTCCTCTTGCCAATGGTCTCGAGAAAGACGAAAGTCAATAAATTTCAGGGTCCCTTCTTTAAATATCTTCTTTCTTTCTTCTTTTGGCAGCTCTGAATAATCTATGGTAGCTTTATTAACAAAAGCTTCGCAGGCGCTTTCAGGATAACCGAGGGCTAAACCAATTTCTTTATCATCCTTGTTTTCCATTGCTTCCAGTAGTCGCCCCAGTTTTTCTGAATCTCTGCCAATGAAAAAATAATGGCCGAGGTTACGTGTTCTTTCCTCCTCTTTTTTAAATTCTTTTGCTTGGTAAGCAAATTTTAATTTTTCTAGGGTTTCCTGGATTTGATGCTTTTCCTGAGTAAGTTGATTCACGGCTTGGATTTCTTTTTCATCTTTACCTTTATAAATCCGGCGGGAAGCTTCAACGAAAGCGGCCGGCTTCTCTTTTAAATAAAGTAGTATCGTGTCTATTCTGTCCTGGCAATTTAGTGGTAATTTTTCAATTGATTTAATCTCTTTTCTTTCTAGTTGTTCTACTCTTGTTTTTTCTAGCTTTATCTCTGGAGATTTTTCAAATTGTGGTTGCTCAAATGGCATGGTTTTACAATATTAATCTTTGTAAATTATAGCATAATGAAGCCAAAATAAAATGCCCCCGTATTGGGCATAAGTATAATAAAAAAATAAAAATAAATTATTTCTCTAAACTTTTGATAACCTTATCGATTTCATCTAAATAGGCCTGACACGTTTTTGCCCTTAATCCATCTAAAATCATGTCGGCCTTAATTAAACCTATTAATTCCTCTCTTTCTTCGGGAGTCAAGCAATTTTCTTCTTTCGTTCCCGATTCTTTTCTCAGTTTTGCCTTAACCGAAATCTCCTTGACCTTGTCTTTTACCCGGTCGGAAAACTCCGTTTCATCTATCATTTTTGTAAGTTGGTCAATAAAATTAGCCATACTCTTAGATTTCCTTTACGCGGGGTTTTTCCCAGACGGTTTTACCCAGCCACTTTTCAACAAATCTTAATAATCTCCCTTTCTCAAAAATCTTTTGGAGTCCCTTCTTTTTCTCGTCGCTATATTGTTCGGTAACATTCTTTGAAAACTCTAAAAGTTGGTTGTGATATTCCTTTCTTTCTTCTGGCGGAATTCTCTCAAGATTCTGAGCCATTTTTTCAGCTTTAAGCTCTTTTTTTATAGCCTTATCAACTTGAATTCTTCCGGAAATTTCCCGCCCGGTTTCTACTAAGACCGCTGCGGGAGATAAGCCAATGGCGGCCAAATCCTTACTGCCCTCAATGGCCAGCTTTTTACCTCCCCTGAATGCGGGAGCAGCTAATTTATCTAAACCAGCCACGTAAGCTAAGCCTTCAACTAATTTACTCAATCTCCTCATGCCGACTCTTTTTGCTTCCTGCAGTGCAGAAATTTTTACCTCTCTTTCTTCTTGTTGATTTTTGGTTTCTTTGACTGCTTTTTGAGCCCCGACTTCCAGTTTTTCTTCCTCGGTCATTTCTCTAGCCGGCTTGCCTTCAAGTGTCTCCCGTAATCTTTCTTTCAGAAAATCAATCATCGGCGTTTCTTTTCTGCCCAGCTTAAAGAAGGTCTTAAATTCTCCCACCGATTTGCTATTTTCATCTAAAAGTTCGGCTTTACCATGAAATAAGCCTTTGAGTTTTATAGAATAACCCAATTCGCTACGATAAAACTCCCGCGTTATTACGTTTTTCTCGGCCAAAGAGAGGTTTTTGCCGCCGGCTTCTCTAAGTTTTTCGTCTAACCTCTTTTGCGCTTCTGCAAAAGATTCCGCCGGTTTTTCAATCCCAGCTTCCTTTAAAATCTCCTCTAACTTCATCCCTTCTTTGGGAACTTCGGCTGTTTCCACCGCTTTCTTATCTTTGGCTAATTCTTGTTCGGCTTGTTTAATCCTTTCTTTTCCCCTCGTACCGCCCAATTTAGTGAAAGTTTCGTACCAGTCTTTCTCCTTAATGGTCTTTTTGGCTTGCTTCCAGTCCCACTTCTCCATAAACTCTCTTGCTTTTTCCGTGCCTGGTGTTATGCCGGCTTTTTTCAAGATATTATCAACAGTCTCATACTCGTAACCTGGTTTACCCTCTAAGCGTTTCTGGTGAATTTTATAGGCCTCTTCCCGAGTCTTTGTTTCTTCTTTTTCCGGACTTTCTTTTGATTTTTGTTTTTCCAAATCTTCCGGCGACCGAATATGGCCCCTTTCTTCTTTGGGAGCCCATAATTCGCCCTTCTTTCCAAATTGGTCGTATTTTTCAGGCATAATTTAATGGATTTATAATTAAATCCTCTTGGTTTAATTTAAGACATCCCATTAAATAAGTCAAGTATCAAGCCTAAAAGCTCTTCTGCAACCTTTGGTAAAGCTCCTCTTTCACTTTGGCACGGTCGCGGCCGTATTTGGTGCGGGAGACATCATTTTCGATATGTCGTATCTGTTCGTCTCCGGATGTCCTCAATAAAAATAAATTTTTGCTTTGGGAATATCTCATAAATAATCCGGTAAACGCCTCCTCGCCGGCGCCAGACATTGTCTTCGCCCTTTAATTTTTCTATATCGCCCTGATAAGGATTTTCAGATAAAGATTCTAAAATAATAAAAAGACGCTGAACGTCTTTTTTGGGGATTCTCTTGACTTGCCTTAAAACCCGCTTGGCAATTTTAACCTCCCAACTCATGCTGAAACTGTTTAAGGGTTAAATATTTTCCTTTTCGTAATTCTTCTCGAGCTTCTTTTATTGCCCTTTTTTCTGATAAATTCAATTTTGTTTCTCTCATGCGCAAAAGCTCCTCGTATTTCCTGCGAGGAATTAGAACCAACTCTTTCTCTTTAACTAATTCTTTTGGAATAGTGATAACTGCTCCCATATTTATTCTATTTTAGCTGAATTAAAATTTAATGTCAAATTCAAAAACTCTTCTGCAACCGTTGATTAAGTTCTTCTTCCACTTTGGCGCGGTCGCGGCCGTATTTGACACGGGAATACTCTTTAATTAAACCAGCTACTTTTTCGTTGCCCTTGGTTGGCGGATAAGTCACGATATTGAACGGCTTTGAGGTTTCTCCTTTAATTAAAAGCCGCAAAGCGGCGTTGTAATTGTCCAAATTCACCAAGTCCTCTTCGTCAAACACCGGCTCAAACTCGGTGAGCAAATACTTGGCGTCTTCCGGCCCGACTCGAAAAGCCAACATCGAACCAACATTGCCAAAAATGGCTTTTCTGGTTTCTTCATCCAACTGGCCGATGAACTGATGGCCGAAAATCATATTCAAGCGATATTTCCTGGCCTCGGCCAAAGCCGCCGTAATGGTTTGAGTGGTCACGTTATGAAATTCATCGATATAAAGATAGAAATCTTTTCTTTTTTCTTCCGGCAAGTCAGCCCGGGAAAAAGAAGCAATCAAAATCTTGCCGACAATAATCATTCCCAAGAGGTAACTATTCATATCGCCCAACCTGCCCTTGGAAAGATTAATGATTAAAATCTTGCCTTTATCCATAATCTCTCGCAGGTTAAAGGCGGATTCTTGTTGAGAAATAATCGGCCTGACTAAATCATTGGCGATAAAGATGTTCATTTTACTGGTGATGTAAGGAACCATATTGGCCAAGGCTGCCTCACCGCCGGCTTTTTCCGCTTCCTGCTCCCAGAAGTTTTTCACCACAATGTTTTTGCATTTTGAAAGTTTGTATTTCCTGAATTCAGCATCGGCCAAAACTTTGGGAATTTCAATTAGGGTACTGCCCGAGGCCGGGTCTTCCATCACCAATAAAAGCGCATTTCTCATATACTGCTCAAAAATCGGGCCGCCAAATCCCAAGGCTTTTAAATTGTAAAGTTTTTCAAAAATCTCAATCATTTCATTGACCACAAAGGTTTTGGCTTCGGGAAACTTGGGGTCATATTCCAGCATATTTAAGCCCAAAGGTCGCTCAATATCGCCCGGATTAAAATAAATAACGTCTTCGGCCCGGGAAGCTGGAATTAAACTAAGCACCCTTTCGGCTAAATCGCCGTGGGGATCAATTAAACAAACTCCTTTGCCCCCGGCTATGTCTTGTTTGACCATTTCCAGCAAAAGAACTGACTTGCCGGTACCGGTTTGCCCGACAATGTAAAAGTGGCGGCGACGGTCATCGTCCAAAATTCTAACTTCTCTTTCTTCTCCTCGAAAGATGTTTTTTCCAATCACTAGCCCCTCTTCCGGCAAATTATCGGGCGAAGGCGCTTGCTTGGCTTTGAGCCATTTAATGTGCGGGGTAAGAAGCTGAGGGGAAGGCAAATGGAATATGCCGGCCAACTCTCCGGAGGAAAGAGTCATGGTTTCTTCGCTATTGAAAATCCGGAACGAAAATCGATAAAAAAGCTGCTTGAGAGGATTGCCGGAAAGTTTTCTAAATTTAATCTGATTTAAAAGAATGGTGTTAAACTGGTCGAAAGCGGCCTGGAGCTCTCCCAGGATTTGTTCGGCCCTGTCTTGGGTCGGGGCTGATGCTAAAATCCGCAGATTGGCGTCAAACAAAGGTTGAGAGATTTTTTCCGAAATACCTTTGATTATCTCTTGCTGAGCAGGAGTAATCTGGGGAAGCAGCGGCGATGGCTCGCCTGCTTTCGGCGGCGTCTGGGGATAAGGAATGGTTCTAGTTCCTTTCAAAAATTCCCAGAGATCGACTCCCACGATTGATTCCAGCTTTGCCCCTCGCTGCAGAGAATCAAGCAGTTTTTGGCCTCTTTTTTTCATCTTCTGCCGGCTCGGCCTAATAAGAATCTGAATCGCCGCTCCCTCATTTTCCTTAGCCAGTTTGGTAAAAACACTGGTCATGGCCGATAAAGGATCGGTGCCAAATTCCCGGGATGATTTAAGCGGTAAAATGGCTGGTTTGGCCAATCTAACCCGCGCTCCCGTTGAAAAACCGGTCGGATTGAAAATATTGTAATCGGGTACCGGCTGTACCTGGGCTTTAGGCCAAAATCCCAAAATGGTCTTTTCAATCATGGCCGCTAATTTACGAGGACAGGCCACATAAAAATAAATTTCTTCACCGATGCGATGAACGGCAATCTCAAAAACAAAAGCCGGGTTGCCCAGAAAAATCCTCTTCAAAAAATTGGGTTCTTTAATCCCGGCCAGAGATGAATAAAATTGTTCGGCTGTTTTTAAATATTCTTCCAGAGAAACTTTTTCCTCTTTCTCTTTGCCGATTCTTTGGGGGAGAGTCACCAAAAAAAGCTGTAAATTCATTCCCCGGCCCAAAAACCCTTTTTCTTTTCTCTTTCCCAAAACAATGGAAAAAATTACTAAAACTAAAACAAATAAAAAAACTAGGCCAATCCAAACCGGCGAAACATTTTGTAAAATTAAATTAAAATCCATTATGAAGGTTTGATGATTTTTTTCTCGACGAGGATTTTGTAATAACGGTCGGCTAAAATGTCGTGGAATTCGTCCAAAATCGCCGGGTTGTCGAGCTGGCGCGCGACGGAAATAGCCTCGTTTAAACTTTTCTCAAAAACCAGAGAAACCAAAGCTCCCACCTGCTGGCTGGGCGGAAACTTTTTGATTTCATCAGCTTCATCGCGCGTTGCCAAAGGAGCGGCGGTTGAGGGCATTCTTTGCATCTCTTTTAAATATTCTTTAATCTCTTGTTTTACCACCTTTTCTTTCTCTTCCGGCACTTGTTCCTTTTCTAACCCTCCCTCGACTTTTTCCACCCTTTCTTTCAGGGCTTCGATCTCTGGTTGTGGCGGCCTTTCCGGCCCCAAATTTTTCTCAGGTATCGCCATATTGATTTATTCTATCATATTTAACTTTATTCTTTAATTATACTCCAAAAACAAAAAAATCCTATCTCAAAATAGGGAAATGGTTCAATTAGAGTCGGAACCATAACTTTTTGCACCTTTCTAGTAATCTAAGGGCGTATGAAAACGGTGAAAAACGGTGGAGCCCAGTTGCTTAGCCAGGCTAAGCAACTGGGGATGCTGTTTAACTCTTTCTTTGAGATTATTCGCTTTGCCGATGTAAAGGAGCTTAGCTCCTATTCTTTACTCTTTTCGTATTTTTCTATGAATTCATCTTTTGTTATCCACCGGCCTCCAATTTCGGGCATTTCGCCGGTCAATAAATAACTTTTAAATAGTTTGGGCGAAGCTTTAATGCCAGCCCTTTGTATATTATTTTGATACTCTTTTGATTTTTCTCTTGCAAGCTTTTTAATCGTTCCTTCACTATAAGGATGCCAAGCAAATGCTCTGTCAAAATCTCTTGCTATCTTTTTCTGGCCGAAAAGCCAAGTTATCGCTGTTAACTTCTCAACATTTCCAAATCTCTCGTCTTTCTGTAAAAGATTAGCTAAGGCTTTGTAGGATTGTTTTATTATCTCAAAAGTTTTCGGCCAATTCTCAGCAACACGAGGAAGATGGGGACGACATTCATTATTAATAACCTCTGCCCACGTATCCCCTATCCTTTCAGTTAATATTCCTTTTTCTTTTCCTTCTTTTATCGCTTCATCCATCTGCCTATCAACAAAAGCTTTTCTTAAAACTTCATCGAAATTACCTTTTTCTTTGGCTTCTTTCAGTTCATTAATTCCTTCTTTTGTAAGTTCACCGATAACATATTTTCTAAAATCTTCATTTTCTAAAAAGTCTTCGACTTTAACTGGTCTTTCTGATTTTAAAGCAATTTTATAAATAGGGTCCTTCTTAAGACCCTTTTCTGTTTCTTCAGAAAAAACCCAATCTGCCCTTTCTTTCATTTCTTTCCTGCTAGGAAATTTTATTCCCTTTTTCTTTAATTCCTTTATTTCTTTGTCTTCTGCTTCTCCAGAATAATATTTGGAAAATATCTCGTAATTCACTAAACCTTTTTGTATTAAGGGATGATTTATGATATCCAAAACAAGCTCTTTTTCTTTTGAGCTAAGCTCGGATTCTTTTTTGGCTCCTTCTGCTTCTGCCCCTGGCGCTTCTCTTGGTTCCTCCCGCCTAAAAAATTGCGGCTCTCTTTCCGGCATAGATTTTATTTATTGATAATGATTATTAACGTCAATAATCTCGACTGCGTCTTTCTCTCGGAAAATAAAAATAGCCCGATATTTTCGGTCTATTCTAAAACTCCAAATTCTCATTTTTCTTGGCTCAAGAAGTTCGGTTTCTAGGCTGGAGTAAAAAGGGTTCTGTTTGAAAAGTCGGTTCTGTTTTTCAAATTTTTTCTCGAGTCTTCTTTCTTTAAGATAATCTTTAATCTCAGGGTGGAGAGGAAAAATCTTCATAAATCTCTTGATTTTTAATATCTACTTTGCTCGAAAATAAGAAGATCGCCCCAACCCCTTGTCTAAGCTCTTGAGAAATTTCTGATTGTAAAGCCCGCTCTTTTTGAATTCTTTTATTATTTCTTTTTGATTTTTAGTCGGAGGAGAAACAAAAATATCTTCCTCTAATATCTGACGAAGGTATTCGTAGCGCATGGCTTTTTCCGCCAAACGCTGATATTCTTTTTTGGGTATAGTTACGGTAACCATATACTTAATATTAGCTCAATAAAATCTCAATGTCAAATAATTTACGCTGGCC
>Ga0210018_1001832_pt1 | contig 10908 bp, 14 predicted proteins | sample CryGeyCG2014_010_2_FD_183967 | JGI IMG/M metagenome (GOLD analysis project Ga0210018, IMG submission 183967) | Groundwater microbial communities from aquifer - Crystal Geyser CG09_land_8/20/14_0.10 (SPAdes) (version 2) | ecosystem: Environmental > Aquatic > Deep subsurface > Groundwater | place... | reverse complement strand
AAGTTCATTCTTAGTATTGATCTTAATAATCTTCATATATCTAATAGATATCTTAAGTATTTAAGTTTTATGGAGTAACTATTAAATACTAAACCTCATTCGGAGATACTGTTCTAAGATTTACAATAAAATGGCCCCGATGGGATTTGAACCCACGACAACTGGATTAAAAGTCCAGCGCTCTACCAGGCTGAGCTACGGAGCCATGTGCAACTTCATAGGCTCATGTTACCTTTCTACCATTGTAGGTTCTTTTCTAAAGAACCCCATGAGCTACGGAGCCATTAATAAAAACATCCTAAAATACTTTATAAAATTATCCAATTTACAAGAAATTCTTTAACTTTTCACTAAAATCTTCCTCGCTCATTGCACCGACAAAATTAGTTATAACTTTTCCATCCTTGAATAAAACAAAATTAGGAATTGAAGAAACATTAAATTTCTGAGCAATCTCGTGTCCATCTTCTACATTAACTTTTCCAAATTTTACCTTCTTACTAAATTTTTCTGCAACATCTTCAACAATTGGTCCCATCATAACGCAAGGCATGCACCAGTCTGCATAAAAGTCAATTAGCACTGTTCCTTCTTTTATGAATTCATTGAATTTTCCGTTAGTTAATTCAGTCACCATCTTTTTTATAGAAATAGTGTGTTTTTAAAATTGTTGGTTTTACTTAGCCTTGTTTAGTGTTTAATTTTTAGTCTCATCTAGCATTTTATTTGCTGCTACATTAAATAGCTTTTCTTCAATACTCTTTATTCTAGCACTTTGCAAATCCTTGTGCATTGCTTCATTATAATTTTTAATTTCCTGGTTGACTTTCCTGCATTTTGCACCTTGATAATCAAGTTCAGGGCAAAAACCAACATAATGACATTTAGGAGAAATTAACCTTGATACTTGCTCAGGAAGAATTCCTTTTACAATCTTAGCCTCTTTTTCTGTTATCTCCTTCATCTCAGCTTCAGCAGTTCCGCATAATCTCAAGGACATATATCCTGTTGTAAGATTATACAAATCATAATTCTTAACATTCATCATCTTAATTCCTCTTGGAACTATTGCAAGAGCCTCGCTCTCTTTTACTCCTGACTTGACTAATGTTTCATAAATCATAATAGAATCTGCAAAGGCATCTATCCACATCTTGAAATTTTGATTATCCTTCTCTACTGAATTAGGAATAGATAAGACTTTTTTCCAATGATCTACTCTCTCTCCTTCTAACCACTCAAAATCCACTACTGAACTGGCCCTCTTTACAGCATGATAGATTGATTCTGTATCTTGAGAAAGTGTTCTATGCCTCTTTACTTCACCCCAAACTCTCCAGGGAATATTTGAAGCAATCTTTATGTTAACTGTTGAATTAAAATCTCCAACAATTTCTTCCAAATCACCTAAAAGATTTTTCCATTCTTCCTGAATACGCACAGGATTCAAGAATATTTCATTTCTTTTCTCAAAATAATTCTTTAATCTTCTTTCAAGTTCAGGACTTTTTTGAATCTCTGAAGATATTAATTGAGGAGAATAGAATGGTTCAAAATGCTCCCATCTATCTGATTGAAGTATTTCCTCTGCATAATTTTTATTCACTCCCTTGACATCTCTGAATATATTTGGATGTACACACCCTGTTCTTGGAGCTTGTTTTCTTGCCTCATAAATTGTATTCATCCCATGTTCTTTAACAAAAGTCTCCAATTGGAAGATAACTTCTTTTCCTTCTTCAGGCATTGCTTCTGGGTCTCTCTCTGCAAGTTTTGAAAAATGAATGAAAGTTTCAAGAGGCATAAACATGAATCCTCCCCCTTTATGTCCATATTGAACAATCTTTGCTGCTTCTTCTTTTGGAACTCCTCTGTCTTGTAAAGCAATATAAGTATCAATGTTCATTTCAGAGCGTTTTAGATATAAATCTGTCAATTTTTTCCCTTTGTCTACAATTGCTTTTGGAATAACAATTGCTTCTTTAGTTATTGGAACTCTTCTTCCAGAAGGCATAAGTGAACTTCCAAAAACAGCAGTTGTAAATATGGAATCCACAAATTTTGAACTATCTCCCTCTATAAAACTCCAGAATCCAGGGGTTGTTGCCATAGATGCATGTCCAGAACCCCCCACTTTAATGAGCATTTTTTTAACTTTATTCCCTAAATCAACTTCGTTTTTTTTCTTATCAATCAATTCCCTTAAAGCACCAGTATCCTTATATGTTATATTTGCTGCACCATAAACAAATTCATCAGAAGTAATAGTTATTTTTTTTCCTTCCTCAGTTTCAACTTCTAATACAGGACCATAAGAAACAACATCAACTTTTGGATTTATCACCGTTACCATTTACTGCCTAAATTTTTTTATTTTATAAATACGATTGAACTCTAAAATAGATATATCAGTATACATAAATCCTTTTAAATAAAATTGCACGCAAAGAAATATGTCATTAGAGCAATTACACAAATATAGAATTCCCAATTATATAAAAAATATGGAAAACAAAGAGGAAAAAGTTATTGCTCTTTTAAGAAACATTAGAGTTTGTGCAATTCGTCTTAATAAAGATATGGCAATGGCAGATTTACAACACGTCCTAGACGCAGTGGAAAGTGAAGAGTGGAGTTTTCAGAATCCCAATGTTCCGAATAGAGATATTTTAGATAGAAGAATAGAAAAAAGCGCAGCATTGAATTACAATATAAACCTTTCAGAAGCAAAGGTAATAATTGACGATTATATAAGCCATTCTGAGAGAGGTTGTGAATATTGTGGAAATCTAGGAAAAGTATACAAAAATATGGAACCTGGCAGATATTGTAAAATAGGAGACACTGAGAAATCAATAGTAGATTCTCCAATTTTAAATAACGAATCTCCTAAAATTCATCAATTCTGGAAAACAGGATGCACAGCAGACAGAACACCTACTTTAAGACCATTAGAAGAAGTTTTGAGAGAAGCAGAGAAGGATTAATTAATATGGAAAAAATTCATTCCGCAATGAAAGCGTTAATAAAGAACAAAAATAATAAATTTTTGGTTATCGAACAGAAATTTGAAAACTTAAGATATTTTGATTTACCTGGTGGAAGAGTTAAATATGGTGAATCTCCTTATGATACTCTTTATAGAGAAATAAAAGAAGAAACTTCTCTCGATACAGAAATTATAAAACCTCTTGGAGTCTGGTGGTTCTTTAGGACTAGCGGGGATCAAGTTATCTGTAATACTTTTCTTTGCAAACCTAAAAACATAAATGTAAACATAGACCTAAACCCGGAAAATGATGAGAATATAATTAATTATCATTGGTTAAATAAACAGGAATTAAAATATTCTGTTGGAAAATTCTTAGATAAAAGTATAGAAAAAATGTTTGATTTAATTTAATTCTGAACCTCAATTTTCCCATTACTTGTTGTTCTTCCATCTTGATGCTGTCCTGAATAAGTTCTTTTTATCTCTCCCAGAACAATTTGCCAGTAAATCTTGAACATCCTTGCACCTAATTCAAATTCAAAATTATCATTGCTATTGTTTGTTATTCCAAAAACCAATTGTCCAGAATATCCCGGATTTGTAGTAGAGCAAGCCAAACTTACCCCCCCTTTTTGAAGAGAGACTCTTGGTTTTATATCGGGAATTATGTATGCTTTAGGTTCTCCAGCCTGATAAAGTATTTTTTCACCAGGACAGTTTATCTTTTCAATTGTCCTGACCAAGAAATTTTCTCTAGGATGAAGAATAATTCTTTTATTACCATCAACTTCAATATCTCCAATAATCTTTGTTTTTGGAGAATATCTCTTAGTTATTCCAAGAAAACTAGGACCGAAGGGTTTTTCAACTCTCCCAACTCTCAATTCCAAGTCAATTCCTTCTGGATTCTCAGATTCTCTCTCGCTTAAACCTTCAATTAGATTGTATTCCTTATTTAATTCCAGAACTTTAAGTGCAGATAGTATCATTTTCTTTTTCTTCTTTTTAGATTAATAGAGAGGTTAATATCCTTTTAAAAAGATAATTATAATTCAATATATCTAATTAAATCCTGTACTCCCAAAACCATCCTCTCCTCTTGAACTTTCAGATAATTCTTCAACTTCTTCAAACTCTATTTCAGGATAAGGAAGTATAATTAATTGTCCAATTCTTTCACCAATTTCATAAATATTTTCTCCGTCCTTCTTGAATCTTAGTTTTAATTCCCCTCTATATCCAGAGTCTAAAACTCCAACGCAATTTTTTAATATTAAATCCTTATCGGTAATGCTGCTCCTTGGGAAGATAAGCATTACATAGTTTTTAGGAATTTCAAATGCCAAACCTGTTTTATACTCAACATATTTATCTTTAATATCTCTGCTTAAGGCAAATATATCCATTCCTGCATCACCTAGATGAGCATATTTTGGAATAATTGCATCAGGGTGTAATTTTTTTATCTTTATCTTCATGTTTTATTTTTCTACCATTGTAAGTTCTTTTTGTAAGCTTTAGCGAACAAATGCTTTAGCTCTTTTAAAGAACCCCATTTACTTAAACAGATTCTCCAACAATTTAATTGCATTCTCTTTTGTATGAGGAAAATCACAATCAGAACAATCCAATATTTTTCCTTCATGATTATCAATGTATTTTGCTTTAGAAGAATTTATTTTGCATTTTCCTTCTTTAACAGTTCTGTCATAATTAGGGCAATAACAAAAAAAACAATTTAAATTTTCAATATTATGACATTTTTTATCTTGCTCATAGCAAATGCATCCATTAGGATTTGCTTTCTTTTGCTTATCAAAATCCCACATGCTTATTATTTCTTCATTCTTTTTCTCAATTCTTTCGGTTGCCAGTTCGTGCATTTTAATTACGCTCCACAACCACCAGAAGAAATTTTACAGGTAGGGCATACTGAACATGTTCCATCTACAATCAACATGCTTCCACATGTATTGCAGGTTTTACCGGTAATCTTGCCATTCATAATTTCTTCTTGAAAATTCTCTGATTTCCATTTTCTATTTTTTTTAATCTTCTCAATTGTCTTTCTTGTATCTAATCCTTCTTTCTCATCAATCCAATAATTCATTCCGGAAATTCTTTTAATTGTTTCTTCTAATGTGGGAACTCCTTCATAAAATTTCATTCCTGCAACAGAAGGTATTAAATGCAATTTAGGAACTTGCTGATAGACCCTCAGCTCCCATGGAAGAGGTCTTAATTCAGATTCATCAGTACTTTTTGGAACAAAAGAAATATCTCCTAAATAGTGCGCCCGAATCCAATCATATATAAATCCTTCAGGACCTTTTGCAGTTTTTATAAAAGGATGGTCTGTAAATCCTGCTATCTGAGAACTTCCTGCTTTTTGAAATATCTCCAAAGCCTGTATTAAAGGAACTCCATATTGTATTTTTTCAGAAAATTGAATTGCATTTTCATTTAGTAATCTATTAACCTCACTTCCCCTCTCTAAAGAATCAATAAATATTTCTCCTAACTTTCCGTTATTATCTTCTCCTGTTCTTATGAACAAGGAAGTTCCACCAACTTTTACTTTTTCTGTTAACCCTATTCTTAAGTGATTGAGATTTTCTCTCTCTCCTCTCTTTAAAATCAATTCTACCCCCCCAAATTTATTTGAAGTTAAGGGTTGAGAAACTTTGCTACCATCTCTATAAATTGCAGCTGATTTAATTCCATATTTTCTTGATTGATAGAACATATCCATAATATCTTCTACACTCGTTGAACTTGGACAATTAATTGTTTTTGAGATTCCTCCAGATAAATGCGGCTGTATTGCTCCCAGCATTTTTATATGTCCAAGGGGTTGAATAGCTCTCGTTCCTTTTCCAGAACTAACAGCACAATCAAAAACAGGGACATGTTCTTCTTTCAAATCTGGAGCCCCTTCTATAGTTTCATTCGCATCAATATATTTTGTTATCTTATCTATTTGTTCAGGAGTATAATTTAATTTTTCCAATGCTAAAGGAATTGTTTTATTTACGATTTTCATATATCCTCCTCCAGCTAATTCTTTTGATGCCTTAGTAGCATAAACAGGCTCGCATCCTGTTGTATCACAATCCATCATAAATCCAATTGTACCAGTTGGAGCTAAAAGAGTTACCTGAGCATTTCTAAATCCAAATTTATTTCCTCTTTCAATTACCTCTTCCCATTTTTTATTTGCAGAATTAACTAACTTTTCCAAACCATTTGCAGAAGGAATTTTCTTAGCAGCTTTCTGGTGCATTGAAATTACTTCCATCATAGGTTCTTTATTTTTTGAAAATTCTTGGAATGGACCTAATTTTTCAGCAAGTTTTGTTGATTGCAAATATGCTTCCGCTGTCATATTTGCTGTAACTGCTGCAGCAAAATTTCTTCCTTCCTTAGAATCATAAGGGAGCCCTAAAGACATTATATAAGCACCTGAATTTGCATAACCTAATCCAAGAGGTCTGAAAGTATGACTAATCCAAGCAATATCTTTAGTTGGATATGAAGACTTTGAAACCATAATATCTTGAGAAGTGATAAATAAATCAATTGTCTTATAAAAAGCATCTAAATCAAAACTTCCGTCTTCTTTTCTATACTTCATTAAGTTTATTGAGGCAAGATTGCAAGCTCCTTTAAAATTAAATTCCGAGCAAGGATTTGAAGCCCATATTTCAAAAGAATTCTTGCAGGTATTCCATTCGTTTATTAAAGAGTGGTTTTGTATTCCTGGATCTCCGCACTGATGTGTTGCAAAGGCTATTTGCTCCAATAAACCTCTTGCAGGAACTTCACGAATTACTTTTTTATCTTTAACTGTTCTGATTTTGTAATTGGAATTATTCTCATATGCTTTCCAAAATTCATCGTCAATTCTTATGGATATATTCACATTCTGGGCTCTTAAATCCTGAATAGTGTGGCTTTCCCAATTTGAGGGCGAACCTGCTTCTTTCAATGTTCTTGCTTTTTGTTCTTCTTGATATTTATGTTTTAATAAATCTGGTATATCTGGATGCCATATTGCCAGACTTTGCATTGTAGCCGCTCTTCTTGTTTTTCCTCCGGATTTGATTACTCTTCCTGAAGTATCTTGTACATCTGCAAATCTTACAACTCCTGAAGCATAACCTCCACCAGAAACCGGTTCTCCAGCAGACCTTACTGCAGACCAATCTCCTCCGATACCTGAACCGCCCTTGAATATTTTTGCACTCACTTCTGCTCCGACATGAATCAGATCTTTAATAGAATCTGTTGGCGAAAGGATAAAACAAGCAGCAATCTGAGGATGTTTATAATAATTATCTGTCATTTTTATCTTATCATTTTCAACATAAAATGTTTCCTCTCCAAATTGCTTTACCCCATAAGAATCTAATCCCAAATTAAACCAAACAGGAGAATTAAAAGAACTATATTGCCTTGTTGTTAATGCTTTTACTTCAGCAGCAAATTTATCTAAAGATTTTTTATCTAAATATCCCTGTTCATACCCCCATTGACTAATTTTATTTGAAACTCTTCCTGTCAATTGTCTTAAATCCGTTTCTTTTTCTATCTTAGGGATATCTTTTCTTCTGAAATATTTTGATGCAACAGTGTTAGAAGCATTTATAGACCAATCTTTTGGGAAGACAGCTTCTTTGATCTCATCAACTAATCTTCCTTGGTCATCTGTAATTCGTGCGTCCCTTTTTTCATATTCTATCTCACCTAATTTTGAAAAATATTCATCCACCATCTTATTATAATCCTTTAAACTTAGTATAAGTTTTAATTATCATTATAATTGCTTTAACTCCTGTTTAAATTCTTTTATATCTTTGAATTGTCTATATACTGATGCAAATCTTACATAAGCGATATCATCAACTTTCTTTAATTTCTTCATTACTGTCTCTCCTATTACAGAACTCTTAACCTCTTTTTTTCCTGGTTTCCTTATCTGTTCTTCAATTTCGTTTATCATTTGTTTTATCTTTTCGTGTGAAACAGGGCGCTTCTCAAATGCTTTTTCAATCCCCACCTCAATTTTTTTAATATCAAATTTCTCTCTGCGGCCATCTTTTTTTATGACATACAAATCTCCTTTCTCTATTTTTTCGTAAGTTGTGAAGCGTTTTTTGCATTTCATGCACTCCCTTCTCCTTCTTATTCCATCAAGGGAGTCTCTCTTATTTGTTACGCTTGATTTTGTATATGTACAGTATGGACAGTTCATTATTTTATATAACATACAACAGGTTGTATGTCTTAACCTCTTTTATTACCACAGGTTGTATAATCTAAATTTTCTTAAAAAAGCAAGTATTTAAACTTTAGTAACCACTGAAATTTACATTACACTTTTAAGCTTAATTTACATATTTGCAAAAGAATAAGAAAAAGAAAAATAAAAAATAGAAAAAATTAAATTACTACGCTGTTGGGGCTGTTCCGCCACCACATATGTCCTGGATATTAACTATCTTTATAGTATTGTTCTGCCAGGTCAAAATGCTCCCAGTTTGAGTTTGTCCTTGTGCAACATCTTGCAAGGACTGGTTATAACCAAGACTGAATGCTTGATTTAATCTTTTGTTCTCGTAGTTTTTGTACAAAAAATAGCCTCCAACAAGAGCTAAAATAATTAATACGGTGATTATTATCGTAAGAATTATCCTCCTGTTTTCGCCTCTACCTGTTTTATCCATCAATTTACTTACAAAAACTAATATATAAATATTTCTATTTAATTTTTAGAAAACTTTTTAAATTGATTTGCCCTTAAAAATAAGAGGTAAAAATGGGAGAATTATCACAATTATTTGCACAGCTTTCTGCACAATTGGGGATGGCTATATGGATACTTGTAGTTATTGTCATTTGGTCTATTGTTTGGAAACTTATAGCACTCTGGAAAGCAGCAAGGAAAGGTCATATAACATGGTTTGTAATCTTAGCATTAGTAAATACTGTTGGTATATTAGAAATACTTTATTTCTACATCTTTTCTGAAATGAATTATAAGAAGAATTCTTCAAAGAATAGCAAAAAGAGAAAATAATTCTTAAGATTATTTTTTATTATACAAATCTTTATATACTAAATATATAGACAAAGAATATGAGTCGTTATGCATTAAAAAAAGATTGCTTAGGAGAGGCAAAAGAAAATCAAAAACTTCAGATTGGTTATTCTTACACACATGGTTTAGAAAGTTATAATTGGATAGTTGGTTTTTCTGATATGCACAATAATTTAGTTTATGTTCCAGAAGGAACAAAATTAATAGGACCGGATAATAAAGAATATGAATTAAAACTAGGAGAATTGCGAAAAATAAATATTTATTCAGAAGACAAAGAAGTTATGGCTTTCTTATGTGGAAAAGAAGAGAGATTTGGTGGAAAAAGAGAGAGATATGGTTTGGGAACTGAAGTAAAAATTTCTCTGGAGAATGCAATGATGTTAAGATTTAATAATAAAAGAGAAACATTTAAAGTAAAACAAATCGGGAAAAGTAATCAAGAAGAAACTCCTAAACCATCTAAAAAGAGTCTTATTAATAGATTATTAAAGCGTGCTTAATTTTTATTTACAAACGATTCTAACTTCTTCAAGTATCTTATTAATTTCTTTTTCTGACAAATCTGTTTTTTTCATAAGATTTTCTGCAGAATAATTTAAAAGATTCTTGGCAATTACAATTTTTGAAAGGAATAATTTTTCTTTTGTGCTATCACTAATAGACTTAAGAATGGTTATAGGATACAATTTCTTTAAATTTATAAGTTTTTGAAGACTTTTGTTTTTTGGATAATTCCAACTAGTTATCTTTAGTCCAACACCCCTAGCATAATTCTCTGCGTCTAGAGAGCACTTGGTGTTTGTTACAAGCCAAGGCATATCTGGTTTGTCTCTTAAATCAAGAAAACGCGCATAAGTGTAAAGGGCAGGATGTAATGTCGTGGAAGTTCCAGGTTCATTATGGTATTTGCATTCAATCATGTAACTTTTCTCTTTTTTAGCAATAATATCAACTTCATGCATTATTATTTTTCCTTTCATGAAATTTCCAACATTAACTTCATATCCATAATTCTTTAAAATATCCCCAAAAAACTGTTCAAATGGAAAACCGCTTGGCCCAAGAGCCATTATAGCTCTTTTTAGATCATACTTGGCGCGTATTTCAGGAAAATCCTTTAGTTCATTTAATATAATTTCAAGGATGTCCTGCGTTGTTATATTTTCATGATATTTTTTTTTAACAACATCAATAATTTTCCTAGCAAGTTGCCCAGAACTGCCAGCCTCAAGGAGAGTTCTATAAATTTTTCCAGAACTGAATCTCTCTTCTAATCCAGAAGCTTTTATCACCTTCATAAATAAATCAAAGAACAAGTGTATTTATAGTTTTTGAGAATTCCCTCTTTTCTTGAATCTTATTTCAGTAAGTGCTCCTAATAAAAAACCAAAGACTAGGGAAGATATAATTACATTCTTTATATCAGATAAGAAAGTTCCTAAAAAAGAAACATCCATATTTCCTAACATTAACACTGCACTCTCCTGGTTAAATTCAAGTTTAGTGTAAATAAAAAAATATATTGCCAAGAAGAGGACAATCGAAAAAATAATTCCAAAAACCACCCATTTAAACCTCGCCATGATAGATAGAAAGAAGAGAGAACTATTTTTAAATATGTTTAAACAAAAAAGAAAACAAGAGAAGAAAAAATTAAAAAGGTTTATAAAAAAGGCATTGCTATTATTCCAATGAGGTGTAAAATAAATATAAGGTATAAAAGTATATTTATTCTTGTATTTGTTATTTCTTTACTTGGTTTAATTTCTGCTCCGATTTTCTATTCAGTATCCTGGAATATGACAGAGGCATT
>Ga0210018_1001825_pt1 | contig 10928 bp, 14 predicted proteins | sample CryGeyCG2014_010_2_FD_183967 | JGI IMG/M metagenome (GOLD analysis project Ga0210018, IMG submission 183967) | Groundwater microbial communities from aquifer - Crystal Geyser CG09_land_8/20/14_0.10 (SPAdes) (version 2) | ecosystem: Environmental > Aquatic > Deep subsurface > Groundwater | place... | reverse complement strand
GTCTAAGTGCAAAATTAAATTCAGCCCCAATTGTTCTTGCCACGTGTCAGCTAGTGCCCGTGCCCGTTTAAATCCCAAAAAGGCGCCCTCACCTTGAGATGTGGAAACAATGACTGGCGTTTTTAATTCTGCGACCGCCTCAACAATTCCGCGCAAAATTTCCGCGTTACAAAAATTAAAAGCACCTAAGGCATAACCTTTCGATTGAACCTCTTGAAAAATTTCTAAAGACGTTTTCATCAATAAAAAACCAATTTCTAATTTTTAAACGTTTTTTAAATTTAAAATTAATCATTTAATAGAAGGTAAAAATTGTAAATTGAAAATTATAGTTCAATATATCCCTTATCTAAATTTTCTAAAATTAACTCTTCTAATTTATCTCGCCCCACATATCGGGAAAAAATTTCGTTCCATAAAGCTTCTTGCTGATGATATAAATATTTTGACTCCACAGCGCGCTGTTGGCTTAAAGAAATAATATTATCAATTAAATCAAAACTAACTAACATTTCCGTAAAGCCCTCGCGCAATGACTGACGCGTAATCGGAAAATTAATTACCCGATGATCAAGGCCATCCAATGGACATGAATACCCCTTAGGCATCATAAAAAAATCGCCCACAAAATCTAAATCATCCCAAAATTCTAAACCTAAACCATCTTCCGTCTTACCCCAACGCGCTAAATCTGCCTCCGCCTTATACCAATGGATGGCTTCTGGATTAACATGCGGCTCAAGTAAACGCGGGTCAGTAGCGTCTTCTTTGGCTAAATAACGTTGAATAATCCGCCAAGTCGGTTTTCTCCGGCCAGCCAAGGACTCACTTAAAACTTGGCCTTGCAATGATTCTATTAATTTTTTACCAAAATCAACTGTTTGGCTATAACGTTTAAATAATCGGCCATAAAAATCAATTTCATGAAGATAGTGTAAAATTAAAGTTAAAACCTCTAAAATCGCGCCATCTCCCATAACGGAAAATGGAATAACAAAAACTAAACCTAATTCTTTAAGATGACTCAAATGATGGAGCTTCTTGCCAACAAATTCCCGGCCAATTTTTGCCCACTTATCAGATAAAACAATCACTTGAATTTCCCTTTGCTCAAAATCATCTGGAGATAAATTTTGATAGGGCTTAAAAAAAACGTCATTAAGCCACAGGCGATCTTCCACAAAGCGCAAAGCGGAAAAAATTTCCCAAACATTTTCTTTGGCTAATAGTTCCTCCACATCACGACAACCCAGGACCTGTAAAATTTTACGCGGCGGGTTAATACGTAATAGTTCCTGCGCCTTAGCCGGCTTTAAGAAAAAACCGGGGCTAACCCGACTAATCTCTTTAGCTTTATTTAAGACGTTTTGGCAGTCTTTTGCTTGTAAAAAATTCGGCTGGTGAAAATAGTCCATTAATTGCTGGTCGCATTCTTTAGTTTTATTAATTAGGGCTTGATAAATTCGACAAGCGTCTGAATATCGCGCCAAGCCGAAATTTACTGCGCACTTACTAATTAATTTTTCATTATCCACCAAAACATCGGCTAGGGCGTTTTTATTCTTGACAACTTTTCGCATTTTTTTTTCTATATCCAAAATCACCGACTCTTTAGCGCGTAGCAACTGTGATATTTTTTTAGTTATTAAATTTGACATTATTATTTCTAACAGGGTCATCCTGAGGTCAACGAAGGATCCCACGCGGAGGTTCTTCGCCTTCGGCTCAAAATGACAACTATAAAATAAATCTAAATCTTCATCTTAGAAACCGTCACTTTCGGCCATAGTCCAAAATCATCTTTCTTAAGCAAGCCGTTAGTCGCCCCCAATTCTTGCACGCAACCCGTGGCATTAGCCGTAGCTAATTGAATTGCCCATTCAATTGGTTTGCCTCGCATAATAGCGGCAGTGAATCCCGAACCAAAGGCATCGCCAGCGCCAGTCCGATCCAAATAGCCAGCTTGGGGCACGCCAGCCGAATAAAGATATTCGCCGTCAGAAACAACCACGCCGCCAGACCCCTTAGTCATAATCACAATACCGTCAACCACTTCATCTAATATCTTAAAAATCTTTTTTTCGTTTTTAAAATCAACATCGGTAAGCCGTGCCGCTTCCTCTTGATTAAGATTCACAATTTTAACCACCGGCAAATTCAATAAAGACCGCAGTTTTTCTAACCCCATTTTAATTTGACTGGCGCCTAAATTTGTAGAAACCTGTATGTTATTTTCTTGCGCGAACCCAAATAGCTTGGCAAAAAGTGGCGCGCAATCACCACTCATTGGCCCCACGTAAAACCATTTAGCATTTTTTAGTTCATCCCAATTAATGTCTTGTTCGGTTAAAGAATTAGACGCGCCTCGATAAATTAAAATCGTCCGCTCTTTGTTCGGCACTGTTAAAATTATAGATTGCGAAGTCGCCAAGTTATCCGTTTTGACCACCCAATCAGTAGTTACGCCAACTTTAATCAATTCTTCTAAAATTTGCCGCCCGGCTAAATCTTGACCGATTTTACCACAATAAGCAGTTGCTAAACCCTGTAAAACAAAAGTAAACGCGGTATTAACTCCGCACCCGCCAATCATAGTCAGCATTTGATCAACGTAGAATTTAGAGCCCGCGCCAACACACAAGCCCTGGCCGCTAACAAATGACTTATCTTTTAAAAAAGTAAAGTTTTTACTCTGGATAAAAATATCTTGAGTTCCAGAGCCGAACGAAATAATATCAAACATTTATTTTTTTCCAAAATCAAAAATTGCAAGGATCAGCTACTATCTTTTTAATATCAAAAACGACCTCATTTTGGCTAGACGGCAAAAGAATTAAATGATGTGGACATACAACAACGTCCGGATAAACACAAGTAGGATTTTCCGTATACTCAAAACCGCTGACAATAATTTGGGACTCATTTTTCTGAGCACTTATAATTTTAACGCCATAGCCAGGGCTTGGTTTAGCGCCTAAAAACACACCGATAATCATTGACTTTGTAAAATCAACCCAAGGGACTGGATCGGCAGAGTGTTTTTGCCAAAAAGATCGCCAACTCGCCTCATCCCGAAAAACAATATTCTGCGCGGGGATATTCTCTGGACGAAAACTCTGACCGTAGTCAAGCGACATTATTGTCACTGTTTTATCATCTTTATTAGTGGTTAAATTTTTACCCTTAATCTTCACCTTAACTGAAATCAAATCTTGCTCTGATCCATCTTTAGCGCTAGTTGTGTAGACTTCTAAAACTGCGTCTGTATCAGCTTTGGGTTGATTAAATTTTAATTCTTTTTCAAAATAACATGGCCAGTCACCCATACAAGCCGTGGCAAAACTAGAAGCCAAAACAACGCCTATGCCGTCTTTAAGCCGTAATTGAACATTGCCTTCAAAGGTATTGGCATAGCCCTGAACACTAACCGCGTCAGCAATAACATCATTTTCCGCGGGAGATACTAAAGTAACACCCATTTTTTTAACAAAAACACCAGTTCCACCGACCTGTCCTTTAACCAAAGCCGCGTAATTTTCTTGCCAATCCTTAACCTGCGCCGTTAAAGCAGCAATCTGCCCCTGCATACTTTGAACGTTGAGCGTCGCTTCTTGTAATCTAACCACGCAAACAATCGTGGAAATACCCAGCCCTAACATTATTAACGCGGCGACAATAGATAGGATTTTTTGTGAATTTGTTGACTGTATCATACGAACAAATTTCTAATTTTCAATTTCTAATTTCTATTCAATGTCTAATTTCCAATTTTTAAATCATTAGAAATCAATCATTGAAAATTTAATAAAAATTAGAAAACTATTTTATATTGCATTTCACAGTATAAATTCTAAATCTTTTTAAATAACCCCGCCATTTGCTCTAAGCTGTCTGCTCGCCACAAAGCCGACCCGACTGATAAAACGTTAGCGCCGGCTTGCGAGCATTGTTTAGCAAATTCTAAATCAATACCGCCATCAACACTAATTTTACCATCAGGCCAAATTTGGCGCAACTGCGTTATTTTGGGGATAACTTTCGGCATAAAATCCTGGCCGCCTTGACCCGGGTTAACTGTCATTAATAATACTAAATCAGTTTGAAGCAACCAGTCAGCCAAAATATCAACAGGCGTTTCGGGATTTAACGCTAAACCAAATTCTTTTTGTTGACTTTTGACTTGATCAATTATTTTTTGTAAATACGAGATATGTTGGGTCTCTGCGCCAGCTTGGACTACAGCCTCCCAATGGACAATAATTCTTTGGACTCCCGCCGCCAACCAATCGTCAACCACCCGTTCGGGATGAGCAACCATCAAATGCGCTTCTAATTTTAATTTAGTTTTTATTTTAATTAAATCTTCAGACTGTTGCCAAGTTTTATTTGCCACAAAATTACCATCCATAATATCTAATTGTAGCCAATCAAAAAACGGCTCGGCGCGTTTAATTTTTTCCTGAACCTCAGAAAAATCTTTAGCAATAATTGTGGGAATTATTTCCATAAGTCCAAAAAAAGACAAATCCCAAATTACAAATCTCAAATAAATTCCAATATCCAATAATCAAAATTTTAAGCGCCGTTTGGAATTTGAAATTTGTGATTTATTTGTTATTTGTTATTTGAGATTTAAAAATAACATTCTTTATTCCACTTTTCCTAATCTTCTCTGGTGTCTGGCATCACTCGAAAAATCTGTATTCAGCCAAATTTGAACAATTTTCTTGGCCTCGTCTTCAGCTATGGTCTTTTCACCTAAACATAAAACGTTGGCATCCAAATGCTCTCGCGATTGTTGGGCGCCAAATTCATCAAAGGGCGCGGTTGCCCGAATGCCTTTAAATTTATTGGCCACCAAACACATGCCAAGACCAGTCCCACAAACCAAAATACCACGACCATCTTGTTCGGCCACAATTTTTTCAGCCACTAATTTAGCGAAATCAGGATAATCATCATCAGGGTCTAATTGATTAGCCCCCATATCTTGATAGGGCACGCTCAATTCTTCTAAGCATTTTTTGATGGTTTCTTTTAAATGGAAACCACCGTGATCTGATGCGAGATAAAGCATAAAATAAATTATTCTAATTGTTCTAATTAACCTAAATAAATCCTAATATCTAATGTCTAAACCGACATTTAATGCCGCGGGCTTAGTCATTGGGGCTTAGGCATTAGTCATTTTTTTTAGAATAACCCTTCGGCGTGCTCAGGGTGGTAATCCTGCCGAACCATTAGAACAATTGGGTTAATTAGAATAATTAAAAAGTTTTCGTGTTTTCTTCTTGCCACTGCTTAATTTTTTTATGATCACCCGACAATAACACGGATGGTACCCTCCATCCCCTAAAATCCTCTGGCTTGGTGTATTGCGGATATTCTAAAACCCTGTCAGCGTCCGCAGTTTTGGCAGTATCATCAGTCAGGCTAAAAGATTCCTCATTAAGTGATTCGGGTTTAATGACGCCCGGCACCAAACGGGTGATCGCGTCTATCATCACCATGGCTGGCAATTCGCCACCGGTTAAAACATAATCACCGATAGAAATTTCTTGATCAATTAAATAATCGCTCACCCGCTGATCCACGCCTTCGTAACGGCCACAGATTAAAGTTAAATTTTTAAATAGCGCCAAATCCCGCGCCATTTTTTGGTCAAACTTTTGACCACGGGCGGATAATAAAATAATTTTAGTGTTTTTTTGATTGCGTTTGAGTCGCAATTTTTCTAAACAATTGGCAATTGGTTCAACCATCATTACCATACCGGGCCCACCGCCATAAGACGTATCATCTGTTGAATGGTGTTTATCTTGCGTGTAATCGCGCAAATTATAGACATTAATTTGGACTAGTTTCTTTTCTTGAGCGCGCTTAAGAATTGACTCTCCACAATAAGTCGCGAATACATTCGGGAAAATTGTGATTACATTAAATTTTAACATAAAATGACATTTATGTCATCCTGAGGGCAAAGCCCGAAGGATCTCCGGGTATTGCCATTCTGAGCCGTAGCGAAACAAAGGCGAAGAATCTCTTCACACGGAATCCTTCGGTCGTCGCATAGTTTACCCTGAGCGGTAACGAAGGGCTCCTCCCTCAGGATAACGATTCTTATGCTTAATCTTATCACGTTTTCCCCATTTAAGCCAAACAAAAAATCCGCTATGCTTGTTTTTTTACAAACAAACACAACGGATATGATTGGATTAAAACACTATTTTAAAATCGGCAGAAGTCCAACCACAACCTTGCCTCAAGTAAGACTCGGTGATTCGCAGGTATTTCTCCTGTTTAACTCGATCTCTAATGAGATACTCTCTAAAAAAACCCGATCGCCATTTTCGCGACCAAGACTTTTATACAAGGTTAGTCGACGCGTTCCCCAATTCATCTCGCCGTTTGGGGCGACCTGCGATGCTACATTACAGTACCAGCCTGACTCATTAGGCACCGGGAAGAAACACCATTTCGGTATTTCCACTCCGTCGGTATGGTGAATCGTCACGTTCGGTATTTCTTCAAGACCTGGGATATAAGGTTCCGGGTCATCCAAACTGATTTTATCCGCCACCGCAAGACTCACATCCTTAGAATTTTCCAAAGACTCTTTGGTCGGCATCAAAAATATCGCCGCCGAAAGCCCGAAAATAAAAGCAAACATCACGATGGGCCAAAAATACTTCTTCATTTTTTAGAACCTCCTATTTAATTGTTAAAATCAAACTTACGTATAATTCACTTTAATAATGACGTTAAAATCATAGCATACATTTAAATATCTGTCAATCATTTTACCTACCTAAAAACCGCCTCACGAAGAAGCGGTTTTTAGAAAATACGAATTATAGTTTCAAATCGCCGATTGCCTCGTCAACGTCTTTGACGCGGTCAACGACTTGAGATCGATCATCCGACCGATCATCTGGCCGAGACATTCTCGGACCACGGCCACCTTCGGGCTCTTCAATCTTGAAGTTAACCCGTGAGCCGTTTTTCGCCCCAATGACCCGGAGCAAAGTTCTCATTGCTCGGGCGGTAGCACCCTGGCGGCCAATAATCACACCCATATCTTCTGGATTGACTTTAAGGGTTAAAAGAACCCCCATTTCGTCAACCGTTCGGGTGGTTTTGACTTCATCAGGATGATCAACCATGGCCTTAACTACGTAATCCACAAACTCTTGATCAACATTCTTAGCCATATCTGATACGAAAAAGCACAAATGCCAATTGAATTAAACATTCAAAAAGCTATCCACGCTTCTCGTTCTGCTTCCTTAGAGAAAAATTCTTAAGGATCAAAATTCGACCATTGCTGATCTGCCGCGAGGTCCAAAGCAAAACCTTGCTTCGAGCCACTTTACAGGCGATCAGTCATTAACGCCCAAAACGATCTTTCAACCGTTCCAAGCTTGCTATATTATAAATCCATTAAATCAAAAAGTCAATGGCATCATTATTTTTTGTCATTGCGAGGAGTGCTTCATAACTCTAAATATAGACGCACGACGTGGCAATCTCGAGATCTGAATTGCCACAAACGTTACTCATAGATACCGTGCTTGCCAATTTTCAAAAATAGAATCTTATTTTTGGCTAGGAATAAAAATTTTATACGATAAGAATAATTAATCCAAAAAGCCCAACAATTTTCATCTTTGCCTGATAGTTTGTGAGTTTTTAACGCGGGAGCATACGCATCAAAACGGAACATCGCTTCTTTTATTTTCGCCTGTTGTAGAATTTTTGCTGGCAACCTTGAAACTTGCTTCAAAAATTTATTTGAATATTCAGTGCTATTTATTTTTGTTGCGTCGTTCATAAATCTTTAAAGCTTCATTTAATGACTCCACCTTAATTGTCTTGCCAGCCTTATATTCTTTCCTGCCCTCCCGCACTAAATCGTCTAATTCTTCTGCCTCTTTACCTTTCAAATAATAAGTGGGTATGGCGCTTTCGCGAAGTTTTTCATATTCTGCTAAGGACAAAATCACCATTCCTTTTTGTTTTAAAATGGTCACGGTTGATAAATTTAATGTGTTGGATTGACTCAACATACTTTTAATACTGCACAAAATAATGAATAGAGGCCTTTAATTTTAGGGATTCAACAAAAGCGCCCGCTTCACTGCTTAATTTTTGTTGTTGCAATTGATCTTTAATTTGCTTTTGATATTCGGCCTCTTTGCCCGCGGGAATAGTCACTTGATTATCTTTAATATATTGCTGAATTTCATCATCACTAACTTGTATCTTATCGGCCAACAGTTGTTCTAATTGTTTTCTAATAACAATTTGCTCTCTTAAGTCCGCCTGTGTCATACCTTGAGCGGCCAACGCATCTTCTAAAGTTTGACCCTGGGCTTCCAATTGAGTTTTTGTTTCTTGTACTGCCGCGTTAATCGCGTCTTCACCAATAGTGATGTGTGCCTTGACAGCTTCATCATTAATTAATTTTTTGGTAATTAAATCTTCCAACATATTTTTGCCGGCTGATTTTTCGAGCTGGCGAATCATGGCCAAGCGGCTAATAGGCGATCCGTTGACTGTGGCCGCCACCAATATATCTTTATAATAAAAAACAAGTCCGCCAATAACAAGCACCACCGCGATAATCAACGAATTTCTAATACTAAATATTTTAAAAACACTAGACCAATGTTTAGCCGGACGAACTGGACGAACTGGACTAGGCGTTGGCATTATTGATTCTTCGATATTTTCTAAATTTTCATTGTTAAGATTTTCCATATATTACATTAAAATGATTACAAAATTGTCGTCATGTCGAAGATGCCCGTTAGGGTACTGAATTCATTTCAGCATCCACGCCGTGGATTCCGGCTCGGCGGCCGGAATGACAATCTCATAATCAGCTAATTAAATTTTTAAAAGATTTTGATTATCTAATTTAACATATCTTCAAAAACTAAGCAAATGATCATTTGAATTCTTCTTTAACAAATGGTTCTATTGCCACATCCCAAAATTCTGACATATTTTCATACTCTCTTTGACAGCGCACAGCTCTTTCCTGCGGCAAGCCGTATACACCGACAAAATTACTATATTTTTGGGGATCACTGCCATAAACCCAGCACAAAATATTATAATAGCGCTGTTGATTCAGAGAGTGTTCATCCCAAAAAGGATAACTGCCCGCGTCTATGTTAGAACTGGTAATATAAAATAAATTAGCCCCGGTAATCGCCGCTTTAGCCCCATCTTCGCCCAAATTCACTAAAACCAAAGTCGAGAGTTGGTCAGCCACGTCTTCTTCTTTTCCAGAATAAGTAAGGTCGTAAATGTCAATCAAACCGTGACCCAATTCATGAAAAAGAATAAAGAAAGTAGCATCTGTGACTGCTTTATCTAATTCCGCCTCCGAACTCACAAAATACACAAAATTTTGAGCAAAATTTTCCACCAACTCATCACATATAAATATTTCCTTGGTTGCTAATGTGTAATAAGCATTAACAAAACCACACTCTTTAAAGGTAATTGGAAAATCTTTTTGTAATATTAACAATAAATTTAAAAAACTGGCCGTCTCTTCAAAAATGCCTGAACCCTTTATCAGTCGATTCATTTCTGTGTATTGAGGACTTTGCGTTGCGCCATAAACAATTTTAAAATCACCCAGATCAGCAAGAACCGTTTTTTTAGGGGTAGCTGGTTGAGGCGTTGGTTGCGGAGTTGACTGTGGTGTTGGTTGAGGAGTGGCTCCTCCTGTTGTTGGCTCATTTGTGGACGCTGGCGCCTCATTAAAATCTTTATTCTCCTTTAACGTATCAAGTTCTTTCTGGAGCCTATCAATCTCTTGTTGTTGGGCATCACTAAGTCCAGAGTCCGCTGTTTTGGGTTTATCCCTCGTTAAAACATATCCAGTCGCGACAGAACCAGCCACAAGCACCAGACCAACAATAATCAATATAATAATCTTTTTCATAATTCAATTCTTAATTCTAACATTATTCAGCTTGTTTTTCCATTTTTACCAAACAAGCATAGCGTTGTCTTTGTGATTAATAAAACTAAACTACGGTAAATCAGACCACTTACAGCCAGCTTTGTTTTCCATAGCGGTTTTTTCCACTAAAGTCATTTCATTTTTGTATTTTATGTCTGGCTCATAAAATCTGGCAATGGCCAAGCCCTCTTCAACCATTCCCAACCCAATATTTTTTTGATCCAAGAAAACATATCGTAAGCATCTTTTGTATTGATCAACATCACTAATGTCTTTTTCTAAGCGCACTTTTTTATTTAAAATTAATTCTTCCAATCGCGTGGTCGCTTGTTCATAACAAGGATGGCCCCTTTCATCAGCGTCAATGCTTAAAATCCGCACGTGGTAGCCGCCCTCAACCACGATGGTATCGCCGTCAATAATTTTAGTTACTAAGGCCTCATCTGACGCTAAGCATTGCGCCGTTGAAGTAGCCGCCGAAGAAACATCGGGCTGGCTTTGTTTTTCAACCTGATTTCCCGTTGAATTTTTCAAAGCGGCATAAATCATCACGCCAATAATCAGCGCCCCAACAACAATCACTAAAACAACAATCTTTTTCATAATTTATTTATCAATTAATTAAACTTCTTCCGCTTCTTTTTCCATTTTTTCTAAACTTGTGTAATAATCAGGAATTTCTTTAAGATGCGCCAAGGCAATTTTACCAGTCATTATTTCATCGTCATTAGTAATGTTGGTCTGGGTATCACAATTACCATGTTCTAATTCCACCCCCAACCCCATTCTAAATTGCTCTAAATCATACTTATTAAAATCAATACCAATGGCCTTGCCGATTTTTTCGGCCTCGTCTTTTGTAAATTGTTTTTGCATATTATTATTCTATTAAGTTACAGGGTTTAAAAAAATTAATCCTTGCTCAAACTCACCTGAAAATTTAAAC
>Ga0210018_1001824_pt1 | contig 10929 bp, 12 predicted proteins | sample CryGeyCG2014_010_2_FD_183967 | JGI IMG/M metagenome (GOLD analysis project Ga0210018, IMG submission 183967) | Groundwater microbial communities from aquifer - Crystal Geyser CG09_land_8/20/14_0.10 (SPAdes) (version 2) | ecosystem: Environmental > Aquatic > Deep subsurface > Groundwater | place... | reverse complement strand
AGTTGAAGTGTTCGTAAACGAAGCGTTGTTTCACGGCGTTCAACTCGTGTTCTTTTCCGCGTATGACGAGGTTCACGCCGTATTCGTGGTCGTCTATTGGGCAGGCAAAATTGTATAACGGCCAGACCCTTGCCTCGGGGTGGCGCGGGTGCTCCCCCGAAACAATTCGGAAGGCGGGCCAGTCGCGCACGCTCGCATTGGAGTGTTCAAGGCCCGTTTTAATCCTGAGGATTGCTTCACCCTCGCCATAACCTTCAAACATTTTCTTCCAGCGCTTCAACTGGTCGGGCGCGTCGCGGCACTTGCAGGCCCTGCCTTCGGCGCGATTTTTCCGCATTTCCTCAACGGGGCAGTCGCATACGTAGGCGTTGCCCGCTTGAATGAGTTGTTCCGCGTAATCGTAATACGTCTGCAACCGGTCGCTCTGGATGATGACGTCTGCAACCTTGCAGCCCAGCCACTCCACGTCCACGGGAATGCGCTCGTAAGCGTCGGGCAACGGCTTCTTGGTTTTTGGGTCCGTGTCCTCCAAACGCAGGAAAAACTTTCCGCCGTATTTCCCGGCGTACTCGTCGTTCAATATTATGGCGCGCGCGTGCCCTATGTGAAGCATTCCGCTGGGGTTGGGTGCCACGCGCGTGTTCGCTTTTTTCAGGTTGATTTCGGGGAGTCCTTCGCGCTGCTTTTTTTCCTGGAACTCGTATTCGGAGAGTTCGCCTTCCACTTGCTTCTCGGACAACGAGTTGACTTCCTTGACCACGCGCGCAATTATCCGCATAGTCGCCTTCAAGTCCTTTGCGGCGTCAGGGCATTCCCCGATTACCTTGCCGACGACGTTGCCCGCCTTCGCCTCGCCGTAGTCAAAAGCGTTCTTCAAGGCGTGTTTGCGCGCCGCCTCCTCCACGTTCATGTAATTGTTTCGTCGTTGAGAATTAAAAAGAATCTATTAAGGACAATATTTTCTTTCCTTTGGGAGTCAAAGAGTAAGCCAAGTGCCCGCCCTTTTTCTTGACCAACACTTTTTCAATTAACCCGTTGCTGTTAAGGACGGCCAAACGCTTGCTGAGCGTACGCTTGTTTGAAACTATTTCAGACAAATCTTTGAAACGCTTGGGCTTGTCGGCAACGCTGTAAAGCAAGTCGTAAGTGTATTTCTTGCCGATCAAATTGAGAACGCATTGTCTTTGGTTGTCCACGAAAGGGAGAACAAGTATTAAAATATAGAATTTGTTCGCTCAATTATATACTCTGGTATACTAAATTACACCGTGATTGTTTCGGCACTATTCTTGACCGCTGCGCTATCGCTAGGGGTTGGAATTGCTAACCTGAAATTCAAACAAAATGCGTTGTTTTACGGCTCGATTCTCGGCGTTTTTTTCGGAACGTGGATTGTGCTCCTTTTCAGCCTGGCAATGGACTTTAGCGAAGCAAGCATAATCGGGGCATCGGCGTTTTGTGCAGTCACGGCAATTTTTTTGTTCAAGAAAAAGAAGTTGGAATCAAAACGATTAATTTCAATTCGCGCGGGTGCAGTTGCACTCTTGTTCTTGTTTTTCCTTTTCCTCAGCGCAACCCAAACATTTCACTGGACCGAACAAGGTGATTTAGCCTCTGAATTCTTTGCGGACACGTCATTCCACTTGTCAACCATAACTTCAATGGCTAAGGGAGTCAACTTCCCACCCAACTACCCGTTTCTACCCGCCGAACCGCTGACTTATACATTTTTACCTAACTTTTTCAGCGCGATACTGCTGAAAGGCGGTTTTGACCTTTTGGCTTCATTCATTACCTACAACGTTTTGCTTCAAACGTCTTTCACCGTCTTGCTTTATTCGTTTTCTAAAAAAATCGTTGGAAAAAAATGGGCGTTATTAGCGGTTTTCCTAGCATTATACGTTGGCTCGATTTACTTGCTTGAAACACCATTTAACCTACAAAACCCAACTGGATTGAGAAACATATTCGACTATAACCGGCTACGTGAAATCGGATACCATCTTCCCGCAAACATTCAAACAATAATCGACTCCCGCTCGTTCCTAATGGGTTTTGCAATAAGCTTAATCGTTTTCGAACGCTTATATGAAAAAAAAGAAGACTTATTTGATGGCGCGCTAATTGGGTTGCTCCCTTTATTCCATGCTTCAGTGATACCTCTCGCAATTGGCGCGGGCACGTACTCAATTTACAAAAGTATTAAGGAAAAAGCACTGAAAAATGTCAGATTACTAACGCTGGCAGCAATGCTCGCAATACCACAACTACTTTACTTGACGTCAAATAAGGACCTTTCGGGGATAAACCCCTGGTTCGGGTGGATGAACGAAGAACCCACAATAATCGCTGGCTTAATTAACTTAATAAGAAACTTCGGCTTTTGGATTGCACTATTAATTGCGGGTTTGACACTGGTTAAAGGGCGCAAGCGCGCGCTTTTAGCAGCGTTTTCAGTCCCGGCAATAATCGGTTTCTCGTTTAAACTATCGCCTTGGCCATTTGACGACATCAAAATGTTTCTTTTCTGGGGGTTGCTTGCATGCATATTCGGAGCGATGTTCATTAAAGAAAAATTAAAGGATAAGGGAGTGAAGACCTATTTGGTTGCAACCGTCGTCATCTTACTAATGGTTTCGGGCGGGTTGCTGGGGCAATTCGCGTATATGTTCTTGCGTGAACCATATGAAAACATTTCTGGGGAAGAAATTCTTGTGTGCCAATACATTGAAGAAAACCTACCGAAGGACGCGGTGCTGCTTACAAGAGGAAAACACAGTTGCGTTTACGTTTTGGCAGGCAGAAAAGTTTTCTTGGCTGAGGAAAGGATTTTGTGGACTCATGGAATAAATGCGAGCCAATACATTGAAGAAAACAAGAAGATGCTTGAAGGCGATTGTGGGCTAATCAATAAGTATGGAATAACGCATTACTACGACGGCGGGGGTTACTCGGGATTTCAAGAATTAATTTTAATGGAACCCAAGATAATCGAAAAAAGCGCGTTGGAATTCCAAAACGGACACACAAAACTGTATAAAATAAACTGCAGTTAGCCACAGGCATTTTAACCTTCACGCAGTAAGAGGGGCGTGCGTGACTGGTCGTTGTGGATGGGAATTCAACTGGGCGTCGTAGTCCTGGGCACCGTTGCGGTAAGCAACGCGTTGCTGGCTCCGGCACAAGAATTCTTCGGGGCGACGACCACAAAACTCATCGCCTTGTTTGCGGGGTTGGCGGCCGCCTACTTGTTCGTCAATTATTCGTGGAAGCACTTGCCGGAAAAGAAGGAAAAAAAGGAAAAGGATTTCCTGGATTACTCGAACGACCCCCGCGTTTTGGGTGGTTTGGCCGAACAAAAGTATTCGGAAAAGAAGAAGCGTGAAAAAGGAAAGTCCTTCGCGGAATTGTACGGGCAGTGAGCGCTTTGGATTTTCCTCAATCCCGCGACAAAACGAAAAGTCATTTAAACGCGGGAGCGTTAAGGATTAACGACCATGGACCTGATTGAAGTAGTTGCGAATCCCACCTGGAAGGAGTTCTTGATTGACTTGGTCAGGAGCGAGCAGATGAACCCCTGGGACATTGACGTGGGCGTCGTTGCGAACCGGTTCCTGGAACGCGTGCGCGAACTGCAAACCCTTGACCTGCGCCTGCCGGCGAACATAATACTGGCTTCAGCGATACTTCTGAGATTCAAGGCGGAAACCATCTCGTTTGACGCGGGCGTTGAAGACGAAGTGGTAGATGAACGCCTCCTGGAAGACGAGGACCTGCCCGAACTCATTTACAATTCAAGGCGACCCCGCGAGAGGCACGTCACCCTCAACGAGTTGTTGGACGCCGTGAGCCACGTGATGAAGAAGGGGCGACGCCTTGGGAGTGCGCGCAGGAGGCCGAGCGCAATAGACGTCATGCTTCCCGAAACGGGGATGGACGAGCGCATGGCGGGGGTGTTCGCCGCGGCGCTCCGATTGAAGGACTCTGAAGGAGTGTTGTTGTTTTCGGCTTTGGTGGGCAACGCCGAAGCGGATGCAATAGCCGAGCAACTGTTGCCCGTAATGCACTTGGTCCAGGAGGAAAAAATGCTGGCGTGGCAGGACGACTACTTCGGCGAGATATTCCTTCGCGTCCTGGAAGAACAGGATTTAAAAGGCGTGGCGGGTAATTAATTCAATTCCGTCGGGAGAGGTGTTTTGCGTGAAGAAGAAAGGTCAGGCTTTTGAAACCATGATGCTGGTCATCAGCGTAATCGTGGCAATCGCGATACTCGGAATCCTCTTGAGTTTCCTCGGCAACGTGTCAATCATCGGCGCGGAAGCCGGCCAGGTAGTGCCCGGAATGGTGAAAGACGTTTACAACAAGGGTTACGGCATTGAAGTAGAAAGCGAAGTGGACTTCAAGAAGGGAGACACTCTCACTCCTTCAGACTTGACCGGCGAAGCATTTCCCGACGACCAGTTAATCGTTGAATGCATAGACGATGCCACCTGCGGCAGTGACGACACCATGCTGGAAGTCACGGAGAACAACTACATCATAGTGCACAAGACCGGCAAGGCGTCAATAGCGGTGTGCCCGAACCCGGATGGAGACGGCGACAGCTACCTTATAGTGATTGGAAGGGCGCGCGACGTTGAGGAAGTCCGCGACGCCTGCATGAGCGAATAGGAAATGAAGAGAAAGGGCGCGAGCGACTGGGGAAGCATTTACCTGCTCGTAGTCGTGGCAATCGCCGCCGTGCTCCTCGTAACCTTCGTGAAGCCCTTGTTCAAGTCCGCCGGCGAAACCGCACAGGAAAACCTTGACACGGCGCGCGACGTCGCCGGCGCGGCCCTGTTTCTCTTGACGAGGAATAAGAAGTGAGGGGCCAAACCGACGCGCCGATAGCGTTGTTCGTGGCCGTCATAATCCTAGCCGTGAGCATGGGGCTCGCATTCTCATTGATGAACCAGACCAACGAAAGCAAGTGCATCGCCCAACTCAAGACGGAGACCGAGAAACTCCAGTCCGCGATGCTGGACGTTGCCCTCGCCTCGCCCCCGACCTCGCGGACCATCACGTTTGAAATGCCGCGGTGCGGCGACATCAGCATTGAAGTAATGCAAATCGTTTATTATTCCGAGCCCGAATACTGCAGGTTGTGCCCGGCCCATTACGGGGGTTGCTGGCAAATAGTGCCCATCAGCGTTGACAAGGAAGGCAAGTACTCGATTGTCAGCGACGCCACGTCCTGCATCCAGATGGCGGGGCAGATTCACTTGACGAACGAGAACTGCGAGCAGGGCTGGAACGCGTTATCCTTGAATGACGAGCCCTGCCCCGAAAGCGAGCCCGACTGCCGGAGCGCGAGCGGGATAAGTGAAAATGTTTGGAGCGGCAGGGAAGACGACCCGTCGCGGTGGCTCACCTTGGGGCGCGACTCAAGCACGCGCATCTACAAGATTCGGCTCACCAAGGGCACGACGCTCAGGGGTGGCAAGGAACTCGGGCTAATCAAGGTGTGCGTCAAGCCCGCAAACGCTTGAATTTTAAACGTTGGCGGAGTAAGCATTGCATGCGCGGCCGAATTAAAACGCGTGGCCAAATCGCCATGTGGAACAAACTTTCTTTTGATCTCAAAAAAAAGAAATGCGCGAAACAAGTTTCGCAGCACCCGCAAACACAAAGTGTTTGCTCGGCTTTGATGAAAGAAAACATCGGCGGCAACCACGGCCAAATCGCGATGTGGATGCTGACGAAGTTACGCGAACCTTTTTCAAAAAAAGGTTCATCAAAAACACGCGGCCAAATCGCGATGTGGATGCTGACGAAGTTCGCCATGATTTTCTTCATCGGCGCGCTCGCCTTGATTTTGCTTTCGGTTGCGGACATAGAAAAGGAGGGGTTGTGCAACGTCGCGGCGGAGAGAACGAACAAGATGATCACTTCGGCGTTCATTCAGGTGTTGAACTCGCCGGTTGAAGACGAACGGCGCATAATACCGTTGGAGTCCTCCCTGTCAATAGGCAAGGAGGACTTGGCTAGGTACGAGGTGAACATAACGGAGTACGCGGACGGGGAACGCCGCGAGTTGAGGATTGAAACCGGGGTAGCCAAGGCGGATTGCGGAACTGGTTCAAATGTGCCCCTTGAATTGAACGAGGACGCGTTGGTGATTCAGATGGCGGATGAAGACGACGCCCCCTACTTCACGCTGAATCCCTCCAAGCCGTCGCGCGGGCAGGAGAAGAGGAGCTTGTTCCTCGTGATAATCAAGTGTCGCGACAAGTACGAGGGCAAACGGGAATATTTACTGGTTCAGGACTGCAAACAGGCGGACCCCGCGCAATGCATTCAATTCGACAGCGAGGGCCCAAAAGAGTTTTGCGGGTGGAAAGAATTGACGGCGGGGACATAAAAGAGCTTTGCGAGCGAGGGGAAACAAGAAAATGGCGGGAACGCGTAGTAGGCAGAGAAAGGGCTTCGTAGGACCGTTGGGAGACGACTTCCCAAGCATCTTTCCCATAGTGGCGGGAGTCGTCTTGTTCTTCGCTACGCTCGCGTACGCGAACGGGGTCATCCAGGAGAAAAACGATTACCTTGACGTGCGCAAGGCCGCGTTGGGCTTGTCCTACCTCGTAACGCGCACGGGCTCCATTGACTACGGTTACCTGGGAATGGTGACGTGCAGCCAGGAGTTGGCCGCCTACGCCAAGTCGCGGAGCGTGAAATACCACGTGATAGTCAAGGGCGCGTGCAACGGCATTGAGTTCAGCGAGACGCCCGAGGAATTATTCGGGTTGGGGTTGGAAGACGAATCATTATACGTTTCGTGCGGGAGCGAGGAAGGCGAAAGCGTTGCTGAACAGGCAATGAATTCCAACCCGGTCATAATGAATTTCCCGGTTGCGGTGGGCTGCCCCTCCTACTCCTCGAACACGAATGGCTTGGGAATGCTTACGGTGGTGACGTGGCGTTGAGAAAAGGACAGGCGGCGATATTTGACGGAATAACCTTTTTGTTGCTGGCCACGTTCAGCGCCACCCTCATATTCACGGCGGTCGGCACGTACGGCGAACAGGAGGACGAAGTCATGCGGTCGTCCTACGTAATCAACTACATGCAAACCGTTTCAAAGGCGTTCTACCATGTGGACGCCCAGCAACTCGCAGGCGTATGCGGCGAAGGCGGGGACAAGTGCGAGGAGATAGAGGTTTACGCGGACCTGGCGGGCAAATGCGTGGAACTGGAACAATACTTGCCGGGAATCAGTTTGAGCGACTTGTTGAAAAAGGACTTGGCGGACCCGGGTTCCCCTGTTTTGGATGACTCCTATGGCGGAATAGAGGCGCTCGGAAAAACGGCGACGCGTTGCGCGGCCAAGGAATTCATGAAGCCGTTCACTTCCGCGGGCTACGACTACGTGATTGAAATAGTCCAGCCGTCAAGCGTGGCCTTGATTGGGGATGCCGAAACCGGCGAGAGCGCGGTAATCAAGACTTCGACGCCCATCATCAGCAACCTGCCCGAGAACGCAAAGGAGAACGACTACATTGAAGAAAAGGACGGCTTCGTGGAAACCAGCGTGTGCTTTAATGCCTTGAACGCCGGCGAAAAAGTGTTCTCGGTGGCGTCCCCGTTCAAGGTCACGTCAAAGAACTCGAACGGCAAAATCATTGAGAACCAACTGGTTTTGCGCGTGTGCATGTGGCCGTCCAGGCAGCAGATTTCTTCTACGCTTCTACGCAGCTGATTTCTTGACGTTCACGTCTTCGCCGCACTTCGGGCAAGTGTAAACAAAGGCGTCCGCAGCCGGCACCAGCGAAGTCGCGCAATTCGCGCAAAACCCGGTCCCGCAATACGGGCAGTAAACCACTTTCGTGTTCTTTGCTCCGCAGTGCGGGCAAGCCATTCCCTGCTCGCGCCTCACTTCAACGAACTGCGAATCCACTTCCTTTGCTCCCCCGGCTTCGCCGCCCGAAATGGAATTCAACTGGGCGAACAAGTCGCCTCCCGGCGCCCCGGCTTTCTCGGGCTTGGCGGGCGCGGAGCCGCCGAACAAGTCCTTCATGGTTATTTCCCCGGCCGCCCCGCTGGTTTGACTTGGCTTTGCAACAACTTGCTCTGGTGGCACGTCCACCAAACCCTTTTTCTTCTCAGGCTGTGGCTGCTTTAACTCGGCGTAAACGTCTTTGACGAGGAAGTTGAACTCGTCGTCCTCCTTCCTGGTTTTGGGCTTCTTCCCGCCTGTCTCAACGAATTGCTTTTGAACCGCTTCCAAAAACGCGTTCATCTCCTCAGAGTCGCCTTGCGGCCGGTGCCGCAAGTACATCCTACGCCTCCCCTGCGGCTCGGCTTTCCTCGGCGCCGGGGCAATCCTGCCTTTTGAAACCACTTCGTTGGCGAAGTACTCGGCTTGCTCCCTCTCGGTCAACTCGCGTTTGGGTGCGGGGGCAAGCGCGCCCTTCTTTGCAACGCTTTTCTTGGATTCAAAAAACGATTTGACGCCGGACAAAACCCCTTTTTTCACGGGCTTCTGCGTTGAGGGAACCGGAGTGAAAACGCGTTGCTTGATTTCCCGCATCTTCCTTACCTTGCGCGGGTTGGCAGCGAACTGGGGCGTGGGAACGGCGATTGACAGGGTGGCGGGCACCGAAAAAACCGAGTAAAACTTGAAGGCGAGAAAAGCGATTGCGCACAACACGAAAACCATTAACGGCGCGAACCCGTCCGGCGGGAGCAAAGAATACCCCAGCAAGGCGTCGACCACGAAGGCAACGGCGTACAACGCGGCTCCAGCCAGAAGCGAGTTGAACAACTTCTCGGTTTGCGGCAGGGCGCGGACTTCCGGGTAACCCAGGCGCAGGAGGACGTATCCAATGGAAGTGGCGCCGACCAGGTAAAACAAGTGGTATGCCGCGCCCCCAAGCAAGTCAATCATTTCAAGAAAGGTAACCCAACCCCCAAATAAAAAACCCGATTACACTTCAAAGGACTTCAACGCTTCCGCCGCCTTGTCGAGCTTGAGGCTGGTTACGACCAACGGGATTCCCTCGGCTTCCGCGATTTTCACGGCGAGCTTGTCCACCTGCTTCGCCTCCAAGCCGTGGAGCACGACGAGTGCCGGCTTTATGGGGCCCACGCGAATGGCGACCATGGGGCTGCGGCCCGTGCTCACGTTGGTAAAGAACAGGGCGCGCTGGCTCGTGTTGGAATAAATTTTTACGAACGACTCGTAAGGCAACTCCAAAATCATTTTGAGGGAGTCAATGACCGTGCACCCGAAAACGTTTATGGAAACAAGTTTCTTCTTGCCCGTCAACACCTCGGCCTGGATTGCTTCCGCGAAGTCACCTCCGTTCACGGCGCGCGAAAAATTGTAGACGTCGAAAAACTTTTGGTCCGGCTGGTTTTCGCGGAGGCGTTTGACGAGTTCGCCGCCGCGCCGCAAATCTATTTCAAAGATTGCGTCCACGAAGCGGTGCACCACGCCCATGCCCGGGCTCTTGCGCCGGTCGCTCTCATAATCGCTGATGGTGGAGACGCTGACCCCAAACTCCTTGGAGAGCTGGCTCTGGGTGACGCCGAATATTTCGCGCCATTTCCTCATTGTGGCTCCGGGGCTGGAACTCAACGCGATTTCGCCGGCAACCTTCACCTTCAACGCATCCATTACACGATTACTCCTTGAGGGTTAAAAGAATGTTCAGAAACAGTTCCCGCGAAGCCAGACCCGGGTCAAAAGAAAGGTAATAAATTTGTCTAAAGCCCTCGCACGAATGCTCGTCTATGGGCGTGCAACCGTGATACTCCGCGATTGCCGGCATCGCGTCAACGGACCACGAATCGGTTTCATTGTCACTGAAGAATGCGAGGTTGCCCAACCCGGCATAGTTTTTTTTCAATTCAACCACGGCAATCGTGCCGGCAAACTCAAAGTTGGTGAGGCCGTTGACGACCGGGTGGTCTATTTTGGAAATCCTAAAAGTAGAATTTATTTCCCGGGTTCCTACGAACCGCACGGGCACGTAATCATCAAACCCGTTGCCCCAAACGTTCCACCCCGCGCCCTCCATTTCGGGAACCCGCGTGCACGCGTTCCCCACCAGAATCATTTTGCCGCCGTCATCCAGGTATTGTTTCAACGCATCCAAAGCGTCGCGGTTGCAGTACTCCGCGCCCGTAACGATTACCACGTCAAAGGAATCCAACGTCCCCGGCATCAAGAAGTCCGGGCTTATCTTGCCGGCATACATGATTCCGGCAAGGCGCATGTTCTCCGTGTGAATGAAGTATTCAAAGTTGTATGACGGCTCGCCCACAACGACGACGCGCAACTCTTGTTGTTCGAGTCGGTATTCCTGAAAAATGGAGTAAGCGTGATAAAGCGAGAAAAGCAAGACGAAAAAAGACAGGAAAACCGCCAAGCCCTTGACCCAGCCGAAAGAGTGAATCAATGCGAGCGCGCGGTAAATTGCGTAAGCAAACAAAACGAAGAAAACAAAGCCGAGGAGCCAGGTAATCATGAAAAGCAATTGCGCGTCAAAGCCCGTAACCGACCTCAAAACGTGGAGCAAATCGTTGAACAACAAAACACAAGCGAAGCCAAGCGCGCCAGCCGAAAAGACGCGGGACAAAACGAGGGTCTGGCGCTGGAAGCCGCCGCTTCCGCCTACGAGGCGCACAACAAGTTCGTAAAACGCGGAAACCAACACGAGTAACGCGTTGTAACCCAATAAAATGAAAACCAGTTTGAACGAGTCGCCGTAAACCCTTACCAATAACTCCTGAAAAAGAGCTGGGTTCTGCGAAATCAAGCCCTCGACGATTATTACCGAGAGCGCGCCACTGAGGTAAAGGAGGAATGCCACTAGGACGGCCGCGTTAACGTGCGTGAAAACATCTGCCAACGAAAATTTTTGCTTCAACAATTTCTTGAAGGTTTCC
>Ga0210018_1001823_pt1 | contig 10933 bp, 10 predicted proteins | sample CryGeyCG2014_010_2_FD_183967 | JGI IMG/M metagenome (GOLD analysis project Ga0210018, IMG submission 183967) | Groundwater microbial communities from aquifer - Crystal Geyser CG09_land_8/20/14_0.10 (SPAdes) (version 2) | ecosystem: Environmental > Aquatic > Deep subsurface > Groundwater | place... | reverse complement strand
GAATCGCTTAGCGACTCGATTATCCATTCGCGGTTGAATGGCAGTTTCGTGCCCAGGCCGCGTTTGCGCGCGCAGGGCCGCTTGTCCAGCCACTCCAGGACGTCATAGAATTGTTTCCGGTATTGCGGGGGGTGGATGAGCATTTTGTCAAGGCATTTGCGCGATTTTTCCTTCCAGCCGGGCGAGTTATAGTCGATGAACCACTGGTCGTCGAGCACGGCGGCAACCACTTTTCCGCCACAACGGCATTCCGCGTGCCTGTTCGTCTCGTAGAACGCGTCGGCCCTCCCTTTTTCCTTGAGCCACGCGGCGACTTCGTCCTTGGCTTCCGTCACCTTCAGTCCGGCGAACTCTGGGACCACGCCCTTCATCACGCCGTTGTAATACTCGGCTTTGTATAATTCGTTGGTTGCTTTTTCCAGCTTGCTTTTCTCCTTGAGGTTCGCAATCTTCATGCGTTCAGCCACGTCCTTGGCCGGGTAATCGCCGTAGCCGTCCAGCGAAATCAGGCTGACCATCTTGATTTTGTCAACGAGGGGCTTCCACTTGGCGTCCTTGGCCAGCTCCTGCAGCGCCACGTAGTCGTAGGGTGCGTGGGCCGGCACGGAGTGTACGAAGCCGGACGCGTTGTCGGCGTCCACGAATTCCGCGGGGAGAATCGGTATCTCCTTCCCGAGCGGGTCAACGCACTTTTTTCCTGCGAAGAACCCGCCTTTCTCCTTTTGTTCCACGGCGTGTTTCCTTCCCTGCAAGGACAGTTTTTCCGCGGCTTGCTTGGAAACCCACCATTTTTCACCGTTTTCAAAACGGATTTTGACGTAGTCGGCTTCCGGGTTCACGAACTCGTTGGTTATGCCGAAAACGGTTTCGGGCCGGAGGGTGCAGGAAACGATGAAGGCGTCGCCGAAAACGAATTTGACTGCGGTGAACTCCATCAAGTCAACGGGGTTCGTGTCCCCGTCCTTGATGTCGTCCTCGCCCACGGCGTTAGCGCAACGCGGGCAATACAATAACGGGTAAGCCGCCTGCTTGAGGTAGCCCTTTTCCTTGTACTTCTTGAACTGCCACTCAACGAACTTGTTGTATTCGGGGTCGCCCGTGGTGAACTGGCGGCTCAAGTCAAGGGAGAAGCCGATGGATTTGAAGTCCTGCACGAGCTTGTCCGAAAAATAGTTGACGAGGTTCCACGGCTCCTTGAACGAGTCAACGATTTCGTTGACTTGCCCCGCGTCTTCCTCGTAGTAACCCACGTATTCGCGGTAAAGGTTTGTTGTTGCCTCGTCGTTCGCGGCGATTTTCGCGCTCACGGCTAGCACGGGCGTGCCCGTTATGTGGAACGCCATGGGCCACAAGACGTTGAACCCCTTCATGCGCTTGTAGCGCGCGATTACGTCTCCCCCGACGTAGGTGCGGCCGTGGCCGACGTGCAGGCAGCCGGACACGTAGGGGTAGGGAACCGTGAAAAACCATTTCTCCTTGTCTGCGTCAATTGACGGCTCGAACACTTTTTCGTCAAACCACTTGTCCTGCCACTTTTTCTCGATTGAAGCGAAGTCGTAGTCCATAGCCCTAATACTATGCCGTTACCAAAATTTAAATTGTTGGAAACGCAGGAAACGGTTTTGGTACTCGTTTTACGCCGGGGACGAGATTTGAACTCGCACGGGTCGAAGACCCACCAGATTACTCTAGAGCCCTTTCTTTCCTCAATGCTTCTTTTCTTTCATTAAAGTTTCTTTTCTTGCAAGAAAAGAAAGTTTACTCGAGTCTGGCGCGTTACCTGGTTCCGCCACCCCGGCTTAACTCAATTGTTTTAACCGAGTCGTTTCTTATTGGTTTTGGGAGCGACGTGAGAAAGGATTTGTTGAGGTTTGAAGCGCGGCAGATGGAGAGCGACAGGAAGATACTCCAGTTCAAGTTGGGGCGCGTTGCCGAAGAACTTGAAGAATTGCGGAACCACCCGGAACGCCTTGAGATGAAGAGCATTGAGCGCAACATTGAGGATTTGGAGGGCAGGCAGCGGGTTCTGGTTGAAGCAGCTTATCATTTGGATAGGGCAAACCTGCTTCGCTCGGTTCGCGAGGGATTCAAGCAAAAAGGGGTCAAGCCGCCCAAAGGCATCAAGTTGAGTCAGGAACAACGAGACATATTTTTGCGGATGATTGGGGAACGAAAATAAATTATCTGTTTCTCGGCGGCCGTTCGTTGCGGTTGCTTGGGGGCCTGCGTGGTCCGCTCCTCGGCGGGCCCATCCTCGTTCTCGGTCCGCCTTGCCCGCGCCGCGGACCCGTATTTCTGCTTCTCGGGCCTCTTTCCGGGAAGCGGCGCGGCGGCCTCATGAACGGTTTGCCTGCCCACTTCCTGGTTTCAGTGCGGCTGCATTCGGGGCATTTGCCGTCTTCGGTTAACTCGGCGCGGCAGCGCGAGCAGAAGGCGCGCACCACGCCCAAATCGTCGTCCTTCATGGTGAGGTAGATGCCGAGCGGCTTGACTTCCTTGACGCGCGCCTTGATGTAGTCGCCGGTGCGGAGGTAGTCGCGGATGTTTTCGGCGTAGCCGCGGCTTAACTCGCTTATGCGGAGGTAAGCAAAGGTGCGTTCTCCCCCGAGGCCCTTTTCAACGGGCTGGAATTCCAGGAGCGTCATCTGGTCGAATATCTTGTAGACCTTGGCATAGACGAGGTCGCCGGGTTTGACGATGCGCGCGGTTTTCTCGCTTTTGACTTCAATTGAGCGGTCTTCTTCGTTGACCGTCTTGGTTCCAACCCTTTCGGGGTAGAGTTGGCCGTCTTCGAGTTCAACGATGTTCTTTCCTCCCACGTATTCCACGGCGTAAGCAAGGGCTTCGCCTGGAACGACTAGGGATTTTTTTTTCTGCATTCAGTATTACCTCACTCTTGTTCTTTGAGGGCCATCAGGTTCTGCATGAGTTCGTCGGCGCCTTCAACGCTTTTTTTGAGTTCGGAAGGCGTTTTGGGTGCGGCTTCCTCTTCTTCTTGGGGTGATTTCTTCTTCTTGGGCTTGGGCAATTCTCTTGCCTTCTTCTTCGCATCAATTATAACGGGGTGATCCTCACCGTGGTAAATCTGCATTTCGTCGAGTATGGCGTTCATCTCGTTTGAAATGTGTCCCACCAGGATTTCATCTATGTCCGTGGTCTGATCCTCCGTCATGGCTTGTTTGAGAATCGTTATCAAGCGGTTTAATCCGAGGAGGCGACCCTCCAAATAAGCTTCTTTAGGCGTTTGTTCTTCACTCATGGCGTCTCACCAATGAATTGTTTGTGCGTTGTTTAAATAAGTTGTCTTGTCCAAATAACCTCATGGTTTTGGAGTCGTTGGTCGACCCCGCGTCCGCGAAGCGGAATCCCTGGAAACTCGTTTTGCTTGCATTCGTGTTCGTTTCCATCGCGGTTTTCGCTACCCTCTTTCTGGGCTCCAAGGAATCCAGTTTGCTGCTCGTCTTGTTCGTTATAATCCCGTCCATTCCCACCATTCACAAGCTTTTCTCCTTTGAGGAGGAGTCCTTTGAAAAAGTGCCGTTCCGGGTTGCGGGAAGCCGCACGCTCGCCCGCCACCTCCCAACCCTGATGGTTTTGGCGAATTACTTTCTCGGCTTGACGCTCGCCTTCACCTTCTGGTACCTCGCCCTCCCCTCGCCGGAAGCCGAGTCCTTGTTTTCCGCTCAGATAAGCGAGTTGGAGGCGGTGCGCGCCCACTTCCAGGGATTTGCCGTGAACGCGGAGGCGAGCATCAACGCGGGCGCATTCGAGTTGTTGTTCTTCCACAACCTGGAAGTGTTGCTGATAGTAATGGTTTTGTCCGTGGTCTACAGCACGGGCGCCTTGTTCGTCTTGATTTGGAACGCGTCGGTCATCGCGGTTTTCCTCGGCGCGCTGGCACGCAACCTCGTGGACCCGTCGGCCGCTGCGTTGAGCATGGGCGCAGGTATCCTCGGCATACTCCCGCACGGCGTGTTTGAACTGCTGGCTTACCTTACCACCGCGCTGTCCGGTGGAATTCTGAGCCGCGCCATCGTGCGGCAGGCATACAAGAAGCCGTTGTTCAGGCAAATAGTTTACGACGTCGCCAAACTCTTCGCGTGGGCCGTCGTCTTCCTCGCAATCGGCGCCCTAATAGAGAGCACGGGAGTGCCCTGAACCCAATTGATTGCCTCGGCTTCGCTTGATGCTCCGCCTTTTTACTCGGCTTGTTGCCGTCGATTTTCAGCCGCTATCATTCATCTTCATAGCCGTGAGGCTCAGTGGTTGTTCACACTCATCATTCAGTAATCCTTTTGGTTTTACCGCTTTTTAGCGGTTTTGAAGGGCGGGTTGTTCTTGAAGTATTCCTCCAACGCGCGCCTCGTGTGCTCTTCCTCGCGCTTGGCCTTCGCGAATCCCTCCTTCTCAACTTTTTCTATTCTTTGCGCGCTGTAACCCAATTCCTTCAATGCCCCAAACTCCTTTTTCTTGAACGAGTAAAGGATGCGGCGCGCCTTGGCTTGTTCCCCTTGCTGCAGCGCCTCCTGTATGCGTTCGCGCGCCTGCACGCGTTCCGCGTTCAGTTTCCTGAATTTTTTGGCGTGCTTCTCGAATTCTTTTGCGAGGTGCGATAACCGGTCGCTCCCCGAACCGTCCTCCAACCCGCCCAAGTCGTCAAGTATCTCGAACCCCTCGAACAAGCCGTAAATGGACTTGCCGAGAAACATCACGGCGAGGAACGAGTAAGTTCCCGGAATCAAGTAGAACAACGGGTCCACGGCGGAGTAATACATGAGGGCGGTGGCGCCCACGCCAACAGCGGTCAGAATCAGGCCCACGAAAACGTCGGAGAGGCGTTCGTCCACGCGCGCATCGTTTTTGCCGAGCAGAGTCGCGGAAACCTTTTGGGTCAAGCGCCTCAACTCGCTTACGAAACGGTACAACGGCCAGATTACGAGGGGGAACGCCACCAACGCAAAGGGCACTGGCTGTGGGAGGAACGGCAGGAACGGAACGTCCAGATTTATTTTGACGGCGTAACTCACGTAAACAATTGAAACCGCTATCACCATGTTCGTAACCAGTTTGCGCAGGATTACCGCGTACTCGTTTTGCAACTCCTTCTTGAGGATGAAGTCCTCCAGCGGCTTGGCTTCGCGCGCCATTTCACCCAACGCCTTGCGCGCCCCGCGCGGGTAAATGCGCAGGAATTTTTTGACGAGCCAGTCGCGCCTGGAGTAAATCAGGGGCGCCGCCACGGCGGTGACTATCATGAGGAGGAAGGCGGTGGCGAGTATGCCGTCGGCGTGCGGCACGAGGCAGTTGTCTGTGCACCCCGCCTCGTTCAGGTTGGCGGCGAAACTCGCGATAATCAAGCTGAACTCTCCCATGCTCAGCATGAGGAGCCCGGTGTGCGAAGCCGTCTTGGGTTCCACGCCGAGCGCGCTCCCGAACAGCCAGAACGCAACGAAGTTTGCGAAGTAAAACGCGGCAACCAGGCCGACGACTAGGAGCGCGGCGGCCCACGAAAAGAATATTGTCGTGGACGCGCCGAGGGCGACGAAGAAGAACAATATGAAGAATTCGCGGAGCATGCCCAACTCGTGTTTGACGCGCTCGCCGTAACTGGTTTCCGCGAGCGCAAACCCAGCGAAGAATGCGCCAAGCGTGGACGACAAGCCGAGCCAGTCCCCCATGAAGGCGATTATGATGCCCACGCCCAAAGCGTACAACGAAATTTTGTCGGCGTGCCCAAGCAGTTCCAGGTGCCGCATCGCGAAACGCGACAATCTGCCGACCACGTAAAACGCCGCGATGACGAAGAGCAGCGTGGTGGCCACCATCTCGTTGAGGGACTGCTGGGTTGAAAAACTGTTAAGGAACACGAGGACGAGAATCGCTGCGAAGTCCTCCACGATCAAGACGCTTAACGCGAGTTGCGACTCCAGTTTGTCCAGCAACTTGCGCTCCATTATGAAACGCACGGTCATGACCGTGCTCGCCATGGGCATCAACGCGCCGATTATGAGGGCCTCCAAATTGTTGAATCCGAAGAGTTTGGCGATGAGGAAGCCTCCCGAAAAAGCGGCCACGATTTGAACGAACGCGAGCAGGGTAGCGACCGCGCCGTACTGCCTGAGCTTCTTCAAATTCATTTCCATGCCCAGGTAAAACATGAGCATCATGATTCCGAGTTCGCCGAAGATGTTTGTCAAGCCCTCGCCGGGCACGAGGATTCCCCAAACCATGGGCCCCATCAAAAGGCCGGCCACGATGTAGCCGATGCTCGCGGAAAGCTTAAGCTTCGAGAAAATTATGCCGAACACCAGCGCAGTGAGCACGACCGCGCCGATGCCGATAATCGAACCTGAGTCCATTGAGAAAAATGACTCCAACAAAACATATAAAGTGCTTCCCAGCCCAAGAAATACCGAGCGACCGCGGGCCCGTAAAAACCCATTGCTCGCGCAAAGGTTTCGGGATGCTCAGCTTGGATAGAGCGGTTGCCTCCTAACCTCTTTCTTTCCCGAAAGAAAGACGTTAACGAGAAAGAAAGGGAGAGAGGAAAGCAAAAGGTCGGGGGTTCGAATGCCCATCTTCTTTCTTTTGGAAAGAAAGAAGCTAGGCGCACCAAGAAAGAAAACGAAAACGTTTTTCTTTGATGCGCCTAACCTTCTTTTTTTTGAAAAAGAAAGTCGGGCTGAAAATCCCCCCGGGCCCGCTCAATCTTTTTCTTTTCCTTCATTGCCCTCGTTTTTATTTTCCTTCTCCGTCTTGTTTTCGTGAAGGCACAGATAAGCGTTGAATTCTTTTTGCTCGCGTCGTTCACCGCAGTGCTGACCATACTCATTTACCAGAGCAACGCCGCCCTCTACTCCTCAACCAAGCAATTGGACGACGCCTACTTGACCCGCAACTCATTGACGCGCCTCGCCGAAGCAGTGGACCGGGTCTGGCTGGAGGGCAACGCCTCAAAGATGAGTTTCCCGCTGTTCTTTCCGTCTATTGCGAACTGCTTTTACTTCACGGGTTCCGAGTTGTACTGCGTGATGCCCACGGAATACGCGGAGCCGCCCAACAACGCGTTGAAAGTCGGCTTCAACGCGCCCCTGTTCGTGGACTGCCCGCAGCCGATGAGTGCAGGGTGGTCGTTTGTCGTCGTTGAAAACAATTCAACGCACGCCGTGGTAACCTGTTAGTGTTTTTATTGCGTTTTCAGTAAGGGTTGCGTGAAGCTCTTGACCGCAATCGCCTTGACAACGCTTGTTGCCGCCTGCCCAATTCCGCCGGAGGAGTGCACGGGCTCGTTCGCCGAATTCGTCGGGTTGTCTCCCGTGGTCCAACCCGCTTTTGAGGCCTGCGTGTTCTGTTCCGATGGAGGCGAGGAATGTGGCTCGCCCGGGCTTGCAATTGACGGCGGCGCGCCGAACGAAATGGATTGCGAGGGCTTCATGTGCCGCGCGGTGGTGTCGGGCCTTGGTTCCGGCGAACACGAGTTGTCTTTTTCGTCTGCGGGCCAAAACGCTTCAACGACGGTGCACGTAGTGGCAGGGGAGCCGAGGTCGGTTCCAAGCATTCCCCTGGCCTTGGCCTTGGCAACGGCGGCGTTCGCGTGGGTGAGGCATCGTGGCTGACATCAAGCACTTGAAGGCGATTCGCGGCGCAGTTGAAAAAAAGCAGGAGGCGGACGTGAAAGGCATAGTTGAACGCCTGAAAAAGAAGTCCGCCGCCCAGAAAACGCGGAACGAGCAACCCAACATTCACAGCGATGAATTCAGGAAGGTTGACGTCTCCCAGATAACGGTGGGCCCGCTTTCCCTGCCCGCCGCGCTTTATTCCTCCTTTAAGGGACCCTTATCGTTCCTGGCCTCGGGGTTCGCGCGCCTCCCCATGATGTCCACGCTGCAGGAGTCGCTGGACGCGGGCGGAGTCAAGTTGAAGGCGCCCGCATACCTGGCGTTAAGCGTTTCAGCCGCCTTCGCGGTCTCCGTGCTCTTCTTCCTGTTGTTCGGCGTGCTCGGCGCGCTTTTTGAGGACGCGTTGCTCCTGTCGCTGGCGCCCGTCATGGGCATAGGAGTGTTTTTCGGGGGCGTTCTCCTTGCGTCCACGATTCCCAACGGGTTGGCGGCGTCGCGCGCGAGGAAGGTGGACCGCGTGCTGCCGTTCGCGTTGAGGCAGCTGGCCACGCAGATTAAGGCGGGCGTTTCGTTTCACCGCGGCTTGAAGTCGGTTGCCGAAACGGATTACGGCGTTTTAAGCGAGGAGTTCCACCAGGTTTTGGCGGACATGGCCAACGGGGTGAGCACGGAGGACGCGCTGGAAAGCCTCCACAACCGGACGCGTTCCAAAGGGTTGAGGAAGGCGTTGACGCAAATAAGGCGCGCCTTTCGTTCGGGTGGAAGCCTTGCGCAAATCATTTCCGACATCGCGGACGACGTGTCGTTTGAGACGCGCATGAGCATCCGCGACTTCACTGAGAAGTTGAACTTCATCAACATCCTTTACATAATGGTGGGCGTGGTTGCGCCCGTGGGCATAGCAATACTCTCCGCAATAATGCAGATTCCCATGTTTTCGGCGGGCCTCCCCCCGGAACTCATTTACGTGGGCTTTGCGGGGGTGCTGGCGGGGATGTCCGTCATAGTTTACGTTACGAAGAGAATGGAGCCGGTGGCCTGGTAAAATGGACTTGGGGAAGCAATACGGGTTGTTGAAGAAGTATTACGCGGCCAGCGGGTTCAAGTTCCCGTTCGAGGTATTCGTGCTGATATTCTTTTTCGCGGCGCTGGCGGTCGGCTTCGTCTTGATGCTCCTCAACCTCACGGCGATAATTTCGGTCTTCGCCTTCCTCGCCGTCATGAGCATGATAGTCACGATTCCAATAAGCATCCGCAACTCCCGCGTCGCCGTAATAGACGACGCCCTCCCAGACGCGTTGAAACACATGGCCCTCGTGCTCAAAGCGGGGGGCACGGTTGAAAATGCGTTGCAGGAAGCGGCAAGCGGCGGCTACGGGCCCCTGAGCGCGGACTTGAAGGACGCCTTGAAGGAGTTGAAGGAGGGCAAGACCTTTGAGGCCGTTCTCGTTGAAACGGCGGACAACTCGGGTTCAATCCTGTTCCACCGCACCGCCGTCATAATCGTGGACGCGAAGCGCGCGGGCGCTGGCCTCGCAGGCGTGATGGCCGAAATCGCGGAGGACGCCCGCGACGTTTTGAGAATCAAGCGCGAAAGGGTTTCGCGCACCATGATGCACGTTTTGTTCATTTTGACTTCCAGCGTGTTGTTGTCGCCCTTCATCTTCGGGTTCACGCTCACCATCGTGAACTACATCAGCACGGGCATCAGCGGGGCCATGCCGGACGCGCAGGGGTTCAACTTGTGCGCCCTCAACTCGTTGTTCTTGTTGTTCCTCGCAATTGAAACCGTTATCGGCAGCCTCGCCATAGGCATAATACGCGAGGGAAAAATCGCTAAATTTATATTGTACTCCCCCGTAATGGTGTTGGTTGCCCTACTCGTTTTTGAGGCGGGCAAGTGGATGAGCGTGCTCATAGTGGGCGGAAAGGGAATTGTATGTTGATGAAAGGGCAAACCGCAATGGAATACGTTATCTTGGTTGCGGCCGCGATACTGCTCGTGACCGGCGTGACCTACGTGATTAAGACGGTAGTTCTAAGCGGGTGAAAAGTTGAAGGCGCAAACGTCTTTCGAATACGTTTTGTTGCTCGCGGGCCTAATTATTTTCGTGTTGCTGCTGTTCGTGTTGTTGAAGGCGGGCGTGCTACCCGAAGCCGGCCAGGCAATAACCAATGGGACCCAGCCAATTGCCTCCCTACGGGCTGGGGTGCCCTGAAACGAACCCTTTTTTTATTCGGGGGGAGTAACCGCTTTCATGAAGCGATTGCTGTTTGTCTTGTTGGCGGCCTGCCTCGTTGCCGGAATTTCAAGTGACGAAGCCGCGCAAAAAGCGAGCGCTTACCTACTTGACGAGCCGGCCACCTCGCTCTCAAGCCCCCTTGAAGTGGGAGTCGCCTCTTACTGGGTTTTCTACAACCCGATTTACTCTTCTTCCGCGGCCAAGATAATCGTCGCCGTGGAAGACGAGTCCGGGGACCTGGTTTACGACGCGGAAAAACTTTCTTCAATAGCCGCCGAGGCATACGATTACTCGGTGATTGAGGAATACCTCAAGGCGCAGGGGTATTCCTTTGCTCAACTCTCGCCCGCACTCAACTCGGCGGTGCTCACCCTCCAGAAGAATCAGGCCTCCCTCTATGAAATAGAGTCCAAAACGATTACCGCTTACCCCGACATTTCGTTTGAAGAACTGTCTTCATCCCTTGAAGAACTGCTTGAACAAACAGATGAAACGGCCATACTCGCCTCGGAAGGCGAAGCCCAACAACGCATCTTCGAATCGGATTACACGTCAAGCTCGCTTGACCAGTTGTACCGCTATTACGGCTCGGAAATGGATGCGTTGGGCACCCTCTTCGACGCCTACGACTCCTTTTCCAACGAGCTCACCGAACTCCAGTCCCGGGTCTACTCCACGGTTCCCGACCCCGACAACAAGAACCTTTACGAGGCCCTGGACGCCTTGCGCGACGTGGGCCTGACGCAACTCTACTCCAAGTTCCGCTCAAGCAACCCGCGCTCCACCCTCTCAGTTCTGCAGGGCCGCAAGGAGAACTGGGTGAAGGACTCCGTTGCCTCCTTCACCTACCGCCGGAACAGGATTGATTCAACGGCCCTTTACTCAGTTGAAATCCAGCGCTTCAACGTCGTGGAGGCAAGCAAGGCGGTCCTCTACGAGTGCGGCTTGAAGGAGGAAGTCAAGGAACTGGAAGTGATTTGGGCGGACGTAGAATACTACAAGCAAAAAAACAACGAGTTCGGTTATGCGAAAATGAACGAACTCCTGCCCCAGGCAACCGAAAAACTGGAC
>Ga0210018_1001817_pt1 | contig 10955 bp, 10 predicted proteins | sample CryGeyCG2014_010_2_FD_183967 | JGI IMG/M metagenome (GOLD analysis project Ga0210018, IMG submission 183967) | Groundwater microbial communities from aquifer - Crystal Geyser CG09_land_8/20/14_0.10 (SPAdes) (version 2) | ecosystem: Environmental > Aquatic > Deep subsurface > Groundwater | place... | reverse complement strand
GTGTTGGGAATAAGGCAGTGGCCACCAATAAATTTTTCTGGAGGTTTTAGCACAGGTCTAACCACATGGTTCATCTTCAGTTTTTTATAACCTTCATTATAGGTTTTGTTAAAATCAGTGGCCACTTTTTCAAAGTTAACTTTTTCTTTATCGCAGATTTCTTTCATTTCGCCGTGCCAGGCAACACACAGGGCGTAATAAGTAGTATCAAAAAGTTTTCCTAATTCTGTTGTTTTCGCCGGATAAAAAGCTTCTGTTTTTATGCCAAGAGAGTTTAAATGTTTTTTTGCCATTTCTCCGGCTTTTTTATTTTCAGCGCCGATGTATTTGACAAATGTTTTTATCCCTTGATAAAGATGAGGGTGGATACCTCTTATTGGGCTGTGGATTATCATTTTATTTTTTGTTTTTTTAATTATTTTTTTTGTTGTTCCTGGGGCCACTGTTGAATGAATGATTACTAATTTCGGTTTTATCTTTTTTATTTCTTTGCTGATTGTTTTGACAAAATTTTTATCATAAGGAATACAAATATGGAGGATTTTAATTCCTTTGAGACCATCGTTTCTATCCAAATCTTTTATTGAGGGTTTCTTATAAAATTTAGCTATGGCTTGCCCAATTTCACCATAACCAAGGATACCGATTTTTTGTGTCATAGATTTAAAATAATTATAGCTAATTATTTCTTTAAAGTCCAGAAATCGACATATAATAATTTTTCGCGTTTTTCAATTTTAAAACCAACTTGCTTCATAATTTTTTCAACTTCTTTCATCGTATGTTTTCCGTCTTCTGTCTCCCATTGATGATAAGGATCGATCTATGTTCTCCTTATTAATTCTAAAATTTTTTTGGTGGTTGTTTTAACATTAAAGTCTTCTCTAACGTGTTGATAACCACTTTTTGAGATTTCTTCAGCTAAATCTCTATTTTTTTTAATTTTTATAATGGCTTCTGCTAATTGCTCAGCAGATTTTTCTTCAATTATTAATCCGGCGCCACCAGACAAAAGTTCGGGGATACCACCGGTTTTAGTAGAAACAACTGGTATTCCATAGGCCATCGCTTCCATCAAAGAAACCGGTATGCCTTCATGCTCGCCTTGTTTAGTGTTGATACTGGGGAGAATCACTAAATCTACTTCTTTCTTTTTATACATTTCGATTAACTTTTCGTGAGGAATTAAACTGAGCATTCTAATGTAATCAACTAAATTCTTTTCTCTAATTAGATTTTCTAATTCTTTTCCTAAAGCTCCTTCGCCATAAAGGATGTATTCAAAATTTTTAATTTCTTTTTTTATTAAGATGGCACAAGCTTCAATTAGATATCGATGCCCTTTTACTTCTAAGAAATAGGCCGGGGTGATAATAATAAATTTCTTTCTTTCTTTTTGAGATTTATTAATGATATTATCAGGAATTTCTATCCCCATATGAATAACCTCGATTTTTTTATCATATTGGCTTCCAATTATTTTGAGTAATTCATTTTTGCCATGTTCAGAGATAACTCTTACAAATTTAGCAGATTTTACCTTTTCTTTTAACATATTATTTTCTTTTATGTCGCCGCGATGAAGAGTAAAGCTCCAAGGGATATTTGTTAATAGAGAAGCAATATAAGCCATTGTAGCCGTAGTAGAGCCCCAATGAGCATGAATATGCTCAATGTTTCCTTTTTGAATAATTTCAGCAATAAAAATTCCCTTTGGAAGAACTGCTAAATTTTTAATAAGGATAAGTGGATTTCGAGAATGTTCGATGAGAGCTCCTAAAATCTTCCAAAAAGAAATATCTAATAATGATTTCAAAAAAATAAACGCGATTTTGAAATTCATCAAAGGCGACCGAACTGCATTTTCTAAAAGTTTTTCAGCCTCTTTATGAAAAATTTCTTTGGGAGGATTTCGGGGAATAATTAACAAATCAATTTCTTGACGCTTTACTTCAAGCATTTCTTCTAAAATAAAACTTTCTGCTTTCCCCCATGGTGTTTGAGCTGTAATATAAGCGATTTTCATGGTAAAGTATATTTTTTAATAAAACAAGCTTATTTCAAATCTATCTTTAATAAGAATCTCCAAGATATTATTTTTATTTTTAATCCAGATCGACTCTTCTTTAAACATGGTTTTTAATTTTATCAATAGAAATAAGTCATTTTGTTCTTTTCGGACTCAGCGAATGAAAAATAAGTACAAATAAAAATAATAAAAATAATGGAATTAAAAAATACATAATAAGAGAAACTTTTATAAAAGCTATTATACCAGCGCCATTAATAAAGCCAAATAATGCGACAAAGAAATAACTATATAGAAAAAGTCTGGCGGTGTCACCAGCTATTTTAAAAAATTTACTAAGATATTCAAATAAACACCCGGATAAAAACAGGTGTATAAAAACACCCAACAATCCAGCAAATAAATAACCAAAACCTAAAGTATAAAATCCGACCGCCCTTCCTTCGTAAAAAAGTTCTGGTTCAAATGTTTTCGAAAACCAACTATTAACCGGCAAGGGACGATCAGGATATATTATAGTGGGAATTAATAAACTAAAATCTTTTATAGGAAGGAAATGATCAAAAGGTATATTTTGAGGGACATTTTTGACCAAGGTTATAAAAGTTGAGAATGGTCCTGTAAAATCATCGAATCCCCACATTAAGTCTGTAAAACTCATATTTTTTATATTTAAAAAATAACTATAGAAATTTTTGAGATTTTCTGTGAATGAACCGCCCGCCTTAGCAGCTCTTACAGCACCTGACAGTATGAAAGTCATAATAAAAAGCAAAATAATAATTGCTATTATGTGTCTCCTCTTTAAGTATGGTTGGAATGCGAGCATTAAACAAGCAAATAAAGCTATAATCCAGAGTCTTTGGCCGGCCATAATGGAAAAAATAGTTAATATAATAAGCAAATAACTCAATAAAGAAAGTTTTTTGTATTTTTTAACATCGCCAATTATGCTAATCATAGTGACTATTAATACTGAAAAAATAGTTGGAATTAATGAATTAAAATATTGGATAACTCCCGGGGTCTCCATTCGATAAGTAATCGATTCTTTATACGACATAGACAGAGGCAAAAATCCCCAATAAAAAAGAACTAAGCCAGAAATAAAGGCTAATACATATCTATATTTATAGGCTAACCAAAATAACGAATTTAATTTTTTAGATAATTTGGTATTTTTTTTCTTTTCAAAGGGAAATAATTTTTTAAGAAAAAAAGCGCCAAAAGCATAACCAATCAGCCCTATACTGATTGAAGAAAAAAGCATAAGCGACTCTTGATTGTCTAAATTAATCTTACCTTGCAATATTAAAATAGTAGAAGGAGCAGCATATAAAATGATCAAACTTAATGCGACTACATGGATATTTAATAAATTCCGAAATTCTCTTGAAAAATAAACAACCAATATTATGTATAAGATAATTCCAAATATCAACCAAAACTGCCAACATTGTGAAAGAATGCCACAAAGTAAAGAAATTACTAGAAAAATAAAGAATACCCTATGGTTTTTAACAAAATTTTTTATTTCATTAAATAAATTATTCATTTTTATACAATTTTATATATTCTCTTGTGATTTTTTCCCAAGAGAATTTTGTCTCAGCTGAAATTTTAGCATTTTCTGAAAATTTTCGAATTAGATTAGGGTTTTCAATAAGAGATAAAATCGCTTTAGCCACGCTATTCGAGTTAGAATTTACTAAAATGCCATCTAAGCCATCTGTTATAATTTCTGGTAATCCTCCATCATTAGATGCTATCACTGGTTTACCAGCAATCATCGCCTCTAAAAGAACAATTCCAAAGGCTTCATTTAAAGAGATATGGCAATAAATATCACAGATAGAAAGGGGAATAAAGGGATTATCCATATTTCCAGTAAAAATAACTTTCTCCTTCAAACTTTCTTTTTCTGTATAATCTTCGAGATATTTTCTATATTGACCATCACCTATAATAAGTAATTTAGCTCTTGGCTTGGAAGTTAACACTTTTTTGAATGCTTCAATAAGAATCCTTACTCCTTTTGCTTTCCAGTCCCATTCAAGTTTAGCTATCATACACAAAATAGGATATTTGTTTATAAGATTATATTTTTGTTTGAAGTTTATAATATCTTCCGAATTAGCTGTTTTTGCCATTACCCCATTAGGAATTACAACGGGATTAACAATTTTAACCCCTTCCCTTTGTAAAGTTTTCATCAAGCTTCTACTTACATAGGTGGTAGCATCGCAATATTTTAACAAACGATTAAAAATGACCTGTCTAATTAAATCTCGCTCTTTTGTTGGTTTCCCTGTTAAAAATGACACTGTGTGCGGCTGAGTGTGGAAAGTAAAAACTATTCTTACGCGTTTATTGAAAAAAATTTTACATATAATAGGACCTAAAAGTAAAGAACCGTGTGCTTGAACATGAATAACGTTTGGTTTAATATCTTTAAGTATTTTAATTATATTCAGTGTTAGAAATAGCCGATTTTTTGGTAATTTGATAGCTTCCGAACCACCGTCGGGAGTAAGTACTTGAACCAAGTGCCCAATCCGTTTAAGTTCGTTAGAAAGATAATAAACAACAGTAGTAATGCCGCCTTTGGTTTTAAGCCAATAAGGTGTGATAATGACTATTTTCATTAGAATTATTTAAACAGCTAAATTTTCACTTTTTCCATGCATAAACGGTTTCGGTCTCCTTGGCAACACACGTTTTAAATCCCTTAGCTTCTAAAAGCTGGTAAACTAACCGCCACGTGGGTCCTCCATCCCTTACATGGTGTGCATCAATAACCACCTTTTTCGCTGACTTTAAGACCTGCTCTGCTCCTTGCAGGGCCTCCAATTCTGCTCCTTCTATATTTATCTTAATGAAGTCTGGTTTATCAAATCCTAACTCTGATGCAATATTATCAAGGGTATCAACTTCAATTTCAATAAACTTATCTCCTGGCGGAATTACTACCGAATGGGCTACGGGGTATCGCGGATCAAGGTACAGTTTTAATTTCTTTTTCGAGTTCCATACTCCCTTTCTTACGGTTTGTACATTAGCAAACTTTGATACGTTCGCCTGAAGGCATGTATAGTTTTTAGGATTTGGCTCGATCGCCAAAACTTTCTTTGCCTTTCTTGCCGCTGCGATGGAAAAACTTCCAACATAAGCCCCAACATCTAAAACAATCTCATCTTTTTCTATCCAAAAATAGCGCCCGTATACTTGCTTATAAGATTCTAAAAAGTGGGAGAGTATTGCCGTTCTCGGTGATGGAACACACAATCTCTCTCCCTTCCATACTGCAATCCAGTAACCTTGTCGTGTGGGAAACACTTTAATAGCAGGATATTTAGGATGCAACGCCCAATAAAGCGTCTGTATGGGTACAAAAAGCCAGTCTGGTGCCTTTTCTTTAAATTTTTGCTTAAGTTTTTGGAATATCATTTGAGATTTCATTTCGTGTTGTTTTTGTTATTAAAGGATCTAACTAATTAACCTTTCGTAAATAACCCTTCGGATTAAATGTCATGTATAATTTTTCTCTGTTTTTATCTATAACAAAATTTTTATTCTCTTTTAAAAACACCTCAGCTGCTTCCATTGGACCTGGCCCAAAGTCAGGAGCTACAGGATGTCTATTTATATTTGTGTCTTCTACGATAATATAACTCCCTTTAGTCACGAGTTTACTGTAAATTTTTAGTTCATTAAGGACATGTTCTTTGTGATGGTCAGAATCTAAAATAACCATTATTTTATCTTTATCGCTTATTAATTTCCTAACTTGTTCCACAATTTCTTCGGATGTGGACGAGCCAAGTAAATATTTTATTCTTTTATGTTGAGGTCTACCTTTTGTATCTTCAATATCAATCGTTATAATCTTCCCAATATTTACTAAATCACATATAGAAGACAAAAATAAAGCAGCTCCTCCTTTTGCTGTTCCACATTCGATTATTACATCAGGTTTCAACTCAAAAATAATTTCTTGATAAATCCAAAGGTCTAATGGACACTTCCTTGTCAAAATACCCAACCAAAAAGTATTGTTCCAACTTCCACCCCAAGCCTGAGAGTTGTAGTAAAGTTTGTGAAACTGATCTACAATATTTTTTTCTGATTCAGGGGTGATGTAAGCTCTGTGATAAAGAAGATTTCGCAATGTCTTTGCTTTATTTTTAAGTGACTGTAAAAATTTTGTTGCCATAATAATTTTATTATTTCTGAAGTTTTATTAAATATTTTTTCCTGCACGGCGGACTACTCCGTTGACTTATGTTATCATATTTTAGGATGGAATTTCTTTTTTTCCGAAATTTCCTCTCCAAAAATCAAATAAAGCATCTTTCATAGCAAAAGCTATAAGCGTGTCTTTTTTAACCAATTTTTCCGTGATTCTAAAAATAAGATATAGACTGAAATAAAAATAAAACAGGAATTTTACATAGAATGGTGCATTTCTTTTAATAAACAAAAGTTTATTGCGATAGAAATAATAATAGAAATAGACAGGATTTTTCTTTATTGTAGTTCCTACTTTATGCCAAATTTTGGCCGTGGGTTCACAAACTATTTTAAAGCCAGCTTTCTTGGCCCTAACGCAATAATCAGTATCTTCATAACTGAGGAAGTAAGGTTCATAAAAATATCCAATTTTATTTATCACTTCTTTTTTTATCAATAAACAGCAGCCATATACCCAATCCATCTCTATCGGCTCAGGTGACCGATTGAGTTCTGTTGTTACTCTTTTCCAATAATTTATTTTATAACCAGCAGAACATAATTTTTGGGGTTCGTGATATAAGTAAATTGCGGGGCCAACTATGCCGACATTACAATTTTTCGATGCAATATCTACTAATAATTCTAAGAAATTACTCTCTACAATTACATCGTTATTCAGGACTAAGACGAAATCGGTTCCTTTTTTAATAGCATATTCCATACCAACATTATTTCCGCCAGTAAATCCCAAATTGTCTTTGTTATAAAGATAAGTATGCAGAGGAAATTCTTTTTGAATTCTTTGGGTTGAGTTATCTTTTGAGGCATTATCAACAATAATGACTTCATAGTTTGGATAAGTAATTTTCTCTAAAGATTCTAAACATTCTTTAGTATCCCTATAATTATTCCATACAAGAATTATTATTGAAACTTTTAGATAATTCATAATTTTAAATTTGTTCGATAATGCCTTTAAATTTTTATGAAAACAAAATTGTCAACCAGTCCCAAAATATCTCTTTCTGAATCAATTATTTCTTTTTCTTTTAACTCTCCGTTATCAACAATAGAATATAGCTTATATCCCAATCCTTTTAAAATTTTTATTGGCTTAAGATATTCTTCGTTGTTCAGGAAAGATTTCCAAACTTCCATTGTTATTATAGGATTTGATTTTTTTAATGTTTCAATTGCCCCTTCAACAACATTCCCTTCGGCGCCTTCAACATCAATCTTAATAAAGGTTGGTTTGGAATGATACAAACAATATTTATCCAATGTTGTAGTCTTAACTCTAGTTTGTTTAAATAAAATGGGCTTTATGTTAAAAACATTGAAAGTATTTAACCCACTCTTCCCAACTAAATTTTCATAAAAATTAATTATTCCTTCTGAATCAAAAAATGCTATCTGGTTCAAAAAAATTCTATCTTTATTTGATAAATTTTTTTGTAAAAATTTAAAGGTAGTCGGTGTTGGTTCAAAAGCATGAACCTGTCCATCGGTTATCAATTGTTTAGCTAACAAAGAATAAAATCCATAATTTGCGCCAATATCAAAAAAAATAGAATTAGATTTTAGATTTTTAATAAAAAATTTAGTAAGTTTTATTTCTGAGTCACCCAGTATATTAAACAAAAAAATATATTTGTCCCCCGGTAGATGTGTAAAAAAGTCTTCGCCCCAAAAAGTTTTTCCTTTAACCAATAAAGGTTTTTTTGTTAGTTCAGATATTGCATATTTTAAATATTTCCCCCGATATCTCATTAGTTTTTTCATCTGATTGAAAAAACCTCCCTTGGAAAATTTTTTGAAACTATTTTCTGATTTTTCCAATAAATGCAATAATATTTGCCTTTTATCCATTTCGTTTTATTCCATTAAAAGTAAATGTTTTTCTGGGATTTTTCTCAGTCAATCTGTTTCTAATAACCATAAAATTAAAAATTATGATAACTTAAGTTATTTTTTTAAATCTTTTTAAGAATTATAAAAAAGGTTGCCCCTCCCTTAGGGTATTTTTTTAAAAGCAAGTCTTCATACTTTCTGATAAGCCAATTATTACGATGCTTAATACTTACCCATAAAATATGATTATAAGTTTCAAAATTCAATATTTTATAATTAGTAAATTTAGCAAATAAAGAATCCGGTTTGAATCCAAAGGTTTGAATATCAATAATTTTATTAATTTCCTCAGCGGAAATAGGTTTTGTAATTAATTTTTCTTTAATTAAAACTTCACTAGTTTTTTTTAATACTTCTTCATGCTCTAATAAAAGTTTTTTCTTTTTATTGTTTATAAGATAGTAAATATATTTTATTGTTTTATCTAAATGAATCTTTTTAAAGGTTTTATAAATGAATATTTGGGGATTAAAAATTATATCTAGAATATTAGATTGTAAATACAAAAATTTATTATCAAAAAAATATCTGTTTGGTTCATGTCCTATAAAAATTAATCCTCCGTGTTTCAATATTCTATCAATTTCAAAAAGAAAATTATCTACATTTTTTATATGATGAAGCACGGCGTTCATGGTTATTACATCTAAAGATTGATTTTCGAAGGGCAATTTTAATGGTATTTTATTTTCTATTTTTATAAATTGGAACTTGCAATGGAAATTACTTTTTTCAATGTTTTGTTTTGCTGCAGCCAAAATACCCCCGGAGATATCACTGCATACAAAAGTATCTTCTTTTCTAAGAAGAGGGGCCAATCTAAGAGGGACGAACCCGGTGCCAGTACCCAAGTCAGCAATCTTAATTGGTTTTTGCTTTAGTTTATAGAATTCGGTAAATCAAAATATAATTCGTTCGCCCTCTGAATTAAATTTTCAGAGTAAAAATTTAAATTTTTATGCATGCGAATTGGCTTATATGTTTTTTAAAATATTTTTGTATCTCCATGGTTTTATGTTATCTATTTTTTACTATTTTTTTTCTCTAGTTAATATTATAAATAGTTTTCTTGTGTTTAAAATTAACTTATAAAAAAGTGTATTAGATGTTAACTTTTTAATGAATTTATCTAAATTCGGAGAGCTTAATCTTTTAATGTTTAGAACGGTAAGCAGTATCTTATATAGCGGCTTATACCCTTTATAGACATTATATTCAAACCATACATAATTTGACGATATCTGCTTTTTTGAAAAACCCGGCAAATCCAATACGGCTCTCGATCGTTCTCTTTCGACGCTTAGCTCCCGTGGCAACAGATTATGTCCTTTCGCATACTGGAATAATTCGGTTCCGGGATACGGGAAAAAAACATACAATCCGTAATACTCGGGCAAACATTTCCTCACAAGTGCGATTGTTTCCTTAAAATCTTTTTCAGTTTCACCGGGAATTCCAATCATAATATAGAAAAATATTTTCAATTTATGCTTTTTGGCTGAAGTAACGGCATTTGTCAAATCGGCATTCGAATAATTTCTGTTTAAAATTTCCTTTCGCACCCTTTCGCTTCCGGATTCAAGCCCTATAGCTACAAGATTAAAATTAGCTTTTTCCATAGCCGACAGCAAAGGCTCCAATTGCTGCATATTGGGCGTAATCCTTAAATTAACATTAAATGACAGGGGTTCAGCAAGTCTGGAATTGAATTCTTCTAGTTTTGAGCATAATTCGATCGCCCAATTTGTATTTATAGTAAAAGTTTCGACTTCAAAAGCAATATGTTTGACATATGGATATTTATCGATAATATATTTAATTTCCTCTATTACGCTATTTGTGGATCTATATCTGACATATTTTCCCTCTGCCAGTTTCCGCAAGGCGTGATTGCAACAATATGAACACAGAAACGGGCACCCCCGTCCCAATAGAATAATAGCCCGTTTGCTATCCTTGGGACATTCAAGCCATTCCTGCCACATCTCCCTGTCGGGGAAAGGTAGATTATCAATATCTTGCAAAAATGGTCTGGTGGGGGTTTTTTCTATTTTATCCTGAAATTTAATCCAATTATTAGTTATACCGGAAGGTGTAATTTTTTTCTCTAATTGTTTAACCAACTCAAGTGTAGCTTCTTCTCCCTCGCCGATACATAAAGCGTCGAAAGAATCGGATAAACAATCTTCCGCGTTTAGGGAAACATGCGGACCGCCGACCAGCAAAAAAATATCGGGGTGGCCATTTTTTATTAACTTTGCGATGTTTGAAATAAATTTATATTCTGAATACACGGCGGTAAAGCAGATGAGTGATGGTAAGAAGTTATCTAAAGTGTTGTCAACTAGCTCAAGCGGCGTTTTTTCGGTCAAAACAAGCAATCTGGTTTTGTGACCGTGCTTTTTAAGAAAAGACGATATGTAGGAAATCCCAAAATGCAGTGTAGATGAATTACTCAAAGTGTTTGAAATAAATTTATATTCTGATATACTATAAACAAATAAAATATTCATATAATAAAACCTTGAGACTATCAATGATTTAGTTAAAAGCGCTATACCTCTAAGTAAAATATTAATATCAATACCCACCGTGAATAAGTTACCAAGGTGGATAATTTATTAGAAATCTTTGGTTTTTTTAAGATTTTCTGTGCTAAAAGTCCAGAAAATTCCTAAAAATAAGCCAAGAATAAAAGAGAGGGTTAAATTAACTTTAAAATTTGGTCTAGAGGGGGTGGTCGGTGAAGAAGCAGGGGAGGAAACTTCAAGTTTTTGAATCT
>Ga0210018_1001813_pt1 | contig 10960 bp, 9 predicted proteins | sample CryGeyCG2014_010_2_FD_183967 | JGI IMG/M metagenome (GOLD analysis project Ga0210018, IMG submission 183967) | Groundwater microbial communities from aquifer - Crystal Geyser CG09_land_8/20/14_0.10 (SPAdes) (version 2) | ecosystem: Environmental > Aquatic > Deep subsurface > Groundwater | place... | reverse complement strand
TGGTTTCCTTAACCATTTCCACTGACCCGTCAGTCGAGCCATTATCGACTACTATAATTTCCGCCCTTAATACATGATACTTAATACTTAATACTAAACTGTTAAGGCACTTTTCTAAAAGTTCTTTGGTATTATAGCTCAAAATAATAACAGACAACTCAATGTGTTCCACTCGCGACCTCCTTATAAATCTTGCTTAAAATCTCGGCGATAGATTCATAGCTATATTTTTCCTCTACCAATTTTCTTGCCGCAATGACCACTTTCCGATAAAGTTCTTTTTCTTCCAAAAGAAGAATTGTTTTTTCCGCCAAACCTTTCCGATCATCGGCAATTAAAACTTCATTGCCGTCTCGGGCATCGATTCCTTCAATCCCAACTTTGGTAGTTACCACAGGAACCCCCGCTGCCATAGCGGCTAAAATTTTTAATCGGGTACCTCCTGGTCCTTCTAAAGGAGCAACAAAAACCGTCGCCCGCATATAAGCATCGACAACGGAAGCAGTATCGGAGGTCTCAAGGTTGATAATTTTTACCCCATCTCTTTTAAGATAACCGATTTTCTCTGCCGCCTTTTGGCCAACAATCCAACATTGGGCGCTATCAATTCTTTCTTTAATCAAAGGGAATACGTTTTCGACTAAATTTTGGGCGGCTTCAATATTCTGCAACCAATCAAAATTCGCCTGAAAAAAAACTGTCGGTTCTTTTTCCGGCCGACGTTTTCCCCACACTTCCATCAATTCTTCTCCAGCACCGTTGGGAACTACTTTAACATTTAAGCCGGGAACTAAATCCTGCATTTTAAGTTTATCCGATTCAGAAACAGCTACCACCATTTTCGCTTTACGCCAAAATTTTAATTCCCAGTATTTTATCTTCAAAACATCAATATATAAGAGTGGGGTCAGGAGTACTTTCCAAAAAGGATCCTTTTTGCTGCGAATATAATGCTGATAAACCTGAAATTCGATTGTCTGGTCTACCAACAAAATCGGAATCTCTGTTTCGGGGATATGAGGCATAACGTAAAAACACTCCGCATGGATTAGATCATATTTTTCTAAAGTCAATGCCTCTTTAACCGCTAACTTTTCTTCTCTGGACAAATTTCTAATTACCAAAAATGGGAAAAGGCTAAACCCTGTCCGCAGAATATTTTTGAAAGTCCAGGGCTTTGGCGGTCGGTTAAATATTCGTACCTTTCGACAATATTTCTCCAGTTCCTTAACATACTTTTTCTCACCATCATTTTTAATCAAAGAGAATAAAGTAATTTCATTGTCCTTGGCCAGGTTTTTAATTAAATTGTATGACCTAACTTGACCACCCGAAGATGGAGGATAAGGAAGATAGGGAGTAAGCATCAAGATTTTCATTTTTTTATTCCTCTATTATCCTTTAATCTCCTCTATCATCCTCTAATTTAACTTTTCGACCAAGGAAAAAATTATATACTGATTGGTTTCTTGAAGAACCGGATAATTTTCAAGCATATATTCCCCAAATTCAGAATTTCTGTCTAATTTAGTGGTTACGTAAACCGACGCTCCTCTCTCTCGAAGATCTTTGATTGTTGGCTCCGTATTTGAGAGGAGAGAAACATGTCCTGCAGTCCAACCCCAGCGGTTTGTATTATAAAGAAGGGTGGCATCATTGCTATCGCCGGTGATAACCAGGGAATTTTTTGGAGTCAATTCATCTACCGCCATACCAGCTAAATCAACCCCTCCTTGAATATTGTAAAACCCGCGGACATCGTACCATGAAAAAGCAAGACTGAAGCTAACGATAATGAAAAAACAGATTGTTGCTAAAAATTTATTAATTCCTTCGTGATTTTCAAAGAGCAGCCAAGAACTTCCCTTCCCCAAAAAGATACAGAAAATCGGAATTAAAGGAACTTGATAATAATCATGAGTTACACTTCCTGCCGCAAAAACGGTTGCGAAAATTAACAAAGATAAAAGCCACAAATGGAAAAACCAGCCTTCTTTTTTGGGTTTAACAATTATTCCAAAAAAAAGCAATGCCGTTCCCCAATAACCTAAGATAGGTTTTCCGATTCTCTCTGCAAATATCCAATAAAAAAAAGCCCCTTTAAAACGAATATTGTCTTTATTAAAAAGCCATGCATTAGAGGGAATACCTTCTGGAAAACGAGAGATCCAAACTCTCCATAAGATGATAGGCAGAAAAGCTATAACTACCCATAAATACAGTTTCCATTGTTTCAAAAAAGAAAACCCGAATTTTCTAAAAATTAAATAAAAAATTGGCAAGTTAAAAAACAGAGGAAAACTTTTTTGAGAAAAAGATAAAGAGGAAAAAACAACAAATAAAATATAAGTGAGCCAAGAATCTGTCTTAAGCCACCGAAGACAAAAATAAAACATCCCCAGCGTCAAAAATATAATCATTGGTTCCGGAAGGACAACGCGAGAGTAAAAAACATTAAACGGCAAAACTGCAAAAAACAAGGCGGAGAGAAGAGCTACCTTCTCTCCAAAATAAAGTTTCGCAATCAAATACAAAAAAATTATCGATCCGAGAGAAAAAGTCAGAGAAAGCGTCCTTGCCCATTTTATATTAACTCCCAAGATGGAATAAATTCCGGCAACTAATGAATTGTAAACAGGCGGTTCAACCAAGAAAAGTCTTTGATCGTTCGGCAATCCGGTATTAAGAGGAACCATATTGTCTATCTTTGGAAAGAAGAAATTCCAGCCTTCTTTTATATAATTTCTTGCGACTGCCGCCGTATCCGCCTGTCTCCAGGAATGATGATCGGCCAATGGAATATCAATTTTATAAAGCCGAAGGACAAACCCTAAGATTAAAATAAAAAAAAGAAAAGATTTTTTCACTTTGAACTCTCAATATCTATTACCTTCAACCCTACCCCTATCATAATCCAAAAGAAAAAGGCGATCTTTGACGATTCCAAAACATCGATGAAAGTAGCATTGAGGAAATAGCCAATAGCTGCTCCGCCTATCCCCAAAACTATCAATCGACCCTCTCTTGAAGTCTCCTTTTTACTCAAAAACAAATAAATTCTTCTTCCCATCTCTAAAATAATTGCTCCAAAGGCCAAGGAACCCAAAAGTCCTGTTTCTCCAAGCATCCTTAGATAATCGTTATCCGTCGCCAGGGTAATAGAAGAATAACCGGTACCTAAAATTGGATTTTTCAGAAAGGCGGTGATTGCCCGTGGCCATTCTACCTTTAGACGAATATCCGTAGAGCGGCTAACCGCCAAAGCCGTTGGTTCAAAATACTCTGCCGAAGGAGTTGCTTCCATTGTCGGAGTTGGTGTAGGTGTTAATGTCGGGGCCTGTCTCACTCTTCTTGAAATCGGGGCAGCCGCTGCTCCAGGGGTTGGAGTTGATGTCGGCGTCGGAGTCGCTGTCGGCAGAACTTCGGCAATCTCGGAAGGTTTTACCTTCACTAAACCCGACAAGAAACTCAAGTCAATATGAAAGGTTGCCGCATAGCGCTGCCCTAAATCTGCAGAGAAAACCATCCCTAAAATTGAAAAAGTTAGGAAGGGGATAATCCATAATTTCTTTTTAGCAAAGAACAAAACAAAAAGACAGCCCAGTAAGTACGCCACAAAAGATACCCGCGAAGCAGTCAAAATTAGTAAATAATAGGAAAACATCCCCAAAGCAATCACAAAAATTTTCGCCCACCATTTCCTAATGATCATAACCGAGGAAATTACTAAGCATAAAATCATCACCATAAAAGCCGCCAAATCATAATGCCCCGCAAAAGTTGAATTAATCCTTGCCCACCAGGTAAGCCGTAAAATCATCCCTTTGGAAAACTCTTTGTTCATTGTCGAAACTACTGGCCAGGCAAAAAACTTTTGGCCTAAACCATAAAAAATTACACCAAAAGTTGCAATCAAAATTATCCAGCCAAAAACCGGCAACTGCTTCATCCGTTTGAATGAATAGTAGGTAATAAAAAGGAGAGAGAGATATTCTACTCTTCTAAGAAAATGAAGAAAGGCAATGTGGGGAACAATATTTTTAGTAATGAAAATTCCGCTTACTATCGAAAGCAGGCCTATACCGAAATACAAAAGGATTATTCTGGTCAGATTCCATTTTAAAAACGAGAAATCTCTTTTTAAGGCAACCCATAGACCAAAAAGAGCCACTACCAGAGCAACAAAAATGTCTTCAAGCCGGATGGAAACATAAGTTCCCGACACGGAAAAAAGAGGAAACTTAGGATAAAGAGGGATAAAAAACAATAAAAATGCTATTCCAAAAAACAGCAATTTGTTTTCAATTAATTTTGATAGCTTGGCCATAAGTTTGCTTTAAATAATTATCATTTTTTAAATCTCCGATCAACAAAGAAATTAGTGCTTTAACTTTAAGCATTAATCGTAAAATAAATAGCTCCAAGGGACTTTTATGAACTTTATAAAAATGAAGCAGTCCTTTGTAAATATTTAAAATCGGCTCTTTTTTTCCAGAACTTGAGCTACCGCGACCAAGATGAACAATCTCTGCCTCCTTCAGAAAATAGGCTTTTAATCCTGCCTTCCTGACTCGGTAAAACCATTCAACTTCCTCCATGTACATAAACATCCTCTCATCCAAAAAACCTACCTTTTTAAAAACCTTCTCTCTCGCTACAAAAGCGGCTCCCATCAACCAATCTACTTCACCTGAAACTGCGGGTGAATATCTAACGGTTCTGCTCCCGCCAAAATGTTCCTTAAATAACATTATAAAGACTACCCAGAGATTAGGGAACTGCCCACAACTCGACTGAGGAGTACCATCCTGATTTAGCAATTTCGGCCCTACTACAGAAATCTCTCCATGTTGATCCAAAAAATCCACCATTTTTTTCAGCGATCCTTTTTGAACAATCGTATCCGAGTTTAAGAGCATAATGTACTTGCCTCTTGCTTGTTTAATCCCAATATTGTTTCCTTTCGCAAATCCTAAATTACTTTGATTTTCGATTAAACGTATTTTGTATTTAGTATTTCGTATCTGGTATTTTCTTACCATTTCACTGCTTCCATCCGTTGATCCATTGTCAACTACAACCACCTCACAACCTCCAATCCCCTCACATCCCTCCTCTAGACTCTCAAGACACTGTTTAAGTAAAGCCTCAGTGTTCCAAGACAAAATTACAATCGAGAGCATTAACTTTTTCGCTTCCATTCAGCAATTATTCTTGCATAAGATTTTATAAGAAGGAAACTAAAAAGCAGCGATAAGTAAAAGACTAAAAGTCTTTGCCACACTCTCGACTCCTGATAAAAAAGGGTAATTTTAAATTGATAAGTCTTGCCGTCGACAATCAAAATATTTTTCACTCTCCGTTTCGGCGAAGTAAAAGGGTCGTTATTCCATTCAAAACCATTGACAAAAACCGATTCTCGGAAAGGATGAACAATTTCCTCTACATAGGTAGATTGCTGGGTATCTCTCAGAACTTCTCTTATCCTCTCAGGTGGCTGATTCAATTTGTAGGTAATTAAGGGAATTCCTAAAAAGGGAGAGCGTGAGAAATATTTAAAATAGAAATCAACCACTTCCTCGCGAGGAGCATCGGTATAATAGGCGGAGACATTTGCAATCTGAATTGTATCTCCTGGTTCAATTGATTTTAAACCTTGCGGCAAAGGAGGAAAATCCTTCGGAGCCGGCAAAACCAAATAAAAAGTTCCCAAAACGAAAATAATAACCAATAAAATCTTTAAAAATTTATTCATTTATTGGAAAAGCGCGGCCCTTCCTAATCGATAACGAAGATTTCTTAATTTTCTCTCTTTTATTTCTCTTGCTGGTACACCACCGACAACGATTAGTGGTTCAACATCTTTCGTAACAACCGCCCCCGCGGCAACTATCGCCCCATCCCCAATTTTAACGCCAGGAAGAATAATCACTCTTGGCCCAATAAAAACATAATCACCAATCTCCACTGGAGCAGTTACCGCCCTAAAATCTTCCGCTTCCAAATCGTGTTCGGAGTTATAAATTAAAACTTGAGAAGCAATGTCAGTATGATTCCCAATTTTCAGTATATCTCGACCGTCCAAAAAACAGTGATCGCCAATAATTGTATCTTCTCCGATTATTACTCCGTTTGGTTTAAAAAAATTCGCCCACATGTGTATCACTGATCCCTTTCCAATATGAACGCCGGCGAGTTGATAAATAAATTTTCTTATTGTATGTGAAGGAATATGACCAACCCAGCGAATAAGCATTAATTCAAACTCTAAACAAATTGCCGCAATACGATTAAGAATTTTTTTAAACATGTTTCCTTTTTTGCCCCTCAATTGCCATCAGCACTTTTTGGGCGCATTTCTCCCAGCTAAACTTCTCTACCCGTCTCTTCCCTTCCCCAATTATCTCATCTCTTTGCTTTTCGTTCAAATCCAAAACCTTTCTTATCGCCTCACTCATAGACTCAACACTGTAAGGATCGCAGTAAGTGACCGCCTTTCCTCCAGCCTCCGGTAAGCTCCCTTCTTTGCTGGCAATTACTGGAACTCCCAGACTCATTGCCTCCAAAACCGGAATCCCAAAACCCTCGTAAAAAGAAGGGAGAATAAATGCTTTTGCTCCGGCGATTAAGTAAGGTTTTTCCTCCTCGCTGATAAATCCAGGAAAAATGACTTTCTCCTCTAATCTCATCTCTTTCACCAACTCAAATATTTTTTCGTATAACCATCCCTTTTTGCCTGCAATAAGTAACTGTATTTTGTATTTTGTATTTAGTATATTGAACGCCTCTATTAGTCGAACTAAGTTTTTCTTTGGCTGGAGCGTGCCTAAATAAAGTAAATAATCTCCTTCAATTTTCCATCTTTCCCTTATTTCCTTTATTACCCCCTCATTATCCTTTAAGTTAAATCTCTCAAAACCAGGGTAGGCAACGGTTATTTTCTTCTCAGATAAACCATAAAATTTAATAATTTCTCTCTTGGTAAATTCTGAAATTGTAATAATATGACTTGCCTGCTTAACCGAATAACTCTCCCATTTTGTTAGTTGATATAAATCTTTTTTATTAAATTGTTCCGGGTGTCGATGGTGCCAAAGATCCATAATGGAGATAATGGTTGGAACGGGAGAGAAACGAGGAGCATAGTGGCTTGGAGAGTAAAAAATATCAATTTTCTCTTTCTGGGTAAATAATTTGAACGGAAGTGCTAGTTGAGTCCAAAGTTTACTCGGTCCAAAAACTAAATACTTCCAACCAGATCTCTCTTTTGGCAAATCAGAAAGAGGTTTGTCTTTCAGGTAAATTGTGTATGAGTTATTCCTGTCGATCTTTTCCAGCTGATCGATCACGTTGTAAGCAAACTGTCCTACTCCTACCCTATTTTGCTGATTAGCCTCATTCCCGTCGATGCCTATTACGAGTTTATGCGAGTAACAAGCTTTGCTTATATTCATTTCCTTTTATTTTACCAATTTGTAGAGAATAATATCATCTTTCTGCCATTTTTCTGCAATTTTCGACGGCTGGAAAACTTTGACTTCCCAGATATCTGCCATCTGAGAAAAACTTACTTCTCCAACCTCGCTGATAAAATAAAGTGAAGGAGCTTTTTGGTAATCAATTGGGTCCCAGTCTAAGGCTTGTTTTTTATAGAACGTTTCTAAAAAATAACGGTAGTCAACGGCATTGAAACCAAATCTTTCCGGGTCGGATGAAATTGACGCTATGTTAAAAGGAAAAGCCACTTTCTCGGCAACAAAAAGAGAGTTTTTCCTTAACTTCTCGCCCAACCCGATTCGGTTATTTTCTACTTGGACAAAAGATGTTTGAAAATTCTTCAGTGACCAGACAAAACAAAGAAAAATAAAAATATACATAAATAATCTTTTTACCCTTTTTTGTTTTGTCCGCGAGAAAAGGCTCCCAATGATTAAAAAGGGTAAAGGATAAAGAAACGTTAGATAAAAAGCAAAAAAACCTCTTTTGTACAGCGAAGCTAGAGCAATCGAAGAAAGAAATAAAAAACCAAGTACTTTGAACTTCTCGTTTTTACTTTTAAACAACCAAGAAATAAAGAAAAGGGTAAATACAGAAAGAAATATCAAACCGCTTGTTGAATTGAAATTTATGGGGAAAACTAAATTCAGCAAGAACTTATATTTATCGAATACCCCAACAAAAAAAGGCGGGGCAGGGAGATCGTTCCTTGGATTGTAAAGAAAATAATTGATTATTCCTTTTGTATTAACAAAATTATGCCTTAAGTCGAATAAAATCAGCGGAAAAAGTTCTAAACAAAAAATAGCGATACCACCAAAAAAATATTTTTTGTTTAACCGTTTAAAGAAAAACAAAAGCAAAAAAAGAATCGAAACAAAAAATACTACTCCAGAATAGTGAAGATTGATTATCAAACCCAGGCAAAAAAATAATAGTCCATAATATCTAAATCCCTTAGTACCCTTAAGTATCTTCAAAAGGGAAACCATCGCCAACATTACAAAAAACGGTACGGTATTAGGATTCCAAGCATAGCGGGATTGGTAGATTATCGATGGTTGAAAGCCGTAAAGAGAGGTAAGTGAGAGAGCAAGAAGCCGGTCCTCTGTTAATTTCGTCAGCAAATAATACAACAAAACAACAGTTAGCATTCCAAAAAAAGCAGTTGCGTAATCTATCCCTACAGGATTTAGATTAAAAACAAACAAAAATGGAGTCATTAAATAGTAATACATCGGGGGAGTGTAAAGGCCGGGGATTGAACTTTGAGTGCCAATTAATCTAAGTTTGTGATCAACAATAATCCTTTTGATAAAAAGAGCATCTCTCGCCTGGTCATAAGTGAAGTGCTGAAGACCGGAAAGATTTTTAAATCGAAGAAATCCTGACAAAAGGACGATTATCAAAAGGATCACTAAATTTATCTTCGTATTTTTCAAAATATTCATGTCTTCTTTTTAAGAAGTTTGTATATCTTAATGCCGTTCCCTGCTTCCCAACTCTCGGCAATTTCTTCAGGATTAAACAAGTTAATCTCCATTATATTAGTTTTCATAACTGGAGTCCCTCCAGTCTCATCAACAACAAAAAGAATTTTTGCCATTTCATAGTCTTTTGGCTCCCAACCCAAAACATTCTTTTTTCCGAATGTTTCAACAAAATATCGGTAATCGACGCTGTTTCTTTCAAAAAAGTCACCATCTCTTCTTATGGTAGCAATATTAAATTCTTCTTCAGAAATATTGTCGGAAATTATTCTCGACACCGCTCTTAAATCATCAATACTACGCCAGTTTTTCTTGAAAGCAACGGAATGCCTCAAGTTAAAACCCAAAATAAAAATTCCCAACAGAACACAAAGAAGTTTCATTTTCTTTATCTCCCAAATCATCTTGAGCAAAAAACCAAATAACAAAAAAATAGCAGGAAACAAAAACAGATAATAAAAAAAGAAGAAACCACCCAAATAAATCCTGGACACTACAACTCCATAAATTATCCAAATCCACACCATTTTAATCGCAATCTTGCTAGAACTTGGATAGTTTTTATTTCTTAGGGGGTAAAAGCTAAACGCGATTATCCCTAAAAAAGGTAATATCCCCCACCACTCAAGACTAATTGAATATGGTCTTTGGGCAATAACCGAAATCGGGTAAGCCGAAGTAAATAAATCAGATATTTTGCTTGGCATTTCTGTTGGACCCAAGCGACCAATCTTCAATACCCCGGAAAGCAAGACCAAAAAAAGCGAAAAAAACGAAACGATTATCGACTCAAACGATGAGACAAAATTAAATCCTACTCTGTTGCCTTTGATAAAATACTCTTTTGCTTGCCCAATCAAAAAAAAGTTATGTCGAGCTTCAAAAAGAAGAATTGGAGAAATGAAGAAAAAAATTACTGCCAGAGGAGTAAGATTGGATATTTTTTTACTACTTTTCAAGAACGACTGGAGCCAAACTAAAAAAAATATTGGCAAAAGTGTCCAAGCACTAAAGTGAAGACTTAAACAATAACCATAAAAAGCGAATGATAATAGTAAGTCAACAAATTTCTTTTTTGTAAAATATTTATATAAAAAATAAAATGAAATTAGAATAAAAAAAGGTAAAGTATTTGGATTCCAAGCTCTTCTAGTTAACTCAACCATCAATGGAGAAACGGAGACAAGTAAAGCAGAAAAAATTCCGGCTGGTTTTCCAAAAATCTTGTTAGAGACAAAAAAGATTAAAGGAACCGTCAATACTCCAAAAAAGGCCGAATAAATATCTATCCCGATTGGATTAAGTTTAAATAACCATAAAACTGGAGCGACTGAATAATAGTAAAAGGGCGGCAGAAACATTCCCGGCATTGAAGTTTGTGTCCCCAAAAGCCTTAATTTGTGATCTACTATGATTCTTTTGATATAAATCGCGTCTCTGGTTTGGTCATACGTAAAAAAATCGAGTTTATCTATCCTGTAAAACCTTAAAACGGTAGCAACACATATTAAAATAAAAAGGAGGATCAACTCTCGGTGGTTAGAGAGAGAAAGATAAATTTTCTTCATTCTTTAGCCAGGCTGCGGTAAATATCCAGGGTTTGAAAGGCGGTTTTTTCCCAACTAAATTCTAAATTTCTTCTTTGCCCCTCATTGATTAATCTGTTTCTGGTTTTAGAATCACCAACTATTTTTGCAATCCCGTTCGCAATACCGGAAATACTTACCGGATCAACAAGGATTGCTGCTTCACCGGCTATTTCTTTCATCGAACCAAGATTAGAAGTCACTACTGGGCAACCACAAGCCATTGCTTCCAAAATCGGTAATCCAAATCCTTCATACAATGAAGGATAGATAAAAGCTTGGGCGCCACTGTATAAAGCAGGCAAATCCTCTTTCTCCACATAACCCAAAATCTTAACTCTAGATTCTAACTTTGAACTTTGAACTTTGAACTTTGAACTATCATTC
>Ga0210018_1001810_pt1 | contig 10962 bp, 15 predicted proteins | sample CryGeyCG2014_010_2_FD_183967 | JGI IMG/M metagenome (GOLD analysis project Ga0210018, IMG submission 183967) | Groundwater microbial communities from aquifer - Crystal Geyser CG09_land_8/20/14_0.10 (SPAdes) (version 2) | ecosystem: Environmental > Aquatic > Deep subsurface > Groundwater | place... | reverse complement strand
ACAAATAACCCCGCACCAATTTTGCCATCCAAATTTTAGAATATTTGGAATAATCAAAAAGAAAATTAAATTTCTCGCAGCTCAGTCCCCGAATAGGGGCTCTGACCTTGGGTCGGAGTGAGCTGCCTCTATCTGTCTTGCAAAATTTGGTGCTGGGGTAATAAGATAGAATACACGCCATTTATGGCGTGGTTACAATGGATTTTTGTATTGTTTAATTATTTTTTTGAGATATAATTGAGAAGATGAGGAGGGATGATTTAATGAAATAAAAATATGACAGAAGTTAAAATTTTAGTTCCATGTTATACAACCCAAAGTCAGGCGCAGAATTGCGCTTCTGGCGCGGATTTTGCAAACGATCTTTATGCGTCTGATATCAAAAAATTAGAACAAAGCCGCAAAAAATCTTAAAACTCGCGAACTTTATTATTCCAGGCCACGCAGGGATGTATAAGGTTAAATAATTTTAAAAATAAAAGATTTACCAAAAATTGAAAGACCAAGAGAGAAATTAATTCAAAAAGACCTCCAGAACCTCAAAGACGAGAAACTTAATAAAATAATATGCCATACATATTCGCGGTAAACGAACCAAATTATAGAATCTGTATAGATAATCGAATTTTTGGTGTGCCAAAAACAGACAAAGCTAGGAGTCAAATTCAGAGCGTTAAAAAAGATGAGAAGTTGTTTATCTACGTTTACGGATCACAAAGGATTTACGGGTTTTATAAAGCCATATCAAATTCATTTTTAGAAAAAGCCCCTCAAAAAGGCCCATGGAATTATACAGCGACTGACGAAAAACACGGCTATTATCCCTATCGATTATTTATAGAGATTATTAAGGATTATCAACAGGGCATACCCTTCCCAAAAATCGAACGACTTAATATAGGATTAGATAGAAACTTACTTATTAGAAAAAGTGTAATTTATATTACAGATTTTCAGGCAAATATAATTGAAGAATTATTAAAAGAGTTACCGGTAAAGCCTGTAGATGGATTTAAAATTAAAAACATTGATGAATATGAAAGTCTTTTTACTCAACCTGTTACAGTAGGGGAAGGCCAAGAAAAAACATTACAAATTCTGGTTCAAAATAATCTAGGTTTGTTAGAAGATAAATTGCAACCGGTGACATCTTATTTCAATATTCAATATGGAAAATTTAAAGGAGAAATCGATGTTTTAGCAAGGGACAAAAATAAAAATTTCGTTGTCACTGAAATAAAAGTGGAAAATCTTAAAAAAGATATTTGGAGTCAACTTTTTAGTTATTCTCATGTAATTAGGAATATATATGCTAAGTTCGAAGATGTTGACGTTAGATCTTTCCTTATTTGCAATGGCTTTGATATCAAAACAATTTATTCTTACCCGGAAATCAAAAAACTTCTTCGAAGAGAAGATTTTTTAAGAGTATTTAAATATCAAACAGATTTTAAAAGAAAAATTTCTTTTGAAGAGATTCCGATAATTATTAAATAAAAAATATGGAACAAGACAACAAAAAGGGCGAAATTACCCTTTTTATTTTACATAAGGGTATTGACAATAATATAACGGTATGCTATCCTTACAATAAGATTAATTATTTATAAATTATCAAAAATATGGTTGACCAAAACAAAAAAAGAGAAAGATTCAAGAGACTAGCCGTTTATAGAACAAACCAGGTTTTAAAACGTTTAAAAGTGTTGGGTAATTGCGCTAATCGAAGCGCGTATGGATACACAGAAGAAGATATTAATAAAATTTTTTCAGAAATAGAACGACGGGTCAAAGAGATAAAGTCGAAATTCCATTTTCCGAAAAAAGATGATTTTAAATTATAAATTAATTTTTATGAAGAATTTAAACCTAACGAAACAAGAAAAAATTATATTGGTCCTTTCAAAAATTTCAAATTCGGCAAAAAGAAATATTAAATTTGAGGATATAGTAGTAGATTTATTTAAAAAATTTCCTAAAGATTTTCACTTGAAAGGTTATGATAAATATCCTGATTCGGGAGATAGTGTAAAAAGGGCATTATATACGCTTAGAGATAGAGGATTTTTATTGGTAAATAATATGATATTTAGTTTGACTGATAAAGGGATAGATTCAGGGGAAAAACTAATTAACCATACAAAAGGAGTTAAGATTACAGGAAAAAATAATTTAGATAGGTATGTTTTAAATGAGATAAATAGGATTAAAAAACTAGAAGGATTTAAATTTTTTGTTAATAAAGAAGAAAATAAAATATTTGATACCGATTTTTATAACTATTTTGGCGTTTCGGTTAAGACGGAAAAAAGCGAATTTTTGGGAAGATTAAACACAATAGAGGACTTGATAGCAACACTACAGAAAGAACAAAAAAGGAATCAGATAGAAAATAATTTAATAAGTTATCACCAGTTTATAATAAATAAGTTTACGGAGCTTATTAATTATTATCGAAAAGATTAATTTATAAAAATTATGGCAAAGAGATCTCTATTCGCTTTAAATATTTTAGAAGAAAAAAATATTATAGATGATCATCTTCTTGATATTTTTGGTAACGCTTTCAAATTTGATCATGAAAAAGGACTTTCTGAATGGCTAAAAAATTCAGTTGATGCTTATAGAAGGATAGATGTGCCAGACAATGAGCAACGCATTATTTTTCGATTTTTTGATGGCATAAAAGATGATGCCTCATTGGAGTGTATTGATTTTGTCGGAATGAATGAAAACGATATTGTTAAAGCTTTTAAAATATGGGGAGATCCAGAAGCGGCGAGGAGGGGTCGTGGAATAAAAGTATATGGCGGTCATGGAAACGGTGGAAAATTTTATATGCGTCAAATGTTTACGTGCTCTCATTTTATTACTTATAGAGATGGGTATCTTAATATTTTTGGATTTAGCGAAAAGAAAAAATATGGTTTCGCTGGTGGGTATAAGGGCAAAAAAATAACGTCTATGGAAGCATTAAAAATTGCCAATATTGGTAAACTTTCGCTCTCTCCCAGTATAAAAGATAAAATTTTTAGTGGTAAAACCGGCTTCACGATAGTAAGAGGAATTGGTCCATTGGGAATGAAAAATAAAATTAAAACCGAAAAAATTATAGAAAAATTTAAAAATCATCCTCAATCCCGAAACATACTTTCCAGAATAAATGTTTCTATAATTTACAACAATAAACAGATTTATGATTTACTACGGCCAGAAGAAATTAAGCCTTTAGATGGATTTGAAGTTCCACGGATTATCTCGATTCCAGAGAAAATTAATATACAAAAAGAGAGAGAAAAGGAAGAAGTAATTTTAGCAAACCAAAAATATCAAGCCGGAAGATTGATATTAAAAACTTCTGAGGCAGCATTTGAGCGGAATAGTAGATTTGAAGATCTTAATAGAATAGATTTTATCGGAGAAATAGGCGTGATTGCGTCTCATCGAATTCCGGAATTAGGCGTTAGAAATTTTCCCCAAGCTTCTTTTATTTACGGAGAGTGCGGATGTCCGATATTAGAAGATTCAGAAAATTATTCAATACAAAATGATAGAACTAAATTGGTAGAAAATGAGCGCACTAGAGCTTTGTTGCAATGGGTTAGTGAAGAGATAGATAAATTAGCCATTGAAATTACTCTAAAGGAACAAAAAGAAGAAGAAAAAATCAAAGCAGAAATTTCATCAACTTATAATGAATTCTTGAATAAATGGAAAAATAAATTTTTTAAAAAAATGTTATTGGAAGTTTTTGGTAAAAGAATTGAAAATAACGGTGGACAAGATAGAGAAAGAATTAAAAAAATATTAGAAACCCCAAAGGATCTAGAATTCAGTTTTTCTTTCACAAGAATACCAGTAAATGAAAAATGGCCACTTACCATAAAGGTTCGGGTACCAAAACCCATTCCAATAGGAAGTGTAATTTTCTTATCTAGCAACAACCCCTTTATAGAACTTGAAAATAATGAAATTATTATTAAATCTGATTATGTTAAAAAAAGTATTGACGGAGAAAAAGTAGCCGTAATAAATGGACATGTAGTAGGACGACGCGTTGGAGAAGCTGGGAAAGTGAAAGCCGAAGCAGGAAAATATAGTGCCGAGATTGAAATCGAAGTTGTAGAAAACATGGGAGGTGGAACGAGTCGTAAGCCCTTATATCCAAAAGTACTATTATCGGGTATTGACCAAGATCCGCTTAATATTGCGCCAGGAGGAAAAATAATTCTTGATCCCAGACAGCCATTAGTTTATCAGCGTCCTCAAGATACAAAAGAAGGAATTTATTGGATTAACACTTCAGCTCCTTTGGCCCAAATGATTTTACGATTATATGATTCCCATTCTTTAAGGTGGAGAGATTATTTATTTCAAAGATATGTAGAAATTTTCGTGAAGGAAGCAATATATGAATTACAGAAAAAAGACCCCGAGTCTTTTAGGGCAGAGAGAATCGATAGTGATATTCTAGGAACGCTTATTAGTAAGATTCATTCGACCGCCGCAGAGGATCTTAACGCATTTCTATTTAAGGAAGATTATGAACCTCCAACTGAGAAAGAAACTAACATTTAAACAGATAATACAATCTGTTGTCGAATTTTATAATGTACCGATCGAGAGTATCACTAGTACGAGCAGAAAAAAAGATTTTGTGAAAACTAGGCAGATTGTTGCCTATTTAGCACGAGAAAAGTTAAAAAAGTCTTTTCCTGTTATAGCACGAATATTAGGGGGTCGTGATCATACAACGGCCATTTATTCATATCGTAAAATTAAAGAAAAAATTGAAAGAGAAAAAGTTTTTAAAAAAGAAATAGAAAATATCTTATCAGAAAATTATACTGCCGAAGAAGAAAAAGATAATATCGCGGAAATAAAATTTCCTAATCAGGAAATTGAAATTAAAAAACCTAAATTTATTGTAAAATTACTGAAAGATCTTCCAATACAAAAACTGTCTCTAGAGAAAAGTATCCGTCAAAGTGATATTTTAAAAAAATATAAAGATGGTCGAACTTTAGAAAAAATTGGGGAAGAATACAATTTAACACGGGAACGAATAAGACAAATAATTGAAAAAGGGCTGATACAGTCAATCGGAGAAATAATAAAAGAAGGTATTGCAGTCGATTTAAAAGAATTTTTGAAAGAAGAAAAACGTAAACATTTACTAGCGAGGTTTAATAAGCACAGTGCTTTAAAGAAGGAATTTTCTCAATCCAAACGACAAAAGAGGTGGAGTGAATATTATGACAGGTGTAGAGAATGTGGTACAAATATCATTCATCATCATTCTCATGGATATTGCAAGAGATGTTATTCAAGAACAAAAATTTTTAAGGAGTTACAAGAGAGCTCTCGTTTAAGAAACATTGAAAAACGAAATAAATGAAAATGGGGTCAACCCTATTTTCGGCAGAGGATAAATTCTACAGCCTTATACCAGAGGAGATAAAAATCGTAGAAAAATAAAAGTCAAAAAAATAAATTCATGAGATTTATATTAAAAGGACCTTTTAAAGAAAATATTCATAATTTAATAAGGATAATCGGCTATCATTTTCAAGGCGAAGATAAAGAAAAGAAAGAGCTCGTTTTTACCCGACCTTCGAAAGGTTATCCGAGGTTTCATATATATTCAAAAATTGATGGTTCGACAGGTCCTTCGACCCTGAACTCAGGGCTGAAGGGCTCACCACAAGAAATTGAAAATTTAATTTTTAATTTACACTTAGATCAAAAACGGCCGATTTACAAAGGTGTTACTGCACATTCCGGCGAATATGAAGGCGAAGTAGTTGAAAAAGAAGTCGAGAGAATTAAAAAAATTTTAGAAAAATTATGATAAAGGTTTTAGGGCATGGAGTAAAAAATTAATTAAAAAATAAATTTATGGAGAAAGAGAAAAATAATTATGCTTTTATAGATGGTAATAATTTATACCGTGGAGTAAAAAACTCTGGTTGGAAAATTAATTTTTTCAGAAAAGAAAAAGCCCCCATTAAGGACGAGCCTTAGCAGGGTCTTTTTCGTAATGATGTTATTAATATAACAGATTATTAATAAAAATCAATAGTTAGTTATCCACAGGGGGAGATAGGTCGGAAAGGGGTAAAAATTAATTTAAAAATAAATTTATGAGTTGGTGTTTTGCAATAGTAAATAATAGATTGGCTGAAATTTATTTTGACAAGAAGAAAAATGGTCAAACTAAAATTTGGGGCCATTACTATGTTCAAAAAGAGGATTATAAGACGAAACAAGAGCAAAAATGGATTATTCGAGATACTAAAAGAGTGAAAGTAATATATAGAAATAAAAAATATAAATTAATTTAAAAAAGAAATTTTAAAATGGTTTATCGTTTAGCAAATGGAAAAATATTAGACGAAAAGGGAATTTTTATTGCCTTAACGAATGACAATGTTTTTAATCATTATTTTTTAGATGTTAAAACTGGAAAGGTGAAATTGGTTTCTGAGGAATTTGACATAGAGCCGGATAGGCTTTTGAAGAAAATTAAATTCAAATTAAATCAGAGATATTTCGAAATTCTTAAAATCCCAGCAGAAGAAAGACATTCTTGGATGAAAGAATTTGTTGACGAAATGATAGCGGAGAAAATGCTTAAAAATAAATTAAATTTTATTTTAAGCAAAAGTCGAAGTTTTCAGGTTTTTGAAAACGTTCTTTATCCGGATAAAAGCGGTTGGATTTGGGGGTGGGTGCAAGATAAAGTATTTAAATTAGCAGATAAATTAGCAGAATGGCTAGATGAAATAGATATTGAAGTGAAGGAGGAGTGGGAATATGACGACGATTGCCCTTTATGTCAATTATTGAAAAAAGCAGACGAAGAAGGGAAAACTCCAATAATGAAGGAAACTAAAAAAGCTTTTTTGAAAGCAAAAGAAAAAGGTGCCATCGTGGGCGGAGAGTGGTTTGATAAATCTAATAAAAAAAATTATAAAAAATATGAATAATCAATCCGACTCAATTGATCGCGAGGTTGATGAATTATTTAAATTGGCAAAAAGTAAAAAATTTAAGCCAGGGATTTATAATTTTTGCGATCGTTGGTGTGAAAAATGTAAAAACACAGAGAAATGTTTTTTATACGCCCAGGAATCACAGAAAAAAATTCGTAATCTAATGAAGGGTAAGACTGACAGCGACTGGTTGGAAGAGGTTAAAGAGAATCTCGAAATAACAAAAAGACTGATTGAGCGTGATTTGCAAAAAAGAGGTATCGACCCCCGAAAAATTTTAGAAGAGAAACCTAAAGAGTCTTGGGATGATAAGGTAGATAGACGCTACGATAAAATTCAATGTTTAATTGAAGCCAAAAAGTACATGAAAGAAACAGCGAATTTTTTAGATAATTTCCACAAAAATCGATTTCAGTATTATTCTCGGATTGGCATGGAGGTGAGTTTTGATGACATTAAAGATGAAATTGAAACCATTGCCTGGTATCATACCTTTCTGCCGATAAAAATTTGGCGGGCTTTATATGAAAGAGAATGTTATCAAAGAGAGAAAGATAAAGATTTAAAAAATTTAACAAAAAAAGACTTTAAAAAATTTTGTTTTTTGGTTAGGAAATGTCTCAATAAATCTATAAAGGCTTGGCGCAATTTAGCCCGAAAGAGGGAAGAATTTAGTGAAATCAGTAAGCATTTTCTATCACTTCTAGATAGTCTTAACAAAGAATTCGAGAAATTGGACATGGATAATTCTACGGCCATACTAAAGAAGATTGAAATAGTAAAAAATTTTAAAATAATTTTATGAAATTTATATTGAAAGGACCTTTCAAAGAAAATATTTATAATTTAATCAGGAGGATCGGCTATTCTATGGCTCAATAAATCCGCACTTACTATTGTAATAAGGCCTTGACAGCATTTCAGTTCCTATTATAATAGATACTGAATATGGACAAAGTATATATTGAACAATTTTATACTAAATGGCAAACAAATTTACCTCAGAGAATTGAAGGTTATATTTATGATGAAAACAAAAGAATACTGCCAACGCGCTTTATATTTGCAAAGTTCAAAAAGGTTATTGAAAAATTTTTAAATAATGAATTATCGGAAACAGAAAAAATTGTTTTAATGCCCGGTATTAGAGGTATAGGTAAAAGTACGCTTTTGGCACAAACATACGCTATGGAAAAATTTCTGAAACCTAAAGACAAAAATATTTTAGAAAATATCGGCAAATTAGGAGAAAGATTGTATCTTGATGTCAGTCAACTGCATTCAGATCAAATTTCTTTGAATGATTTTTTTAATTTTTATGAAGAAATTAAGGAGTTCCATTTTGAAAAACCACAAAAAAAGATTTTAATCCTTCTTGATGAAGTTCATTTTGATGAAAATTGGGGCTTGTTTCTAAAAACTATTTTTGATAGAACAAAAGGGCATAGAGATGTTTTGGTGATAGCTACCGGTTCTTCCGCTCTTCAAATAAAAATGATTCCTGATCTTGGGAGAAGAACGGATGTCTGGGAAATTTACCCGATGGAATTTAATGAGTATTTGATTTTGAAATACGGCAAATATCCCTTACCGGGATTATCTGATTATCTCCAAGACACATTATTTAATTCTTCTAACGCAACTGAGGTTTTCGAAAAATTAAAAATAAAATTGCAAGAAATAAAAAAATTTTTTGTAGAATCGGTTCCGGCCAGATCTGAAACTGATTTTTTTGAATCTGGAAGTTTTCCTTTGGCTATAAAAATTAAAAATATACAAAAAGCGATAGAAAAAATTAAAAGCGTTATAGATGGTATTATTGTGAAAGATATTGTTACTTTGCAAAGATTTGAAACTCAAACTGTGGCGAAAGTCGGCGATTTGCTTTATCTTTTAGCTCAATCAGATTTAATAAGTTATGACAAACTAAAAGAATCTTTAAAAATTAAAAGAATAGAAACACTAGAGAGTTTGATTGAAGTTTTAGTAATGAGTGGTGTGTTGGTAAAAGTAAAAACTTACGGAAAGACATATGGAAGTACAAGAAAAACGCCAAAGCTTCTTTTTGTAACGCCATCTTTAAGATCGGCTGTGTTGAATAATATTTATTTGTCTGGGATTGAAGGTAAAAAATTAGAAGATTATTTTGTTTTAATTTATTTGAAGGATTTAAAAAGTTATAGTAAATACGCGGTAAATCTTTCTTACGATTTGGCTGAAGGTGGAGCGGATTTTGTATTAACCTTAAAAGATAGGAGCAACATTGTTATTGAGGTCGGTTTTAATAAAAATGAGGTTGAGCAAGTAAGAAATACAATGAAAAAAGTAGAAAGCCGTTATGGTTTGGTTTTTGGAAGCAGTGAGTTAGAGTTAATTAATGATTCTATTGTAAAAGTTCCTTTAAAATATTTATTGCTAATTTAAAAATAAATTTATGAAATTTATATTAAAAGGACCTTTCAAAGAAAATATTCATAATTTAATAAAGAGAATCGGCTATCATTTTCAAGGTGAAGACAAAGAAAAGAAAGAGCTCGCTTTTACTCGACCTGTGAAAGGTTATCCGAGGTTTCATATATATGCAAAACAAGAAATTGAAAATTTAATTTTTAATTTACACTTAGATCAAAAACGGCCGATTTACAAAGGTGTAACTGCTCATTCTGGTGAATATGAGGGCGAAGTAGTTGAGAAAGAAGCCGAGAGAATCAAAAAAATCTTAGAAAAATTATGATAAAAGTTTTAAGATAGGGAGTAAAGAATTAATTAAAAAATAAAATTATGGAAAATTTTCCAAAACCGATAAAAAATAAAATTTTTTAATATATCAAAAATGTCTAAATATTATAATTCAAACGACGTCCATCAATGTCTTCGGGCGAAATCTCCTCCGCCAGCGGCCAAGGACTGCGATTTTTGCCGGTATAGGGCCGCTATCAAGGATTTAGGAGTTGAAGAAAATTTTTAAAATTAAAAAAATTAAAAGATTAATCAGGAAAAAAATTATGACGACTATTAACAATTATCAAACTTCGTATAACAAAATAAAACCAAAAATAAAAAGCCCTTATACTTTTATTTATTTGATTAGGCATTGTCATTCTGAGTATTTAAATAAAAGAAAAATTAAGGACAAAGAAATGTCTCTTTCAGAGATCGGTTATCAGCAAAGAAGTTATCTTACTAAAAGGTTATTATCAATTAAAATTGATAAAATTTATGTCAGTGAGATAAGACGTGCTCAAGAGACAGCAGAAATTTTTGCTAAAAAGACAAATAAAAAAATTATTATTGACGAAAGATTAAATGAAATTAATTGGCAAAAATGGTACAAAATTAAGTATTTTAATATGTCTGAAAAAGAAAGGGTAAAAAAAATTGTTCGTTATAAACAACTAGATAAGCAGCTTGATAAAGAACAAGCAGCTGCTCGTCAGTTATTAGCCGATATCTATTTTCAAAATAAAGGAAAGAAAATAACTGTTTTTACTCATGGCAATTTGATTAGAGCAATAATAACCAGTATTCTCAATGCTGATATTATTGGTTTTCTTTCAATAGAGATATATCAATCTTCAATTTCTAAAATAGTTATTGATAGAGACGGCTATGTTAAAATAAACTACATTAACAGCATCTGTCATTTACCCCACCAACCAAAAGAGGATTTATTTAAGAGTGTCATTAGTCAATAAAGGGCGAAGAGTCGACAACATATACATGGAAATTAAATATTATAGCACTAATCATAATTCGGAATTAAAGAGCTTCAAGGAAGCGCTAATAAAAAGAAAGTTTCAAAACCATGCCTTCGAATTACAAAAAATTTAAACATTTTTTAAAAAAGAAATTGTTGGAAAGGAGGCAAGAAATCACTTGACAAGTCGTTTCTAAAACTTTACAATTATTGTATAGTATGAGAAACAGTATAAAAAGAAGTAAAACCATCATTGATTTGGCAGAAAAA
>Ga0210018_1001807_pt1 | contig 10964 bp, 12 predicted proteins | sample CryGeyCG2014_010_2_FD_183967 | JGI IMG/M metagenome (GOLD analysis project Ga0210018, IMG submission 183967) | Groundwater microbial communities from aquifer - Crystal Geyser CG09_land_8/20/14_0.10 (SPAdes) (version 2) | ecosystem: Environmental > Aquatic > Deep subsurface > Groundwater | place... | reverse complement strand
TGATTTAGAAGGATTTAATGATAAGTTGATAGATTACCTTCTTTTCTACGATACAGAGAGGCCGCATTATTCGCTAAAGAACAAAGTACCTTTAAGGTTAATATCTGATAAAATTAATGAGGTTAATTCCAGTTCAGAGGAGTCTAATATGTATTGGACGCATACACTATATTGACAAGGTTAGATTTTTTGATAATATTAGTGTACAAATTAAAAGCTGTGAACGGGAGACGCTTGAGTTTACAAGCCCTAGTGGTCCCGGAAGCTGTGGAGGTGAATTATTTTAGTATCCTCCGCCGGAAGGTTGGCCGTTATCTTCCAACAGGGTATTACTGCTTTAAAAAGCAAGTACCTAGCAAGGTTCTAATAGTAATATTAGGGCAAAGTGAGGTGGCACCGCGGTCTAAGAACCGTCCTCTAAAAGTATAGATTTTCTGTACTTTTTGGGGACGGTTTTTTGTTTGTCCATGAAAGAACGAGAGATTGAAAGGAGAGTTACAGATGGCCAGCTTAACTAGTATCAAGCTTGGGACAAAGTATCTGCCCAAACTTCGTATGCTGGATTCTCTGGGTGAGTTTTTGGTTGCGGGGGAAGTTATTGACAAGATACGAACTGTGAGCCCCTATCCAATAACTCCTGTGGATTTGGGTGCTATTGACTCTGCTGTAAAGTCCGGCACCACGCTGTCTTTTGAGCAGGCATTCGGAGGCATGCTGTATGTTGTGTCAGCAACAAACAACTTTGTGAGGAGCCTGTTATTTCCTAATATGCCATTTGAGGAAGCAATTGCGAAAGGCTCCTATTTTCTTACGCTTCTAGCGGTTAAAGAGGCGTTTATAGGCCTAACCTACGAAGAAGTTTCGGGACTCGCGGCGGCTGGGATGGTGGATATTGTGTATGCGCCACCTTTAAAAGAGGTAACCGAATTTGCTGGTATGGGCGCCGACAGGGGATGGGGGACTAAAAAGGTAAAGACAATAAATGTGTCAACCTTGAGTTCTGTTGTACTGGCTTCGCTGGGGTTTGTATCTATGAAGCACGGGTCGTATGGAAATACCACCTGCGTTGGGTCAACCGATGTGCTTGAGCAGTTTGGGGCCTGCTTGTGCCAGAATGGTCCTAATGAAATTAAGAGGTTGATAGAAACCACAGGTTACTGGTTCAACGACGCGCACTCGGTCAAGACGCTACATTACCTTTCTCACCTGTTGATGGTGGAAACTGTAAATCATGTAGTAGGACCAATGACTGCCCCTGTGGAGAAATCCACAAAGCTGTATAAAGTGATGGGCGTTAATCATAATGTCCATCCTGCAGTTATTGCCCGGGCCTATGCGCAATTGCATAGGGTTGGTTGTGTAAATCTTGGCGGTGTTGTGGTTCTTGGCGGTGTTGATGCTGTTCCCACACCAATGGAAGCCAGCGATCCTTCTTGGTTTAGGGACCACTGTTACTTGGATGAGCTGTCTCCCGTAGCTACAGTTGTAAGTTTTGCAACCGGGGGTACTTTTCTTGGGGTTGATGTGCTTGTAGGCAGCCGTCCCTTTGGAGTTTCTATAAGAGAAGACGCTATCAAGGTCCCGAACAACATAGAGACTCTTATGCGCGCGGATGAACAAGCGCTGACTGGGGGACCACTGGCAGAGTATCTCGCGTGCAATGCCGCCCTTGCTTTGTTAAGCCGCAAGCTGAAATGTGAAAGAGCTTCGCTCTTGGATCTTAGGGAGGATTTTCATGTAGCGCTGTCCGCTATAGAATCGGGCAAAGCTATGGACAAACTAAACGAATATATCCGAGCTAGTGGGGGAGAGAGACGCCTTTGGTTATGATTTGCTATGTTTGCTGGGTGTACGCGCGTAACCAACGCCTGTACATCCAGCAAATTTCTTTACAAAGACTTTCGCTTTGTCAAGGGATACTCTTTCCTCAAGCGGTTTGATGTTGACATTTTGCTCTTTGCTTAAGACCGCACCTGTTTTTATGCTTGTTCCCACAATTATCCCATTCGCGTATTTAGTCAAGGTGTCCATATTCTCTAAGGTTGCGCCACTTCCAACTAGAAGGGGAAAGTCTTTTACGGCTTTTCGCGTATCAATCAAATCCTGCATATTGGGAGCATCCCCAGTCCATTTGCCGGTAACAATCAGACCGTCACTTCCTTTTTTTACGGCTTCCAAGGCGCTTTCTTCGATAGGTCTAATATTTAGAAGTTTTGAATGTTTTACTTGTATGTCTGTGAAAATAGCTATATGTTCACCTCCTATTTTTTTTCTAAACGCGAGCACATCTCCCGCATTGCCTGTTACTTTTCCGTAGCTTGTTTCAACAATGTCAACAAAAACAGGTACTCTTACGAAGGAGGCCCCAATTATTTTTGCTATAGATAGCGCAGAATAATAATCATTCCAAAGGACGGAAATTCCAATGGGAATTTTTACGACCCTTGCTATCTGATTTGCTACATAAGTGAAACTAGCTATAACTTCGGGCTTAACAAATATCTGGTGAGGAATGTCATAATTATTCTCAATTATCAACGCGGCCATACCTACTCTTTCAATATTTTTTGCATCTTGTATGGCACACTTAACTGTTTCTTCTATACTGCTGAAATCCTTGTAGCCTAACATAGGCAGCATATGCACCATGCCAATCAGCGCTTTATTTGTCTTGAAGATACTTCTAAATCGATTCATCTCAAGGCTTATTATAACACGAGTATTGTATAATCATATTTACTTATGAGCAAAATATTAGTCTTGGCTTCGAAAGCAGAGGACAAAATTATCTACCCCAATGGTGAAATTATCCTGAAAAGGGGCGGACCGCTATATTTTATTGAAGACACTTTTAGAGCTTTGCGAGTAAATTATTCCTTGCCACCTGAAGCGACCCCCGCAAAGGTGGAAATAAAGGTTCTACCAGGAGGCATCGGCGAAACAGGCAAGATAGTAGATTCGGACAAACTTACAATTCCTAAAAGGTTAATCTGCCCTAATGTTCTCATTTCTACTATAGCGCCGACCTCGCTGGACACATCTTTTTTAAATTCATATAAAGGCAGTGTTTTTTTTGATGTGCAAGGTTTCTTAAGAGGTCAGAGGGAATCTAATTTTCAGAACAGTGTTTGGGAGACAGTTATAAATTCTATAGATAGGGTTGTCCTAAAAGGAAATTCCAAAGAACTGTCTTTAATTCCAAAGGTGGCTATTTCATTGGCAAAGAGGAATATTTTGATAGAAACAAGAGGATCGCAAGGTGTGGTTGTATGGAACCAAGGGAAGCGGAAAGCTTTTAAGCCACCTCATATTGTAAGAACAGAGAACACAATTGGGGCAGGCGATACCTTCTTCGCCGCATTTGTATCTTATTATTTATTGGGGTGTCCATTGAGCAAAGTTGTCACAAAAGCTTTGGATTATACATGTGAATTTATGTGGACTAAGAATCAAGCTACGACAAGAATTTGACAGATTCCACTTGTGATATTAATATGAGCAGAATTCCAGAGTGAAATATTGAAGAAGGGGAGGTTACAATGGCAGGGGGATGGGAAGGGTTTGGAAGTTGCATTCAGGTTCTTAGGGATGACGTGTCGCTTGTAGTTTTAGAGCTCGAGAAGTTAGCGTACTCGACTGTGCTGCCTCTTCTAGAAGAATTACGAGAGGTTGCTTCTGCTGGATTTGGCCACCAAGTAAGTAGTGAGAGTATTAAGAGACACACTGTGGAAGGGCAAGATTTACTTTTCGTGGTAATTGACAAAAACAAAGCTGTGGGTTTTGCGTCAGTTCGAAGAATTAAGGATGTTCGCGAGGGGGTGTTTCTTACTGGAATCGTGATACTTCCGGAGTATCAGGGCAGAGGTTTTGGACAGAGTGTTCTAAAAAGCATTATCGAATCTGGAGAAAATGGGATACTGGTTTTCACTACCCAAAGTCCAAGGATGTATAGTTCTTTGTTGAGGGTTAGCTCTCGGGTTTTTCCGGATGTGGCCGGTAGCCCAATCCCTTTACATCTTCAAGAGCTGGGACAACGGTTAATGGTGGGTAGAAGAGGGTGTTTTTGTGAAACAACCTTTGTTTGTACGGGCATATACCCAGAATGCCTGTATCCAGCATTTCCATGGTGTAGTAGCGAGGTGATAAACTTTTTCTTCCGGCGGAAACTTTCCTTTCAAGGGGACAAGACAAAGGACGGCTTTCTGCTTATAGGCGAACTTAGATAATGAGCTCCGGCAATTCTAAAGTATGTATTTCCAATACAATAGTAGAGTTGCCGGTTCTATTAAAAATCAAATGAAAGACTTAGAACTTGCGGAACTTATTAGAAAATTACTCGAATATAACACCCAAAACACTTCGAACCGGGCTGGCGGTTACACATTGCCTATGCTTTTATATATAAAAAACAGACTTGAAAAGCGAGGAGCCGATGTGAAAATTCAAGAGTATGAGGTAAAGACAGAGATTGAAGGAAAACCAACTACTCTTGGCGGCAGGGGAAATTTAATAGCGACCATACCGTCAGAAGCAAGAAAGCCGGCTATATTGTTTCAAGGACATGTGGACACGGTTCCGGATGAGAGTGGATTTAAGGCGAAAATCACCGAGGATTTTGCAGTTGGTCGTGGGGCTGTAGATATGAAGGGCCCCATAGCGGGAATGGTTAGAGCTTTTGAGATTTTGCTTAGTAGAAAAAAGGACCTTGCTTTTTCCCCAATACTTTTGCTCACATCTGATGAGGAAGCTTTTAACTTTTCCGGTATAAAAAAATTCCTAGAAAATCCGCCGGAAGCGTTATCGGAAGTATTGTTTGGAATATGCGGGGAGCCTACTGATATTGAAGCGAAAAAATTTCTTTTCGGCGCCGCATACTTTGTTATAAGGGTATCTGGGAAACAGGCGCATTCTTCGGCAACTTTAACAGATAACGCTGTAGAAAATAGCGTGCCTATTTTAAGAAGCTTGATGAACCTTAAGAAAGAATTATTGGACAGGAAAATATCAAGTGCGGGAGGTTCTATTTTAAATTTAGGATTGATTTCCGGAGGGGAGAAGGTGAATCAGATACCAAAAGAGTGCTTAATCCATTTTTCTATTCGGAATGCTGAACCGATAAAAAACATAGAGAGATTGTTAGGAGAAAAAGTTATGAGAATTTCAGATAAAGCTAGGCTGGAAGAGGTATTCGCCTATGACCCAGTTGATGTTAACTTGTCCAAAGGAGCTCTTTTGGTAATAGAAAAGGCGTTTAATGTAAATAAAATGCGGCTAAAGTTTTCATATATGCGTGCATTTTCCGAAGCTACTTTTTTGAATAATTCTGGTGTAAATTGTTGTGTATTAGGACCGGGCAATCCTATCTATGCCCATGCGGAGGCTTCCGAAGAGAAAGTAAATATGGACCAAATTGAAAAATATACGGATGTTTTAGTAACTATGTGTATTATAAACACAAAACCCCCGGTAAATAGCTTTGGTTTTTCTAGCTAATGTACCGGGGGCATTAGAAACTTCAGTCAGTCTCTTTCTCTTTTTTAGCCTTTGGGCAGAGCAATATGCCAAAGGTAATCAAAATGGTCCCCACGAATCGTACGGCCCATACCTTGGGATCTGTCGGTAGGGTAAATGTACCACTTGGCGCCACGCCTGCGATGACAAGGGTTAGAGGTACGGCTATAGCCACCTGCGCCATACCCACAATCGCTACAGTGGATACGTTGCCGTATCTCTGGGCCAGGATCCGGAAAGTGTTGCCTCCATAGGCCAGTAGCATAGTCAGCGCGACCCAGGGTAGTGCCTTAAGCCAGAGAGAACCCAGCAGTTCCAGGTACACATTTCTGATACCTGCGAAACTTGCCCAAGCGAAGGCGAGTATGGTCGCCGTCACTGCCAGCCATAGAAATCGCCAGAAGGCCAGGTTCACACTCCCGCTCTCTTTGACTATCTCCTTTTCGAACACTCTGCTTACGGCGTCCAGAGCGCTTTTCACCAGCAGCAAAAGAAACAAGGCTTTCAGTGTGACATGTATTCCGGCGCTCATGTCTTGAACGGCTACCAACGCTGCCCCTACTAGGACCAAGAGGCCTGCACTTACCACCCCGCGCAGTTTTTCCCTTGCTTTCAAGTGGTCATACACAGCAAGGTACATGATTGAAAAACAGGAGAGCGCTATTAGTATTGAGGGGTCTCCTTCGCCTGCGACCGTGAGATAGACAAAGGTGGACACTGCGGCTAAGCTTCCAGCCATAAAAGAATACAGCTGGACTCTTGACGATACCCATCTCTCCCTGCTAAAGGCGGGCTCTATAAACCTGCCAAAGAGCTTGTTGTAGACTAGGTTTGCAAGTACGCCTACCCAACTTCCCAGAGTGAGGTATACAAGTATCGCTACCCGCTTGTTTTCCGAAACGATAATGTTATGCAGAATGTTGGTATCGTTCACCAGAAAGAGAGCTGAGAACAATGCCGCAATCAACGCTAGAGCAGTTGCATTTGTTCTCAGCGACGACCAGCCCCATTTTCTACTCCTAATGCCAGTTTCCATTACATCCTCCTCAACGATGGGTAATCTAAATGCATTGCGGATCTTACTCGTTCAAGGGTTTCTTGAGCTATTTTAATAGCTTCACCTGTGCCTTGTTCGAGTATACCGCGTTCGTCAGCTGATTTAGATGCCTTTTCTCGCTTCTCACGAATTGGTGACAAAAACTTGTCAAGCGCTTCAAATAGCTTTTGCTTTACTTCCACATCGCCAACAGTGCCTTTTCTGTATCTTGTCTTCAAATCCTCGACCTCTCCCTTATTGGAATTGAAAGCATCGTGATAGATGAAAACGGGGTTTCCCTCCACCGTTCCTGGCACATCAGCCCGCACACGCTTTGGGTCGGTGAACATGCTCATCACCCTTTTTTTCAGCGCCTCTCTTGAGTCGCCAAGGTAAATTGCATTATCCAGGGACTTGGACATTTTTGCCTGCCCATCGGTTCCAACCAAGCGCCCAACCTCTCCTACAAGTGGGGCACATTCAACGAAAGTAGGCCCGTACTTACTGTTGAAGGCTCTAGCAACTTTGTTTGTGCCTCTAAGGTGAGGGATTTGATCTTCGCCCACAGGTACTAGGATTTCTTTTTTTGACGCTTGCGGGTTTGGGGACACGAACAAAATATCCGCGGCTTGGCTTATTGGATATGTCATAAAGCCTGCGCTTACTTCTCCTCTCAGTGCCGCCCTCTCAGACTGGATTGTAGGGTTGCTCTCCATCCAAGAGAATGGCGTAACCATGCTTAGATACATAGTTAATTCAGTGAGTTCTCGTACCCAGCTTTGCATAACAAAATGCACATTGGGTTTTTTTGGATCAAGCCCAACGGCCAGCCAATCAAGCACAACCTCTCTTACGGAGGTTTCAATTAATTTTGGCTGATCTACATGTGTGGTAAGCGCCTGTACGTCCGCAATCAAGAAGAAGCAATCGTAATTGTTCTGTAGTGGAACCCACTGTTTCAGGGCGCCAACATAGTGCCCAAGATGAAGTGCTCCGGTTGGACGAATGCCGGTTAACACCCTCTGTTTAACACCTATTCCGAACATTTTACCCTCCTTAGGTTTTTGTCAAAGTGCTTTCTTTTATGTCTCTCACGCCGGCGACAGGATTCGAACCCGCAGCCTTCGGTTTTGGAGACCGCTACTCTGCCAATTGAGCTACGCCGGCTCTCTCAACTTTCTTTTTCTACTTTATAACTTCTAGCATTTTTCTTTTGGGTTGTCAATAAATTTGGTATAATCTTAGCGTAATAATTAAATGGGGAGAAATAAAGGAGGGAGAAATGGCAAATTCTTGCGTGTTGTTGAATGAATCGCAAGTTGTAGTAAGCTTAATGTGTTTAGATTCTGTACATGTGCGGAAAAGGTTAAGGAACTCCCTTTTTGCTTGCTCAAACTTTGGATAGTTGCTATCATTAACAATAGGCAAAATGGGTTCGGATTTCGTCCAATAAACACCACTTTCTCTGCCCACAACCCACACCCTTATTTCTCATAAACCACACCTTTTGACACTATGGTAAAATGCTTTTAAGGAGCCAAACCCACCACAACTACAGGGTCTGCGGGGCGTATTACTACAAGTCCCGCCGTACATTTAGGCTGTGCCAACGGGGTTAAGAATATTGTGGAAAACTTGTTGAGGGCCTTAGAACTTTGTGTTTTTCCTAAACATTGCTTGCTTTGCGGCGCTAACGAGAATTACATCTGCCATGCTTGCGAAGGGGGCATACGGTATGTACTTACCTATTCCTGTGTTATATGCAAGGGACCCTGTTTTGATGGGTTTATTCACACCAACTGCACAAGCGCCCAAACGCCAAACAGATTTCTAGCGGCGTTTGAATACAAAGGTGTTATTAAAGAGGCTTTAATTTCCGCTAAATATAAAAAGAAAATTTTTGATTTATACGGTTTGCTGGTAGATTTAGCCTGCGAATATTTTGAAAGTATAGGGCTTGAAATAGGGGCGGATGCAATTATTGTGCCCATCCCATCGGGAAAAAGAAAATACAAAAAAAGGACATTTAACCACGCTTTAATAATAGCCAATCTTTTTGCCAAAAAATATGGTGTAAAAGTTGTTCCCGCCTTAATTAAACTCAAAGATACGCCCTCACAAAGTTTACTTAACAGAAAAGAAAGAAAAAGAAATGTTAAAGGGGTTTTTGCGGCGGTCCCGCGCTTTGCGCAGGAGATTAAGGGAAAGGATATTGTGGTAATAGATGATATTGTAACAACTGGGGCAACTATGCTTTCAGCATGCAAAGAATTGCGAAAACTTGGCAAAAACGCTCCCCGTTATGTATACGGAATTTCTTTGGCGTACGACTCTTTGAACAGAAAGTAGAAAGACTTTTTATGGGTCTGCCCCCTAGAAATGTTATAATCCTAGAAGCATCAAACGGAGGAGTCGCATAGTGGCCTAGTGCGCGCGCTTGGAAAGCGCGTGTCGCCTCACGGCGACCGTGGGTTCGAATCCCACCCCCTCCGCCAATTGGGAAATGTCTTTGTTGGCTCGCCCTCTGCGAGGGCTCGCCAGCCGATTTTAAGCGCAAATTGGAATTTTTTATCTTTGCCCCGCTACTACGGGGCTGGCCAAAAGCGGGCTTCCCTCATTTTTAATTGGACTATTTTCATTTTATTTGTTATCATATTTATGAAGGGTTAGACAAGCACCCATACTAATACTATCATACTAAGGAAACTATGAAAAGTCAAAATAATAACGAAACGATTGGGAATAAGATAAAACAGCTTAGAAATAAGCAAGGATTAACGCAGGACGAATTGGCGAGAAAAGCTGATCTTCCCTATACAACGCTGACCAAAATTGAAACAAATGTTATCACCAAACCCTCTATTCAAACGGTTATGAAGATTGCCAAAGGATTAGGGATTAGCCTTGATGATTTAATGAAATAAAATTATGAAATTTGAACTTAAAAAAATTAACAGAGGGACTAGAAAAGATTATCGAAACGTTACCGACGATGAGTTAGTTTCTGATTTACAGGAAGTTGCTAAAAAATTACAAAAAGATTCTGTTACTCATGGCGAATACGACCGGCAAGGCAAATTTAATAGTCATATTTTTGGTAGAAGATTCGGTGGGTGGCTTAATGCACTTGAAAAAGCAGGTCTTCAAAAAACAAGAAATTATAATGTAAGCGACGAGGAAGCATTTCAAAATTTAGAAAATATTTGGATGAAATTAGGAAAACAACCTAGGCGTGAAGATTTATGTGCGCCTCTTTCAAAATATAGTGGTGCTTTTTATGAATATCGTTTTGGAACATGGAGTAATGCTCTGGAAAAATTTGTTGCGTATGTTAACAAGGAAGAAAATGCTTCATTAGAAAACATGAAGACATTGAAAATTGACCCCAATACTCAACATAAAACAAATAGAGGTATTAATTTACAGTTGCGTTTTATCGTAATGAAAAGGGATAATTTTAAGTGCCAAAAATGTGGAAGATCGCCTGCGACTGACCCAAGTATTATTTTACATATTGACCATAAAACAGCTTGGGCAAATAGTGGCGAAACAGTGCTTGAAAATTTACAAACGCTTTGCTCAAAATGCAACATTGGCAAAAGTGATTTAGAATAAAAATATGGATAAACATAATAAATATAAATTTGTATTTGAATCCGCCAAAAAATTTCTTGATGAAATTATTGCTAAACATCCTGATTTGGATAGTTCTATCCTTGAAAAACATTTACAACAGGAATCAAAATTCGATAATATTCTAGACGCTCATCGCAGGTTAATAGAATCTTTATCAAATAGAAATATGATGGCTTCGGTTATAGGATTTAGTAAAAAAGAAAAAGAAATGAGACCACTTCTTTTTGGATACGATCCCCATAAAATTCTCGGTGCTTACAAAAGTGCCGATGAACTACTGGAAATATTTAAGAGCAAATTTAATTTACAAAATATACAAAGCAAAAGAAGTTTATGGCGTAAATTCTCAGAAGGTATTATTTCGGGTAGTAATTTTATGGCGTCTTTTAAAGATAAAAACGATTTCAATGATTTTATAAAAACCTTTGCTCGCAATAAATATACAAAAGCCGCTCTGCCAATGCTTTTAAGTAAAGAAATTAAAGGATTTGGTTTTGCTTTGGCATGTGATTTTTTAAAAGAATTAGGATACCGAGATTATCCAAAACCAGATGTTCATTTAATCAAAATTTTTCATGACTTAGGATTGTCTAAATCTACAGAACCATACGAGGTTTATAAATCTATAGTCGAAATGGCAGAAGCAGTCGGAGAGGACGCTTATACTGTTGATAAGATTTTTTGGTTAATCGGTTCAGGAAGATTCTATTTAGTTAATATTGAAACAGGCAGAAATAGAGATAAGTTTATTAAAAGTATCAAAACAAAATTGTAAAAAGAA
>Ga0210018_1001796_pt1 | contig 11006 bp, 10 predicted proteins | sample CryGeyCG2014_010_2_FD_183967 | JGI IMG/M metagenome (GOLD analysis project Ga0210018, IMG submission 183967) | Groundwater microbial communities from aquifer - Crystal Geyser CG09_land_8/20/14_0.10 (SPAdes) (version 2) | ecosystem: Environmental > Aquatic > Deep subsurface > Groundwater | place... | reverse complement strand
TTTCCAGTTCACTTCATCGGAATCGTCCCTTGTCTCCGAATCGTTATTTTCGTCTTTTATTTTAATTTTTACGGTTTCGTTTGTCATTTTTGAATTCTTAGCGGTGTGTGTCGGTCTAGAACCACACCAATGCGAGCATTATAGGGCTTTTTTAGCTATTTTTCCAGAGAGCCGTTTGAGGTGTCTCGGTCGGAAGCTTTATTCGGGAAATGAGACAAATGAGACACGGAATGCGTGTCTCGCGCCAGTGTCTCATTTTTTGCTCATTATTGGAGCTTTGTGATATTGATTTCGTATGACCTTACCTACAGAAGCAATTGAAGAATTTAAGGAAATATATAAGAAAGAATATGGGAAAGAATTAAGCGATGCCGAGGCCAGCGAATCGGCTAATAATCTTGTCGGATTCTTTAAATTAATTTGGGATTGTTCAATTCGGGATGCCAAACGAAAACATCAACTTAAAAAAGAGCCTGGAGGATTTCACATAACTGACGGAACTTATAGCTGTATGGTTTGTGGTTGTTTAGTCGCTGGCGATCAAAGCTGGTATGACCAATGGGGTGTAAAATGCCTCTTGTGTCAAAAAGCAATAAAAGATGAAATTATTCCCGGCTTCGTGTGTAAAGACCATGATAGCCACTATAAGATGTGGGAATTGAAAGATAAATTCAAAATTCATCCCCAAACCGCTAGGAAATTAGTTCGGCAAGGAGAATTAAAGGCGCGCATCATAACCACTGCGGACGGTAAACCGTTCGAGTACATTTTCTTGAAAAAAGAAAATCCACATTTAATATCTAGACATTCTCCTGAGCGGAAACATATGATCGCCACCGAGATAAGGAATACGATCGTCAGGCCAGAGAATTTAAGTTGGAATGGAAAAAGAAAAAACATACAATTTAAAAAGAATTCCGCCAGACCGCGGAATTCTTTTTTTTTACCCTATATTTTAACCTATATATTTTTTAGGATCTTTGCCGTACGTGTATTCTGTTTGGATTATATTGCTTTTGTCATGGATTATAAGTTGACTAAGCTCGTAATTCTCGAGAATGTCCTTTGCGGCCTCAATCGCATCCGCCTTATTGGGTAATACGACCGCAGCGCGTTCTGCGCCTTGGCGCTTCACTGCCCATTCAAGCCCGTCTTCCGTGCGGCGGGGAGTAATATGGTATATCGTTCTTGCCATGTGGTATACTTAATTTGTTGTTAATATTGCCGACCTTTGAGTCGCAAAAGAAAAATCGGAGCCATTATCATCAGCTCCGATTTTTCTTGCATAAGTATTTTATTATTCTGCTGCGAAGAATCGGAGGAAGGTTATATTTCTAGTCGCAAAAATTGTGCTTTGAAGTAACCTCCGATGATAAGGTCTGGTTGGTTTCCAAATTTTCAATTTACTGTATATAGTATATCATACTTTTCAATATTTTTCAATAAAATGGAGTAGAATTTTTTCCACAAATGAGATGTTGGCGATTGAAATCAATTCTGCTATTGACACTATTGACAAACGATGGTTTGGCTGTGGATAAGTGCGCTTTTGTGATTTTTCAATAATGATGTATACTCAAATCAAGTTCATCAAAAAATTATCGCATGCCTAGCGAGGGTATGAATTTACCTTCGCAGAGCTCACTGGTTGTTTTGGCCGTAGGCAAGACAACAAAACGGAAGTGAAGTTCAAAAGGGTTTATAGGAAAACTAAGCGAGTTTCTTGGCCATTGCGCCGAATAGAAATTCAATAAAGGACTATGGATCGAGGCAACAAAAACTTATGAAGGTTTATTGTTGCTTGGATTTATAGTCTTTTTTTTAATCCAACATCGGCCTTTATAAGGCCGGTATTTTTTGTCGAGCGAATATTATTAAAGAAAAAAACAATATGGACAACAGAAATAAAATCGCAAAAGCCACTCCGATTAATTCCGATTTTCTTCCGATTAAGGGTATACGAGATGCGGCGGGTTTTCTTAAGTTTATAGATTGGATGGCAACCCCGAAGCATTTAAGAGAGCCGGAATATCAAAAGGATTTCGCGATTCAAATCGGAGTAAGCGAAGATACGTTGACCGATTGGAAAAAACATCCGCAGTTTTTCCAGCTGATGCAATTGAGAATTTCAAGCTGGATTAAAGAGAGGATCCCGGATGTCATAGGCGCGCTATATGAAAACGCTTCTGACAAAGGAAAAGCAAAAGATGTAGAAATGTTCTTGCGTTTGGCTGGTGCGTGGATGCGAAAAGGAGACCCAAAAGAAAAAAATTAAAAAACACTTAAAGGGCGCCTAAGTGGAATTAAAAACTAATATTAAAAAACATGGCTAATCTTAATATAGTATATGTGCCGATTTCGCAGTTGAAACCGGCGGAATATAATCCGAGGAAATTTACGGATGAAGATAAAAAACAATTGGCGGATAGTATTACTGCGTTCGGAATAGTCGACCCGCTTCTCGTCAATATCGCAGAAAATAGGAAGAATATTGTGGTTGGCGGAAATATGCGCCTTTGTGTGCTAAAAAAGCTCGGCTTTAAAGACGTCCCGATTGTTCAACTCAATATACCGGATATAGAACGGGAAAAAGAACTATGTCTTCGTCTAAATAAAAATACCGGCCGCTGGAATTTTGATTTGCTCGCAGAATTTGACGAATCTTTTTTGGCCGACATTGGTTTCGACTCCGAAGAATTAGATGACATTTTTGGCATCGATAACGAGCCCGAGGTTTTTGATTTGGCGAAAGAATTAAAAAAGCTCCAAATTGAAAAAATTGAAATTAAACCCGGAGACATTTACCAAATAGGCCAAAATTTCAGAATTATGAATGGTGACAGTACGGTCGAAGCCGATATTCTGAAGCTGATGGACGGCGAAAAAGCAGACATGTGTTACACTGACGAACCCTATGTTTTGGACTACACAAAAGGCAAAAAACGCAGCAAGGCAACCGAGGGATTTGGTTATAAGCGCGATCGCAGATACCTTGGAACGGATATATTACCGCCCGATTTCATGGCGCGCTGGCTTGCCAATATTCGCAAAGTGCAAAAGGAAGATTTCAGCATAATTTCCTTTGAAAACTGGAAAAATCTCAAACAGATGTGGGAAGAAATGGAAAAATTCTACAAAATCCGAAATGTCATAATCTGGCATGTGCCCAATAGAGTCCAGGGATTTGCAGCGAAATATAAATTTTTTGATAAGTTTGATATTGCCGTTGTCGGAACAAGCGGCAAAATTAATCTTAATCTTAATCCTGAAAAAGAATTGTTCCAGAACGAATATGAAGCAGCTCTTTTTGCGACATCTGGCAAGCCGCATTGGGAACCATATAAAAAGGGCAAAAAGTATTGCCCGACCGATTTTATCCAGCATGCCGCAGCTGACGAGAAGAATAGCGGCCAGGGAGTGGTATTCGGAACGAAGCCCCTTGAAATTCTCTATCCCTATATAAAGGTTTTGACTCAGCGCGGAGACTTAGTCATTGAACCTTTCGGCGGGAGCGGTTCTACCGGAGTTGCTGCGCTTAAACTCGGTCGCCGGTGCTATATGATGGAAAAAAGTTCGGTATATTGCGAAATCATAAAACGCCGCATAGAAAAATTATTAGGACTTAAAGCCATAAAACTATGCCCCGAGAAAAAATAAAAATGCGGCAAAGGAAAATCAAGAAGGCGCTCTTGGAGCAATTGAAAAGGACTCCGACCATTGATCTCGCTTGCGAAAAATGCGGAATAGCGAGAGCGACGGTATACAGGTGGATCAAAAACAGCAAGAAATTCGCATCCGAAATTGACAATTCGCTTGCCGAAGGCCGGGTCTTTATTTCAAGCGTTGCCGAATCGCAAATTTTCTCGCTTATCCGCGACAAAAAATTTGAAGCGATCCGCTTTTGGCTGACCAAGAATGAACCTAGATATTCGGATAAATTAGAAATTAAAGGCCATATAACGCATGCGAGTGAAACGCTGACGGCGGAGCAGGAAAAGCTTCTACAGAAAGCATTGGAGCTCGCATTGCCCAAAGAAAATTATGAACCAACAAAAGAACGGCAACTTGAAGACGCTGGAGAAGATGGCGAAGGATCGGAGCTTTAGAATCGCATTGGCGAAAAAAAGCCATTTTTGGTTTTTCCATTTCTACTTCTCCCACTACGTCACTTTCCCGACCGCGGACTTCCAGCGGGAAATATTCAAAATCACCGAAGATGAAAATAACGGGATGGCCGTCATTGTTGCTTTCCGCGAATCGGCCAAATCGGCTATCTGTAATCTTTCTTTTGCCTTGTGGTCTATTCTTGGAAAAATGGAAAAGAAATACGTCATCATCCTGGGCCTCACCCAGCGTCAGGCGCGCCAGAATCTGATAAACATCAAAAAGGAACTGGAACAGAACGCGCTTCTTAAAAGCGATCTTGGGCCATTCAAAGAAGAGACCGATGAATGGGGCGGCTATTCGCTTGTAATTCCCAAATATGAAGCGCGAATATCCGCAGCCTCGACGGAACAGGGCATTAGGGGCGTGCGTCATAAACAGTATCGGCCGGAAATTATTATCGCAGATGATATCGAAGATTTGCAGTCGGTACGAACCCAAGAGAGCAGGGATAAAACCTATGAATGGTTTAAAGGCGACATTCTGCCCGCCGGAGGGCCGGATACCAAGGTTATAGTCATTGGCAATCTTCTTCACGAAGATTCGCTCATCAAAAGATTGCAGGAAGAAATCGAAGCTGGAACCATGAAAGGCATCTATCGCGAATTTCCTCTTATTGAAGAAAAATTCGGCATTCTTTGGCCGGGAAAATATCCGGATATGGAAGCGGTGGAAGCCAGGCGTCAAGGAATTTCCGACGAATCGGCCTGGCAGCGAGAATTTCTGCTAAAAATCATTCCCGCTGAAGACCAGGTGGTACATCGCGAATGGATCCAATATTATAAAAACGACGAGATGCCGACCTTTAAGTTCGATAAGTATTCATGGACGAAAATCGGAATTGATTTGGCAATCTCGGAAAAAAGCAGCGCCGACTATACCGCAATGGTCGTCGGTTCGCTTTTCGGCCAATATGGAGATTCAAAATTATACATCCATCCGTTTCCAGTAAACGAGCGTTTGGATTTTCCCGCTACCGTCGCCAAAGCAAAAGAACTGGCCGATACTGCTGGTCCGAATCGCTGCGAACTGCTGATTGAAGAAGTGGCATACCAGAAAGCGCTTACCCAGCAACTCCGGAGAGATTGGTATTTTGCCAAGGGCGTAGGCGTAAACGGAATGGATAAAAGAACCCGCTTGTCCCTTGTTTCGCAATTCATAAAAGATGGCAAGATTCTTTTTCCCAGGAAAGGCGCCGAAAAACTGATTGAACAGATTGTGGGGTTCGGAGCTGAAAAGCATGACGACCTTATGGACGCTTTCATTATCTTAGTGCTTCATTTGATCGAATATACGAGGCAGACTGCTTTCGCCGGAGAGAAATTCAACGTAATGGGGCGATAATTATTCCAGCAATTTTTTGATTATACCGATTATCTTATCGGTTTTCGGAGCCCAGTCTTCCGCATAAACGCTGGGCCTGGTTTTTCTGTAATCATCTTTGAATTTAAAGCCGACTTTTTCCAGGGCTTCTTTAAATTTTTCCATTGTAGCGGGGTTATCGTTGCCAACCCATTCGAAGTTGAAACTGAAGTGCTTATCCGTCCCGAGGGTAAATAAGGATTTAGAGCTTAGTTTTTCAAAAATCGGACTGAATGTGGCATAAGCTCCTGTACCGAAGTTTATGGCATCGGCAGTTTCTTTTGAGAAATTATATATTCTTTCAAATAATATCAATTCTTCCGGACTGAATTTCTGTTTGGCATTCTCAAGCATCAATTCTTCATTCCATTTTCTTCTCGCGCCCGATCCCGAAGAAACCGCTATGTCTTTTTTAACTTCGGCTCCGAAGAGTTTCGGAATCATTATTTCGTAATCTTGGTGCTTGTAGTATTCAAGTTCAACCGCAAAAACATCGAATCTGCTGTTTTCATTCAGGAACACGATTAGATCCCGGAGCTGGGAATGGAGCTTGTCCATAAGGACTACGAACTTGAAGCCGCCTTTATTAAGATTTATTTTCATCCGTTCGACCAGATCTTCGGGGTCTGTTTCAAAAAACTGTTCAAGTTTTTCGTGAAGGTGCATATTCCATTTTTTATATACATCTTCATCCAGGATCCTGGAGAAATCATTGAAATCAACCGATGTCCGCCAGAGAGAGGCGCCGTAATCTAAAACCTGGGCGACGACTAGCCGCTTATCGGCATTCTTGTAGAGCTTGGTTTCTATAAGATATATTTCGCCTTCTTTATCGACGCCGATGGCGTCGATCGGACCGCTGTCGGTTGGGAACTCGCGGGCTAAAATGAGAAGCTTGATATCTTCTTTGAATTCATAAAGAGGGATGCTTTCGGGATTGTCGTAAATATATCCCTGAAGATAATCCTCCTTTTCAAAAGAAGATTTATCTATGCGCTTGGCATTTTTGCCATTTTGAGAAATTATAATTGCCATAAGTTTTTTATGGCGGTGGGAACACAAAGCTCCCCGCCAGCGATGACCTTGCGGTCACCCATACCGGTTTCCCGATATGACCCGTCAAAGGTGCTCTGGACGAGGAGCTTTCTGCCTTTGACGGGTTTTTTATGCCATGCCCACCGATAAAACGGTAAGTTTAGGCGAATTAAGTTGTTAATATCATAATAAGAACAAATTCGACCTTTGTCTATTCTTAGCTTAATTCAAAGGGTTTGCGAAGCTTTAGTTGTCTACAAGGGTTTTACTTCAGGCCCTAGAACAACTATGTAAGTTTGTGCGCCTTCTAACTTGCCAAATATTCTTACAGTTGCAAACATTTTTCCATCTTTATAAAAGATTTCCATTCCCAAATCTTCGTTGAGCATCTTTCTACTCCAAGGATCGATGCCGACCCATTCTCCAATTTCATCTTTTTGTTTTAAAATTGCTGGCAATACGTAAGAATCTTTCATCTCGTCAAGACCAAATTGTGATACTGCGAAACCGTATGCTATTTTTGCTATGAGTCTTGCGAAATTTACCGGACTGAAGGTAGATGAGAAATTTATAGCTTTTGCATCGTATTTTTTACTCAACTTAATTAAATCCATGCCACCATTTCTATTTAAAGCGTGCCCCTTAAATAAAATTCCTTTTATATGATTTTTGGTAATATAGCCGGGCGCCTCAAAAATGGGGAATGTTGTGACAGCGCCATATTCCTCAATAGGAATTTCTATTTTTTCTTCAACCCCATTCTTATGAATAACTTCAACGGGGAATGATACTGGTCGCAAACTCGGATGGCGTGTTTTGAATTGGTGAAATGCGCGCGTTGATGCAAGTAAATTTTGTGTCACATCGCGCTCAAATTGCGATGTTATGCCACTACATTTCGAGCAACTTGCCGATTGCAAAGTCCATCTACCATTTAAAGCATAAGGTACGATATGTTCTTCGGATAAAGGAAGTTCTGAAGTCCCACAATATATACACCTACCTATATTCCCTAATACTTTTTTTGAAAATTCCATGTTATTTATAATATCAACTCTCTGATTAATTTTATAGACGATGATATTTGAGAGGTATATTATTTATATGAATTATGAATAAAGAAACGAAATTACAATATAAACTAGATGAGCCGGTTTATGTGAAAAACGCGGTATCTTTCGATTTCGGACTCCCGTTTAATGCATTTCTAAGTAAAAGCCATTTTACGATGACTAATGCTGGAACAGGTGAAACATTTGGCTTCATATTTAACTGCAAAGAAATAAAAGAAAATATGGATGATGAAAAATGGCCAATAAAGATTGCGTATCTTTACGTTAAGACCGCCTTTTTTGATTTAAAAGCGCCGGAGGAACCTTGGGGCGAAAAACAATCAAGCATATTTTTAAGTGATGCTTTTGATCGCCTAATTGTGTATTTAAACAATTTTTTATCTTCGTATATAGTAATAACCAAAGACACTTTTCCATCTTTTGTCTCCCTGCATTCCTCGCCACTTGCATTATGGTGTTATTACGATATTAATAAAAAATTAACTAAAGATGAATTAATGCCTTACCTTGTAAAGGAATTTGAAAATCAAAAGAAAAAAGGCATTTTGACTTTGGACTGGGCACGTTCAACTAAGGGTATGACAGAACTGCCACAGTTGGACAATGCTGTATACTCAAAAATAATGTACTATATGAGTCTTGAAGCTAGCGGTAATAGCAATCCTTTTTATAATTCAGAATTATTCTATGTCTTGGCAAAAAAGCATATGGAGGAGGCAAATTATTCTGCTTCAATAGTTTTCATGCAAACTTCCATTGAGAATTTTTTGTGCGCGCTTTTGTCAATTTTAGGCCTAGATTCCGAATTAGCAAAAAAATTTACCAGTGTTAGTGCTTATTTATCTTCGGAAGAAACCAGTTTTAGTAAAATCTTAAGACGATCTTTTCAAAATCATTTTTCTGGCATAAATTGGAATTTTAGGGCGCCCACCTCGCAATTATATTCCTATTATCAAAAAGTTTATTTACTGAGAAATAAAACTATTCATTCAGGATATATGCCAAGAGTTGAAGAAGTTCGAGAAGCTTTCGATGAAATAAGTAAACTGCGAGAATTTTTAACGAAAGAAATAAAAAAGCAATACGGTCCAATTTATAAGCAATATCTCGAATAATTTCTAATTCGACTAAATTATAGTTACCAACAGCTTGCCAACTATGGGGTCTGGACTCCTTAGGACCATCGCGTCATCCCTTGTATTGTATGAATACCCAAATACAAGGGCTGGTGGGGGCTCCGGCCCAAACAAAAGAAAAGCTCCCGATTAAGGTAAAATACTGCCTTTACGCAAGGAAAAGCACGGAGTCGGAAGAGCGGCAGATCCTTTCCATTGATTCGCAGGTAAAAGAGATGCTCCAGCTTGCCGAGCGGGAAGGACTTGAGATTATAGAGATCCGACGAGAAAGTCATTCGGCGAAAGCCACCGGACAGCGCCAGGTCTTCAATGAAATTATAAGCGACATCAAATTAGGGAAATTCAACGGCATTCTTACCTGGGCGCCGGATAGGCTCGCAAGAAATGCCGGCGATCTCGGAGCCCTCGTTGATTTGATGGATCAGAAGATTCTTCTTGAGATAAGAACCTACGGACAGCGATTTACGGACTCGCCTAACGAAAAATTTCTGCTGATGATTTTAGGAAGTCAGGCAAAATTGGAAAATGATAATCGAGGAGTGAATGTGCGGAGAGGACTGCGAATGCGCTGCGAGATGGGCTTGTGGCCCAATATGGCGCCGCTCGGATATTTAAATCAGAAACTCATAGATAAAAAATGCCAGGTGATTACCGATCCCGAGCGAGCGTCGATCGTAAGACAAATGTTTGAGAAAGTGGCCAATGAACATTGGTCGGGCAGAAAGGTATACCACTGGCTTAAATTTGAACTTAATTTCAGAACGAAAAGCAATCATCATGTTTCTTTAAGCAGTATCTTCTTAACCATACAAAATCCGTTTTATTACGGCGTATTCGAATATCCGGAAAAAAGCGGCAATTGGTATACCGGAAAACATGAACCGATAATTACAAAAGAATTATTTGATAAAGCACATGAGCAGTTAAATCGCGATCAGATAATAAGATCGGAAATTAAAGAATTCGCTTTCACGAAATTGATGCATTGCGGATTGTGCGGGTCGGGTATAAGCGCTTCGGAGAAATTCAAGAAGCATAAAGATGGTTCCGTCGCTAGATACGTTTATTACGGCTGCTCAAGAGCCAGAGATATTCATTGCCAAAGCGGTTACTTGCGAGAGGAGGGGCTTATAGATCAACTTATAAAACTGATAGATGAGATTGATTTGAATGAAATCCATATGAAGCAAAAGTTTGAAGAGGAAGTGGCGCGGCTTAATAAATTTCAAAAGAATATCCTCGGAATGCAGGGCATAAAAACTAAAGTTAAGGATATTGACCTTTGGGGCTATGCCAAATATTTATTTAAAGAAGGTTCAGCTATCGAAAAACGGGAATTCCTGTCGTGCATGAAGAGTAAATTCTTAGTAGCGAGAAAGGTTGTGGCGGTAGAAAAATAACAAAAAAATAGCAAACTTGACACGTTTATCAATACCCCATATACTTGCGGTATGTTACACGCACCAAAAGAACCAAAACATGTTAAGGACTGGATGGAATCAGTCGAACAAAACATAGTAAAAACTCCTGGTATTAATTGGGATTCGTTGAATGTTTGGTATGGAAATCAATTGCCAAAATATCTTTGGGCCGAATGGAAAGACGAATTAAAACCTCGGGGCCTCACATGGCAAAAATTTCTTAAACTTCTTCGTCAAAGAACAGACGCTGTCTTGATGTGGCACAAAGGCTTGTGTACGTGGGATCACTTCGTAGAAGAAACTGTCGAATTAATTGATGGCCCCTTGGGCCAGGATATTGCGAAAAAATAAATATGCCTAGCATTATTGAAAAAAATAACCTGAAAGATAAAAACGAAAATAAAAACGGTTTGGCATTTATAAAAGAAGTCGCTAAGTATTTTATGGATTTTTTGGAAACAGATTTCCATAAACGACGCAACCCAAAAAGAAGTGTCCAACTACGCAACAGCTCGAATTTGCTTATTGGACTTAACCTCAATAAATATCCCTCTTTCAACACACTTGCATGGAAAGCCGTTACTCACGGCTTTGATAGCAATGTTTTAAAAACGATTCAAAAAGGAGTTTATCGCACAAACATTCCTAAAAATCTTCTCGATCTTATTAAGTTGCAACTAGAGAAAATTAACGCAAAGCAGATTCAAAAAATCATCGATCAAGTAGCTGAAGAAATAGAAAAGTCCGCCGCACTTCACTTGAAAGAATATGATCAAGCTATTACAACCTCTCTCGAAGCCGCGGCAAAAGTGGTA
>Ga0210018_1001795_pt1 | contig 11007 bp, 16 predicted proteins | sample CryGeyCG2014_010_2_FD_183967 | JGI IMG/M metagenome (GOLD analysis project Ga0210018, IMG submission 183967) | Groundwater microbial communities from aquifer - Crystal Geyser CG09_land_8/20/14_0.10 (SPAdes) (version 2) | ecosystem: Environmental > Aquatic > Deep subsurface > Groundwater | place... | reverse complement strand
TTAGCAATTTTCTCTAAAAAATCAGCAATGTTGCTGCGGAAAACCGCCGAATTAACTGTTGTAATTAATCCATTCATATTCTTTATCCTAGTCCTTAATTAAAATCTTGTCAATAGTTGTACAACTTTTTTCCATTTAACTACGGCCAGCCTACAGGATCCGACCCTGTAGGCTCAATTTGATATAACTGTAAATTCTTTGCTCCCAGTTCGTATTTATACCGCTCCTTCCCGCGCAAAAAATCATATTTTTTCTTGCCGGCCTCAATCGCTTGTTTGATACTTAAAGCCTTTAATAATAGACCGACGCTGTAATAAGAAAACTGCGGATCATAGCCGGAGTTATACAGCCACCATTCGTCATCACTCTCAAAGCTCATAATCCCGGCCGCGTATTTATCCTCTATCTTTAAAAAACTTAAAGACGTCTGCCAGCCGGGAATTTTGGCCCGGTACACATCCTTAAAAAATCTCTCCATCGGCTCACTCATAAATTTTTTCTTCGCCGGGTCAGACAATCGATTCAGTCTGACAAATTCAGCCAGATTATCCTCCTGTGTCACCTGATACCCGACTGTTTCTAATCTTTTTATTTTTCTTTTTAACTCTTTCCTGTACTTTCTTTTTAATCTGCTTAAATACTCCTCCCAAGTTTTCGGTAAATCAATATACGGTGCCACTTCCTGCTTCGTCTCGCCGTAGCCTTTGGCGAAGGCGGAATGCGTCTCGCTATCCTCTCTCACATAATCCAGCTGGATTTTTTTATAACCTGACGGCAGTTTCCCAATATCCGTCTTGGCATAATCCGTTACTTCCTCTTTACCCAACACGGGCTTCATCCCTAATAAAATTAACTTGTCCTCATAAATTTCCCAAATGCCGTCAATAATATCTTTCTCTTGGCAAAAATTTTTCTTAAATATCTCTAAGTATTCTTGGGTTTGAAACAAATTCATAGCTTAATTTTATCACCCACCCTGACATTGTTTTGTTTTACCCAGCCGCTGTTTACCTCCAAAACCTTATCCACTGCTTCTTTCGGCCGGATATCCATCCTGCCAACTTCCACGTCTTCCGTTATTTCCGCTACCGCATTATCTTTAATCCAAACAAAGTCCAGCGGAAACTTCATTCCCTTCATCCAAAAACCATAAATCCCCGGCTGATCAACCACAAACAACATCCCCTCATCTTCTGCCAATTTTTCTCTGTTTGATAAGCCCTGATCTCGTCCCTCTTCTGTATCCCTGACCTCCACCGCCACCTGGGTATTGCCTACTTGCAAATAATTTTTCCGCACGACAAACCTTGCCAAAATGGCCCCTACAACCACCATGGCTAAAGTGATGACTGCTTTAGATTGGGAAGAAGACACTAATTATCCCTTCTTGGTCCAAAGTTTTGTCTTGGTTCTTGCGGTCGAGCTTCATTAACTCTTAATTTTCTACCTTGAAAATCTTGATCATTAAACATCTCAATCGCTTTTTTGGCTTCTGCATCTGAGCTCATCTCTACAAAACCAAAACCTTTAGACCTGCCTGTGTTTCTGTCGGAAATAACAATCGCGCTCGCCACTTGCCCGGCTTGGGCAAATAACTCGCCTAACTGATCACCAGTGACATCATAGCTAAGATTGCCTACATATAACTTATTCATTTATTTACTCACCTCCCTTTGAAGCAGAATCTCTTGGCTACCTAACTGGCGACCAATCGACTACTGCCATAAACTTACGTTCTTGATTGTACAGGAAAAACTGATAATAATAAAGCATGTGGAAATTATCAACTGTCCTCAGTCTCGTCGGTATTATTTTGGCCGGCTATCTTTTTTACTCTTATCTCGCCCCTATTCCTCCCGGGCTCTGTGATATCAGCGCCACTATTAATTGCGACGCGGTCACTAAAGGCACCCTCGCCACCCTCTTTGGCATCCCTGTTTCTTTGGTCGGCCTGATTGGCTATATCTTTATCCTCTACTCCTCGCTCTTAAAACTGAAAAAACTTCATTTGTTTATGAGTAGTTTTGGCCTGCTTTTTTGTTTAAGACTCACCTTCCTGGAAATCTTTGTCGAAAAAGTTATTTGCCCGGTCTGCTTAGCCTGCCAAATTATCATGCTGACTCTCTTTATCTTGTCTTTAAAACTTATCCGGAAACCTTTGTCTCAAACTGACTGAATTCTTATCTCTCTCTGATAAAATCATCTCTTCTTTCTTAAGCGGCCAGTCTATCTTTAAATCCGGATCAAACAAAGAAATCGCCACATCTCCCTTTGAGTCTCTGTCACTATACTGCCGGTCCACACAATAAACATAGTCAACCGGGCCTTTGATCACGCAAAAAGAATTGGCAATTCCTTCTTCGACAAACAATGATCCGCCCAATCCCCCTTCCCCCAGCTTAAAATTGACCACTTTCCCAAAACTGGCTGAATCGGGCCGGATATCTGCCAAAGCGCAAAAAGCTAAACCGCAGGTCACGGTAATTAACTTCTTCCAATCTTCCGCGTGCATGCCCCGGACCACTCTGTCTAAAGACCGGGAATAATTGACTTGTTTAATGACTAACTTCTGGCCGATTAACCTGGCAATCTTATCAATATAAGCAATCTCGGCAAAAAATCCCCGCTCGTCATCAAACTGCTTTCTTTCTATATACCACAGTCCTTTAATCCCCGTCTCAAACACCCCTTCCATTATTTTTAGTTCTTTTAACGGTTGGTATAAACTGGCCATGAAAGATTATACCCTATTTTTTTTATTGCGCACTACTTCCGCTATCATCGGCAGAATGGACACCAGAATTATTCCCATAATCACCAGCGAAAAATTGTGTTTTACTGCCGGAATGTTACCGAAATAAAATCCGCTCAGCAAAAATAAACTTACCCAGGCTATTCCCCCGATCACATTAAAAGAAATAAACTTCTGGTAGCTCATCTTGCCGATGCCGGCGACAAACGGCGCAAATGTCCTCACAATCGGCACAAATCTGGCTAAAATAATCGTTTTCCCCCCGTACTTCTCAAAAAAAGCCTTGGTTTTATCAATATGCTTTTTTTTAATCGGCACCTTCGGGTTAGCAATTAATCTTTCCCCGAAAAAATGGCCGATCCAGTAATTAACCGTATCCCCTAAAATCGCCGCTGAGATCAACAGTCCCAGCAAAATAAAAATATTAAATGAGCCTAAAGCCGCCAGCGCTCCGGCCGCAAACAACAATGAATCCCCCGGTAAAAACGGGGTAACCACCAGTCCGGTTTCCCCAAAAATAATCAAAAATAAAATCGCGTATGTCACCAGGCCGTAAGCCACAATCAACTGCTCCAAATGCACGTCTATATGCAGGATAAAATCAACAAGACTTGCCATTTCGCCATTATACTATAAAATCATAAAACTGCCGCTTGACAATATTGTATTACATAGTACTATGTGTTATAGTAATACTATGGAGCCGTTTAACGCCGCCAACTCCCAGTCCCAAATGCGCAAAGGCATCTTGGAGTTTATTGTGCTTTTAATTATCTCCCGCGGCCGGGTTTATGCCAGCAACATCCTGGACCGGCTGAAAAAAAATGAGTTAATCGTCGTCGAAGGCACGCTTTATCCTTTATTAAGCCGCCTTAAAAACGAAGGCTGGCTCGCTTACTCCTGGAAAGAGTCTAATAGCGGCCCGCCCCGCAAATACTACTCCCTCACTGCCGCCGGAAAAAAAATCTTAACCCAGCTCACTTTAACCTGGAACCACTTAAATCAGTCAGTCGGTTCGTTATTAAATACTAAAAAAGGAAAATATGAAAAAAACCTTAACCATTAATTTCAACCAAACCGTTTTTAGTCTTGAAGAAGACGCTTACCAGAAGTTGGATCAATATTTAAATTCCGTCAATAAATATTTCGCTGACAACCCTGATAAAGAAGAAATCATCAGTGATATTGAAACCCGGGCGGCAGAAAAATTCAGTCAAAAACTGTCCCGTTCAAAAACCGTGATTAACTTAAAAGACATCAATGGTTTTATTTCCTCGATGGGAACCGTTGAGGCTATTTCCGGCGAAGAAAGTGTCTCTGCCGTTTCTGGTAAAACCCGCTTAAAACATCTGTTTCGTGATCCGGACAATCGGATCATCGCCGGTGTTGCCTCCGGTATTGCCGCTTATTTCGGGGCTGATCCAACCCTTATCCGCCTTATTTTTATTATCTTAATCTTTGCTTTAGGTTTTAGCATTTGGTTTTATCCCCTCCTCTGGTTAATCATTCCTTTAGCCAAAACCGCAGCGGAAAAAATAGAAATGAAGGGTAAACCGGTCACTTTGGCTAATATCCAGGCGGCAATTAATAATAAATTTCCTCAATCATCTCCTGACAAAGATGAAGGAAAAATTGTCAAAATCCTGCTTTTCCCGTTTAAATTAATCGGCCGCTCTCTGCCTTATTTGTCTCCTGCTTTTGGGAATTTCCTGTTACCGGCAGAAGTCGGTTCTTTCCGTATTTTCTGTCTTAGGACTCTTAACTGTCTGGCTGTTGTCGGTTACCTGCCTGCTGATCGCGGCGGTTAATACCGCTCCGCTTTATCTGCCGCAACTGTTTGAGTTGATCAAAAATATTCCCTGGAACAAAATCAGCTTACCTTACTAAACCTAACGGCATATACCAGGTAAACGGTTTCTGGCACACCGGGCACTTTTCCGGCGGCCGCTTCCCTTTATAAATATAACCGCAGTTGACGCACTTCCATTCCCATTCCGTATCGCTGTCATATAAAGTCTGGCTGTCCAGTTTCTTGGCAATAATGATGTATCTTTCTTCATGCTTCTCTTCCACTTTTTTTAATTGGCCGAACAGCCTGATCGATTCCGGCTCTTTATCCGCAACCGCCTGTTTTTCAAAATCCGGATACATCGTCGTCCACTCATACCTTTCTCCCTCTGCCGCCATCTTCAAGTTATCACTGGTTTTAGCAAATGGCTTAATCTCTAAGTTCGCCCCTACCCTTACCTCTCCCCTGATTTGCTCAAACAGCTCTTCCGCGTGCGCCCGTTCATTATCTGCCGTCTCTTCAAACACCCGGGCAATCCACTCCAGGTTTTCCTTTCTGGCCAGCTTGGCAAACATGTGATATTTATTTCTTGCCTGCGACTCGCCCGCAAACGCCTTTAACAAATTCTGCTGGGTCTGGGAAAACATATTATTCATATCAATTAATCATACCGTTTTTTATTGCCAAAGTTTAGCGGCTTCTTTTTCCCGTTCTGCAATTTTAGAAAAATCCTCATTTTCATTGTAAAGTTTGGCAATCTCCATGTATTTATCTGCCAACTGAGAATAACCGGCCTTCCTTAAATAACGGGAGGCGGCCGCCCGGGAATTAATCCCGTCGCCGTTGCTGGAATAACTCTTCAACCCGGCGCCCTGGGAAAGATTATTAATAAATTTTTGCATATTCGAATAGGTTTCCTGCGCGTCCGCCTTATTCATCTGATATATTTCCCCTTCACTGATTCTCTCGTGTGTTTTTTCAAACCAATAAAAGGTATTCTCTGTCCTGTTCCAAATTTCTAAGAATTTTTTTATGGGAACTTCGTAAAAAGTAGTTAAAATTTCCGGTTCCTGGTAGTAAAAAGGGTATTTGTCGGGTATCGGCCTGATATAAACAAAATTATCATTGTATCCGGCAAAAAAGCCATAATCTCCTTTTGCCATATTCGGCGTCGGGGCTCCGTTAAGAATTACCGGCTGGTCAGCGCTTATCAAACGTTTTATAAAATCAAAAGCTTCTGCCTGTTTTTTAAAGAAAATAAAATTATCGTCCGCGGTCATGTGGGTCATAAATATTGCCGGCATTAAAATCCTGCTCGTGTTTCCCTGATATGTCTTATAGCCAAGATTGTAAAATGCTTCCATAAATAAATCTCCTGCCGGCGGACCGGTTCGCAAGTCGCCAAACCTCCGGTCAAATTTGAATCGCAACGGGCGGCCATACCAAAGAAACTTGTCAAAATCGATATCTTTTTCAAGAAAGTGAGCCACGCTTGCCCCGGCGAAATAATAACAGGTGGCGTTGGGTAAAACATAAGAAATAATCGGCAAAGTTTTACTTAACACCGGAGTCTCGGGAAGTTTCGTTTTCATCATCGAAAGAATCCGCTCCTGTTGCTGTTTAATTTGCCAATCAGATAACGGCTGCCTTTTTGGCCAAAGAAAATATCCGGTCCCGACAATTATAATAAAAATTAACAGTAAAACTAGCTTACGAGCAACTGATCTTCTTCCTACCATTAATATCAATATATCAAAATCTAAACGCTTTTCAAAATTTTTAGAAGTTACTAAAAGGATGGGTAGCAAAGATTATTATGCAAATAATAGAGATTAAAAACAACAATATGTCTATTCTCCATCTCATTTTAGAGGAAAACATAAAATATATAGCGGAAATTATCGGTGGGAAGAATAGCATCGCCAAAGGCGGCATCACAATGCCCCCTATAAAAGGAAGCATCGGAGAATGTTGAATAAAGACCGCAATATATTCTAATCCGCCGATGATACTCAGACCCAAAATAAATCTTCCGGCTATCATAAAGTTTTTAGGTTTTTCGTCCATATCTAAATTATACTCCTTAAAAATAAAACTTGGCTGCCAGCAATAGAGGAAATGCTGACTTTATTTTATTGCCGAAAATGTAATACTTAACCCGTATTCCGGTAAAAAAGCCGGTATTTCTTTATGAATGGTTATGTCAGTAAATCCGGTCTGCTTTAAAAGATTTAAATAATCCTCTTTGAGGATGGCCCCGCTGACACACCCTATTAATAAATCCTTGTCATTTTTTAGATTATCAGGAAGCGGTTTAACCAAAACTACATCAGAAACCATTAATCTGCCGCCGGTTTTTAATACCCGATAAGTTTCCTTAAATACTTTGGCTTTATCGGGAGCTAAATTAATAACACAATTTGAAATAACCACATCAACTGAACTATCATCAAGTGGTAAGTTTTCAATATCGCCTTTTTTAAACTCTACATTGGTAAAACCACCCTTTTTAGCGTTTCCCCTGGCCTTTTCTAACATTTCCTCAGTCATATCAACGCCAAAAACCTTTCCCCTACTGCCAACTTTCTTGGCAGCTAGAAAAGCATCAAATCCTGCTCCTGAACCTAAATCTAAAACTACATCTCCTGCTTTTAGTGAAGCAATGGCTAAGGGATTGCCGCAACCAAGACCCAAATTTGAACCATCAGGAACCACCGCCATTTCCTCCTTTGAATAGCCCATTTCTCCGGATTGTTTTTGAACTGTCATATTGGAATTACATCCACAACTGCCGCAACCGGATTGGGCTGAGGTTTTGGCTATTTCGCCATATGATTTTTTAATAAGGTCCTTAATGTCTTTTTGAGTTTTCATATTGCTCTTATTCCACACACTACTTCTTTTTAATGATTTGCTGTAAAAGTTTTGATCCTCCGAGAACGACTAAAGACATGACAAAGTAAATGATCAGGATAAACATTGCCATAACCAACAGAAAGTGAGGCTGTTGGAAATGTTGAAAGTAATCAATGATAACAGTTATCGGTCTATAGTAAGTAACGTATTGTCCGTTATTATATTGCTCTCTTAATATTGGTAAAAACAAAACGATAACCGTAAGCAAAACATTCAATAACCGAGGCTTTAAGAAGAAAAAACTACTATTCCTTTTCATTACCTTCATAATAGCCTTTTATACTCTGAATGTTAAATACTGGCTCGAGAAATGGTCACAATTTCGGACAACTGACTGGGTAAATTACCTGGAATACCCAGAGTATACAACAAAGGAATTAAACCGATTCCTACAGATCTAAAGCCTATTTATTTATATTATTGTAGCGTCTCCATATAACCCCAAAGAGTAAACTTGCACATTAAGTTTGAATGGAAAACCGATATTTGAATACTTTTTCTTAATTGCCATCACTTCTTGGAGAAGCGATATCGATTGGTTTGCTAATGTTCCCTGTTCTCACCCAGATATTTGAATCATTTTGAACATAATATGGGGTTTGGTCGCCTTCAAAAATTCTAATTAACAAAAATACTCTTCCGTTTTTCTCATCAGTAATACATGTTTCATAGTTCGGAATTGGATCTATATTGGAGGCGTTTTGGTGAACCCTGTCGATCAATTTGCCTTCATTTTTTACACCCTCCCATTTAATGGGTAAACCCTTGTCGTCTTCTTCAACTCCAACGATAATAAGACCACCACGAGTATTTGAAAATGAAGCAAAATGTTTTGCCAGTCCTTTATCAGGAAATTCTTTTTTGTAGTCAATCTGAAGACCCTCAGCGTGCCTTTCTTTACAGAAAGAGACGATGTCATCAAGATTGAAGTCACCGATTGGTTTATTGAGTAGGTTCATAATAATTTTTATCTTCAGTAATGTCAGACTTGACATTACTGTAAAATTATCATAAAGTTATCATAATATGACCATTCTTGTCAAGCCCATTACAGGCAGACAAAAGGAAACGCTAGACTTTATCAATTCTTTTATCCGAGATAAAGGATATGCTCCATCACTTCGTGAGCTAGCAGCCCTTCTTGAGACTAAAAACCTAAGCACGGCTCAATATTTCGTCAAAGAGCTGGAGAAAAAGGGTTATCTCAAGCGCGACCACTATAAAAACCGAGGCATCACACCAATTAGTCCAAAACAAACAATCCCTTTATTAGGAAATATAGCTGCGGGAGAACCTATTGAACCCATCGAGAATCCCGAACCAATAGAAGTCCCTCAAAATATCAAATTAAGCGCTGGAAAATCTTATTACGCTCTCAGAGTAAAAGGTGACAGTATGATGGATATGGGAATCTTAGATGACGATATTGTCTTGATAAAACACCAAATGACAGCAGATATTGGTGATGTTGTAATAGGGATTACAGAAAAGGGTGCGACCTTAAAAATACTTGGAAGAAAAAATGGAAGAACGATCCTTGAACCGAGAAACCCAAAGTATGACACTATCATTCCCGATCAACTTGAAGTTCGAGGAGTTTTTGTAGGTTTAATAAGGGCTGAATAATAAATTCAAAAATTATAGAATAAGAACAGAATTAATATGAACTCAATAAATGACTATCTCAATAAAATTATTTGCGGCGACTGCGTTGAAGTGATGCGGAAGATGCCCGATAAAAGCATCGATCTAGCCGTCACATCCCCCCCTTACAATCTGAAAAATTCCACTGGTAACGGCATGAAAGACGGCAGGGGTGGTAAATGGGCAAATGCAGCTCTCCAAAACGGGTATAGTCATCACGATGACTGTATGCCTCACGAAAAATATGTGACATGGCAAAGAAGGTGCCTAGAAGAAATGATGAGATTATTAAAAGACGATGGTGCTATCTTTTATAACCACAAATGGCGTGTCCAGGATGGATTACTTCAAGACAGACAAGATATTGTTTCGGGATTTCCTGTTCGACAAATAATAATATGGCATCGTAATGGTGGCATTAACTTTAACAAAGGTTATTTCTTGCCCACCTATGAAGTAATTTACTTAATTGCCAAAAAGAACTTCAAACTAGCACCCAAAGCAAACGCTCTCGGAGATGTGTGGAACATTGGTCAGGACTTAAACAATCCTCATCCTGCTCCATTCCCTATCGATCTTATTGAAAGAATTATTGGCTCAACAACCGCAAAAATTGTTTTAGACCCATTTATGGGTTCTGGAACAACCGCAGTTGCAGCCAAGAAATTAGGGAAACAATACATCGGTATTGATAGCTCCCCTGAATACTGCCAAATGGCAGAGGATAGAATTAAAAATGGATACTTTGAGGATAAGAAGCAGGACAATATGTCTTTGTTTTCTCAGAAAACTCTGGTATAAGAAAGAAATATGCAACTTTACACAAAAGACGAACTGATTAAAAAATTAAAAGAGTTGGCTAATATGGGTTGGGTTCCAAATGGAAGGTTTGGAAACCAAGGTGGTGTAGGAAATACATTAGAGGATTTCCTTGGCATTACCGAAAATAACCTTCCCATCCCAAACGCAGCTGAATGGGAATTAAAAACACAAAGAGCTAACACTTCTTCTTTGACAACTCTTTTTCATATAGAACCATCTCCCAGGGCTATTGGTTTTGTCCCAAAGGTTTTATTACCCTTATATGGTTGGTTACACCAAGGAGCTGGTAGTCTTTATAAAGCTGGAGAGATGAGTTTTAGACAAACTATTCACGGACTTTCTCATAGCGACAGAGGTTTTATTGTTCAAATTGATAGAACGGCTAAAAAAGTGCTTGTTTCGTTCGACGCCAAAAAGGTGAGTGAAAAGCACTCTGATTGGTTGGCAGGAGTAAAGAAAAGGGTCGGATTAGGAGAACTTAATCCTCAACCATACTGGGGTTTTGACGACTTAGCACATAAAGCAGGCACTAAGCTACTTAATTGTTTTTATGTTCAGGCTGAAGCCAAAATTGAAGACGGCAAAGAGTTCTACTGGTATAACAAGGTTCAGATGCTACAAAAATTTAGATTTGAAGGACTTCTTGAGGCTTTAGAAAAAGGAGTGATGCTTGTCGATTTTGATGCAAGAACTGAACATAACCATGGGACTAAATTCAGATTAAGACAGAACCATTTACCCATGTTATACGAAAAAATAACTACTGTAATCAGTTCCTAACCCTTCTCCACCTGACCAGTCCTGAAAATACTGAACCACTAGCATAGGAAGATTTGGTATCCTGTTTAGTAATTAAATAATTAAGGAGTTTCCTTTATGCAAAAAGCCAAATATACCGCCAAGTTTAAGTTTGACCGGGTGATTGAATCAATCAGGCTGAATAGCCTTAGCCAGGTAGCCAGGCAGTACGGTTTCGGGGTTAACCTGCTGTCCAAATGGCGGCCGTCAGGTTCAAACAATTAACCGGGAGATGGATTAACGGATTTAATCCCAAGCCTTTGCCAATATACCAGCCACCAATATG
>Ga0210018_1001785_pt1 | contig 11062 bp, 14 predicted proteins | sample CryGeyCG2014_010_2_FD_183967 | JGI IMG/M metagenome (GOLD analysis project Ga0210018, IMG submission 183967) | Groundwater microbial communities from aquifer - Crystal Geyser CG09_land_8/20/14_0.10 (SPAdes) (version 2) | ecosystem: Environmental > Aquatic > Deep subsurface > Groundwater | place... | reverse complement strand
GTCACGATCAATGAGCGAATCTTTTGTAAGTCCCTGCGAAAGAGTGAACATCACCGCGAGGTTTGCGGCAAAAGCGGATGAGAAAATCATCCCATCATCACGTCCATGGAATTTGGCAATTGCCCCTTCAAGATTTCGATGTACCTGCAGGGATCCGGAGATGAAACGTACAGCCCCGGGGCCGGCTCCAAACTTCGCTGATGCTTCATGCTCCGCATTTTTTACTTCGTCGTTATGACGCAGTCCCAGATAGTCGTTGGAGTTAAAAATAGTAACATCTTTTCCATCAATTTGTGCAGTAGTTGGACTCTTGAATGACTGGATAATCCGCTCACGTCTTTTTGAAGTCTTACTTTCATCGATACGCGCGATTTCCGCAGTGAGGGTTGAGTAAAATTGTTGTTTAGCCATAGTTTTTATTTGTTCAATAATACTTCAATAAATCTATCCCAACCAATCCAAACGCTCCCGTCATGAGTATTTTTTTCATAGAATTTTCCCCCTCTACTTATAATCATACAATATATCAAATTCGCAAATTCTTTTATTCTCCTTGGCTGAACTCCGATGAAGAACGCCTAAAAAAGACATACCAACTCATGATGATAATGTAGGCTATATAGAGTAACAACTGAATTACATCCATGGTTTGAGTTATGCCAAACACCGACTTGATGAGGTCGGCGATAAACGTACCCTTTTGAGGAATAAAAGGGAGCGTCATTTTTATAACTTCTGGAATTATGCCCGCTTCTGCAAATTCATGCGCTCCCCGTGCAAGCAATCCTGCCGCGAATAAGATCAAAAGCGCGCTGGTTACTCTGATTGCCTTATGGGCGGACATTCTAACCGCTGACTTGAACAATAATAATGATATGATAAGCCCTCCGACCAATCCTGCGGAAAACCCAATGAAAATACGTTGCGGGTTTGACGATAAGTAAATAGTGGAGAGAAATAGTACTATTTCGAATCCCTCACGAAATACTGCCGTAAAGACAAGAACAAATAACCCCCTCTGTTCCTGTTCTTCAATAGATTTCCTTACTTTCTGCAACAAATGTTTTTTGTGCTGGGAAAAATATGCATGAAGAAAAAACACCGCCCATGTGATGAATAGCGCCGAAATAACCATCAATATGCCTTCTATAAGCTCTTCCGTTTTTCCGGTATAAATATGTTGGATTTTCACCCCCATCAGACTTGCCACACCAAGCAGGATAACGCTGATGGCGGCGGCCGCTCCTGTAGCCATCCAGACTGTCCGTATTCCTCGCACATGCTTCAATTTCACCAGGATGCTCAATATAGTGGCGACGATGAAGGAAGCTTCAATGACCTCGCGAAATGTGATAAGAAATGAGAGGAGCATAAATATCTTTTTCTATTACCAATTCAGTATGTAGTATACATTAATTATACGTAATAAAATCACTTGATATTTATATATTAATGTGTTATCATGCTAACATGTTGATTAATTTATTCTCATTATTCCTTCATCCTACCTCGCATATGTTGCGCGGGGTTTGTTTGTATAAATAAAAATATATTTCAGCACTTCACCCGCGCTAAAAGACGCGGGTTTTTTCCGCATTAACTCATTGTTATATTAGTAATTTATGAAAAAAATTATGTTTGAACAACGTAGATCAGAAAAACAAATCAGGAGGAACACTTATCAATTTGTGAACATACGCCCAGGTGGTAACGATACCGGTTTAGTACAAGAGATAATCGCCGATCCTTTAAAAAGGAAGGAGATTAATAACGAAATGATGCAAATGTTTCCTAATATTGAGCAAGTTGGCTTTGTGAATTTAAACATTGAGGAACTAGAACTCATGATGGCAGGAGGAGAATTTTGTGGTAATGCGACAAGAAGTACCGCTTATCTCGCTTTAAATGGCCAACCTGGAGAAGTTGCAATAAAGGTAAGCGGTGTTAAGGATAAATTAAGAGCCGGCGTTGCACAAAACGGTGAAGCATATGCCCAAATGCCGATATATCAGGATGCAAATCGGGTAAGTCAAGATTTAGAGAATCCTAGAAACAGTATAGTTTATATGGAAGGTATTACTCAATACGTAAATTGGGATACTTCATCCATTGAAGGAAAAAATCCCGATGAGATAAAAAAACAGGCAATGGAACTTATGAGAGAAAAAGGACTAGATACTTCCCCTGCTGCGGGAGTGATGTATGTAAAAGAGACTCCTCAGGGTCTTGAAATAGTACCCGTTGTATATGTTCGCGATATTAATACATTATTTTATGAAACTGCATGTGGAAGTGGTACGACAGCGGTTGGACTCACTCTTGCAAAACAGAGCGGATCATCTATAAAAGATGTCACTATTTACCAGCCCTCAGGACTACCAATCAAAGTGTCCGTTGACTATGATGGAAATGAGTTTGGTTACGCTCAAATTCAAGGTCCTGTTGAAATACAAGGAACTGGAACATTAACAGAAACTGAAAAAGGAGCATATGTAATTGAACAGATATTCTCACCAGAATCGTTGAAAAAATTTTTAGAAGAAGGAAATCTTGTTGAACTTTATAAAAGACTTTTTTCAAAAGAGCCTTATTTTGAACAGTTTAGCGACGAAGAAGTGGTTGGATACTTCAATGACTATGTACGGAATGGCCTATTGTTTCTAGCTCAAGATGGTAAAAAAACAGTTGGGTTTGGTGCAGCTGTTCCTCTTAGTAAAGAAATAGCTCTTGCCGATTTGGGGAAGCAATTCGGTATTGATCCTGAATCCACATGGTATATGGCCGATCTAGGAGTTGATGATGAAAAATTTCAACGAGTAGGTATGGCAAAACAACTTGTTGAAGCACGTCTAAATGCTATGCCAAAAGGAACAACCGCACTTATGCGTACTTCAGTGGATAATATCGCTTCTCTTTCATTGTATCACGGTCTCGGATTTACTGAAATTAGTGGAATGATTCAAGAAGTTGAAAAAGAAAGAACTGATAATGAAGTTAAAAAAGATAAAAGAATTTTTTTATCAAAAATTATCTAATTTCTATGGAAAAAAACAAGCGGCTTGAAGCGCAAATGGTGAAATATAAAGATCTATTAACCATACGGTCTAAAGAGTGTGGAGAGCCGCTTGTACCTCTTATTAATATCCCTAACGCATATCTTTCAAATATGTCAGATATGAAAAAACTATTTGGTGAAATAATAATAGTTAGAAAAAGTATTTTAAATAAATTAGAAAAAGCTCAACTTATTCTTAAGAAAAAAAATAAGAATTATTCCCTTTTTGTTACTTATGGATATCGGACTCTTGATATTCAAACGGGGCGATTCTTAAACCGCCTTAGAGTATTAAGCGCGGAGTTTTATTCATCTGCAGATGACCTTTATGAGGCTGTACATAGATCTATTGCGGTTCCTACAGTAGCCGGTCATCCAACAGGGGGGGCTATCGATTTATATATTATTGATTTACATACAAACCTTCCCTTGGATTTTGGATCTAAAATATATGACTATACAACAAAAAAATATTATGTATTTTCTCAAGATATTTCAAACAAACAAAAAAGAAATCGAATTATTTTAAGATCCGTGATGATGAAGGCGGGATTTGCACCCTTTGATGGGGAGTGGTGGCATTTTTCTTATGGTGATAAAGAATGGGCTTTTTATTATAAGAAGAAATTTTCCCTATTTTCTGCATTATAAGTGAATAGAGGCATATATAATATAGATATGCCAAACATCAGAAAATCTGTATCAACTGAATTCCAAAACAAAGAAAAATATCAACCAAAAAATGAACGGGAGATGTTGCTCGTAAAGGCATTGACATGTTTAAAAACGGAGAAAGAAGTTATTTCGCTTCTTCGGGATATGTTGACTCTTGCCGAGATTGAAGAGTTTGCTAACCGACTAACTATTGCAAAATTATTAACGAAGGGTCTTCCCTACCTTGAAATCGCAAAACAAGTGGGGACTTCTACCACTACCGTCACCCGCGTAGCTCATTGGTTATACAACGGGTGCGGAGGCTATTCTTCTGTTCTAAAGAAAATTTTAAAGGCTTAATAACTCGTCGATTACCGGTTTATTGAATCCAATGACGATTTGATCCCCAATCCAGAGCTGTGGAACTCCCATCTCCCCTGATCTTTCCACCATCGCTTGAGCCTGATTTTGATCTTGAGAAACATCAATATCCTCAAAAGCAATCTTTTTATCTTTTAAATATGCCTTTGCCATGTGGCAATACGGACATGTAGGGGTTGAAAACACCTTTACTTTTTTCATGTGATTTTTTTGTAATTTTTAATTAATGAACTGATAACTTCTTTTTGATTTTTCAAGGCCTCAATCCAACTAGCTAGATATACTTTCCCTTCTTCCGTTATTGTGTAGCTGTATCGCTTAGGCCCAATTTCACTTTTAGTACCCTTCCGTGTTATGTATCCTTGTTTTTGCAAACGCGCTAAACAACGATATAGATTCCCTATATTTACATCACAAGTGCAGTCTTCCTTCAATTGTTTTTGGATGTCATATCCGTAGCTAGATCCCTTCATGAGGAGATATAAGCTGCACGGTTCAAAAAAATTTTCCAGGACCGTATGTGAACAATTATTTCTCATATTTGAATTATTTGCTTAACTATATGTAAGTCTAATATAGTACTTTTGTTTTGTCAAGCATGTTTTTATCTGGATAATGTACTAGAATTAGTTTCCTATGATTTCCCTTTCTCCTGGACAAAAAAAGGTATTACATGACGTCCTTGCATGGTGCAAAAAAGATAAATCTCAATCTCAACTTTATATCACTATTGGTGGCTATGCAGGAACAGGAAAAACCACCCTCATAGCGGTCCTTCGCAAGCAAATCGCAAAGCTTCGGAAAGATATGAAGGTTGGATTTGTGAGTTACACGGGAAAGGCCGCACGTGTTTTACGGAATAAATTGAAAGAGGCAAAAGTTTTGTTATCTGATGATACGGTAGGAACAATCCACTCGCTTATATACTCTCCAGTAGTTAATGAAAAAGAGGAGATTGTCGGTTGGAAACAAAAGGAAGAAATTGATAGAGATCTCATCATTATCGATGAGGCGTCTATGGTCGACGAAATAATATGGCTTCATCTCCTTTCTTATAAAATCCCGATTATTGTTGTGGGAGATCACGGACAACTTCCGCCTATTTCAGGTTCATTTCATCTCATTGCATCTCCTGAGTTAGAACTTATTGAGATACATCGACAAGCACAAAATAATCCTATTATCGCTCTCTCTATCCAAGCACGCCAAAATGGATATATTCGTCCAGGAATATATGGGGATTATGTTCGGAAATTTTCCAAGGAGGATAGTGATGCCCAAGAAACCGTGAGTGAACTACTTGCCAATTATTCCCCCGATACACTTATCCTTTGTGGATATAATAGGACAAGAAAAAAATTAAATCTCCATATCCGTACTACCCTCGGATTCACCTCTCCCCTTCCACAGGTGGGAGATCGGGTAATTTGTCTACGTAATAATCATGAAAAACATATCTTCAACGGAATGACCGGAACAATTTTGAAAATAACGGATGAAAATACGCAGTGGTATAAAACACAGATTCAAATGGATGGAGAGGACGGAATCTATAAGGGGCTCATTTCAAAGGATCAATTCATGAACGATTCCGCATTAAATTTTACCGATAAGCGATCTCGAATAATGGCGGGAGATTTATTTGACTTTGGATATGCATTAACAGTCCACAAGGCACAAGGAAGCCAGGCAAAACGGGTGATTCTTTTTGAAGAACGTTTTGCAAAAATGGATGATGAGGCATGGAGAAGATGGTTATACACAGCTGTCACCCGCGCGGAAGAAGAGTTATATATCATTCCTCAATAATATGTGCTTTGTCTATGTGTTGCGCTGTAAAGACAACTCGCTCTACTGCGGTCAAACGAACAATCTGGAAAAAAGGATAAAAGAACATAATGATTCAAGGAATACGTCCACAAAATATACCCGGGGTCGCAGACCAGTAACTCTTGTGTACGTGGAAAAAGTGAAAACTGTATCAGACGCGTTAAAAAGAGAACGGGAAATAAAAAAATTATCAAAAGAAAAGAAAGAACTCCTTGTTCAGCGCCCAAAAAAACGAAGGATATGATATCCCCCAAAGGCAAGAATGATTGATCCTATCAAATTAGTCAGAGCCGTTGTCCAGAGATATCGTTTCACCGGTACATGATGCATTCCCGCAACGAGACTTATTATTTTGCTTCCATAGCCCGGTATGAGCCTTCCAAAAATAAGAAAATAGGGAGAATCTACCGGCATTTTATTGAGACCAAACGGAAGTTTTTTTATCGTATTTTCAATATTGGCCATCCTTCTCATATGGAGGCCAAAATGATATTCAACCATCGCTGCTGAAGTTCCGCCAATCCAGGCGATAGTAGATCCCCCAATGGGGCCGTAAAAAAATAAACAAAAAACAGTTAATGGTTCTGCGGGAATTGGTGTGAGCGCAAAAACACAGAAAAGTACAATTGCCATGATGGGTCCTGCAACACCCGCATTACGAATAATCATTTCCACATCTTGTAAGTTTTGGGCAATATAAAACAAAAGGATGAGGAAAAAAAGAGAGCCAATAACTAACCAAAATGTATTACTTTTTTTTGGAACCATTGTTTTCCATTATAACTGATAATGCGTTTGCACCATACTCCAATACCTGTTACTATGAAAGTGTTATATATCCATTTATTTTTTTCTATGGCAAAAAAAAAGAAACCAGTCACAAAGAAAAAATCAGTCGTCAAAAGAAAGACGCATGCAGCAGTAAAAAAAGCTGTAAAGAAGGCAAAGTCAAAAAGAAAGTGACAAACATTCACCTTGATTGTTTGTCATCCTCGTGAAACGGGGATCTCTACAATCCCCGCCCCTTGGCGGGGGTTTTTTGTTTTTAGGTATAAAACTTTCAAGATAGATTAACCATCTACTCACAACTTATATGGCAAATTAATTTCCTCAAAATGAGGCGTTTTTGTTAAACTGATGAGTTATAAAATCTCCATCAATTGATTTTGTTGTATCTTGCGCAAATCCGAGAGTAAGAGCATAAACTGAAGCAGGAGAAATACCTGTGTTCACGAAATCATGAATATCTCCAGGTTTGACAACAATGAATTGAGCGACCCCACCGTCCTCAAGAGACATATTAATTATGTTCCCATCGGGTGTTTCTGGTCGATATTCTTTTCCATCGTAAACTAGAGTTGGGACCTTGTCCCCTCCAGTTTTAGCTCCAATTTTAGTTAGATCAAGATTGGCGATAACATTTGGATTTGGTGCAAAAGTATGTATTGGTCCCGTGCCATTAAACTGAACTTTTAATGACCCAGCTCCCATGAGAGGTAAATAAAGTTCCGTTTTATTTGTATGTTTATGAGGATCGGCGACATCTCCCGCTTTTAAAGGTGGGACTTTTTCGGTACTTCGAAAGGTTTTCTTTTCAAGTAACTGTATTATTGTTCCTGGAGTGATTTTAGATTCGGCGAAAGCAATATTTAAAAGAATTTCTGGAATCATCTGTTTTTTTTGACTAAGAAATTTTGATTCTAAAACATCTTTAATCCATGCGTGCTGTTTTGGATTCTCTCCACCCTCGAGGAAATCTATCCAACGAACCGAAAAACGAGATGGACCAATTAAACTTGCGATTGCTCCGAATTGAGTAGCATTATCTAAAATATGTTTTGTTAAAATATCGGCAAGTTTATCTTCATATTCTCTTGCGTCCCCAGTTGAAAAAGGTTCCAATAATTCCTGCAAAGCATGTAGCTTAAAGGCAATCTTTTGAGCTGCAGGATTAACTTCTAATCCAACCTTAGCAAACTGCCAACTTTCACCTTTTCTTAAATAACCTTCTTGCTTATCAGCTAGAATATTAATAGCAGTCAAAGGGGAAACGTCATTATGTGTGTCGGATAAATAGGTTTCTTTTTCTAATCCACTTAATAACTTATCAGTTTGGTTTTTTTCGAAATGCCGAGGATCGGTTAACAATTCTTCAATAATAACGCCTAATTGAGCATTGGTTTGTCGATCAAAAATAGTGTGAGATGATTGCAGTGGATTGAACTATATCTCCTGTTTTTTTGGCCGATAAATTTTGAAGTGGTACAGTATCGCCAAGAGTATCACAATATGATAACCATCGCGAGACTAGCGCGGCTGGTTGATTATTTGGATTAAGCTGTTCTATTAGCCCAGGCATTAATGAAATTATATCAAATTAGGGTGTAAATCAACACCTTGAGCAATTCGACAAATAATTTATGGTATAATTATTCTTAGTTAATCTAAGGTTCGGTCCGTAAGGGTCGGGTTCTTGGGAATATTCTCATAATCAAAAGGAGGTGTTAAAGAGTAGTGGATAACAAAAAATTATTTGTCGGTAATCTTCCATGGGGCATAACTAATGACTCCCTTCGTGAGCTTTTTGCATCAGTCGGTGAAGTCGTTGAAGCTATGGTAATTACAGATCGTATGTCTGGTAGGTCAAAAGGTTTTGGATTTGTCACATTTGCAACTGAAGAGGCAGCACAAGCAGCAGTCGCTCAATTGAACGAAAAAGAAATCGAGGGCCGAAAAATCATCGTCAACGTCGCACGACCAAGAGAAGAGCGAAGAGATGGTGGTTTCAGAGATGATCGAAGACGCAGTTATTAAGCAATAAACAAAAAGCACTATCGGGCTCGTAAGTTTCGTACTGAAAGCAGATAGTGTTTTTTTTATGGGGTTTATTCCTTCTTTTTATCCAATTTATCAAGCTTGAGCCCTTTCACACCGAAATAAACAATCATGGCGATAATCGTAAAATCAATGAATGAATTAAGGAAATGTCCCCACATGATCTTTGCAGGACCTATCTGTAAAAAAATCTTCTTCAACTCCCCTGCCCGTCCAAGAAAAATGCCTACTAATGGGTTTACTAAATCATTTACTAATGATGTGACCAATTCTTTCACCGACCCTCCCAATATAAACCCCACTGCCAGCCCCATCACTCCTTGTTCGCGAATAAACTCAATAAATCCTTTCATGTATTTGAGGTATACTAATAATGTTTTAGAACTACTATAATTATACAATGCTATACCTAATTATTTTACTGGTTGTCCTCGATCTGGGAATTATTTTTCTTTTATCGAGAAAGAGGGCAGACTCCTCCGGGGAAATAAAAGACAAATTAATTGAACTGTCCGTTGAGTTGCGTCATATGAAGGATGAGTTTCCAAAAAATAGGGAGGAAAACTCAAAAAATCTCCATCAAACTCGCGAGGAACTCGCTCATAGCTTACAAGTTTTCGGTGAACAGTTAAAATATCTGTCAACTGTAACCACTCAATCATTGGATAAGATGACAAAAACCATAGAAAATAGATTAAAACAAATACAGGACGATACCAATGTCAAGTTAGAAAAAATGCGCGAAACAGTAGACGAAAAACTCCAAAATACACTTAATAAACGTCTCAGTGAATCATTTAGAACGGTGCAAACCCAACTTGACCAAGTGCACAAAGGGTTAGGAGAAATGCGGAATCTTGCCATTGGCGTTGGTGACCTGAAGAAAGTACTGACTAACGTCAAAACACGTGGCGTCATGGGAGAAATCCAACTCGCAAACATCATAGAGGATATCCTTACTCCTGATCAGTATGAAAAGAACGTAAAAACTAAGAAAGACAGTAATGATCTCGTTGAGTTTGCGATTAAACTTCCGGGAGATGAAAGTGGACCCGTCTATCTGCCGGTTGACTCAAAATTCCCAACGGAAAATTATATCGCCCTCATCAATGCATACGAGGTGGGAGATGCGCTTCAAATAACAGAGTTCTCTAAAAAATTGCAGGATGATATTGAATCATTCGCAAAAGATATTCATGATAAATATATAGATGTTCCTTATACTACAGAATTCGCGATATTATTCCTCCCTACTGAGGGATTGTATGCAGAGATAATCCGTAAGACCGACCTCATTCAAAAATTGCAGAATAAATACCACGTTAATGTAGCTGGTCCTTCAACATTAGCATCTTCATTAAGCGGATTCAGAATGGGATTCAGAACATTGATGATAGAGAAACAGTCGAGCAAGGTCTGGAAAGTTTTAGGTGAGGTAAAGACAGAGTTTAAAAATTTTGAATCAGTTCTTGAAAATGCGCAGAAGAAAATTCGCCAAGCAGATTCTGATCTTGATCAGCTGGTTGGTACGAGAACAAAACAGATGCAACGGAAATTAAGGGAGGTTGAAGAACTTCCAAGTGGTGAGTCTCCCCTTCTCTTTGGCTCACAAACACTCAATCATTCTCAGCCGACGGAGAAGGAGTAACGGATGGGGAGGGCTTTTGGAAATTCAATTTAAGGATTGTCTTTGCATCAATCTTTGCACTTACTCTATTCCATAGTTCGCCCTTTACGACAATTCTATCCCCTATCTGGATATCTGTAAACGTAATTGCTTTATTTCTTTCCTTGTATTGTGTGCTGGATGTTACGTATACTGTTTGCGTGCCTCTCCCAGTTGTTTTGAGCGTTACTGTATTTGATGACTTGGCGGTAACTTCCCCCGTGAATACGGCAAACCTGCGTTGAATTGACATATTGCGGATATATGAGGCTTCAATTTCAGTAGAAGAAAGTGTGCTATCGCTCTTCTTTACTCTATTCCCGATAATAATCAGCATGTCGTTTGGACTAAACTCACTTAAGGTTGAAGGTGCCCCAAATTTGCGCTTCAATATTGTCTTGTCTGTGACTAAAACAGTGTTTGATGTATTGTCTTTTTGAACGGTAAGGGTATTTCCGCTTATCGTAACCACTTGTCCCTTGAGATGTTTTTTTATCTTCCCCTTGATGATATTTTTCGCCTGTTCCAAAAGGCTCTTGGTGTTTTCCCTGACTTCTTTTATATTGATTTCCTTTATATTCTGGATTTTTTCCTGAATAAGCTCTTTTCTCTGCTCACGCAAGACCCCTCCAATAGATAGT
>Ga0210018_1001783_pt1 | contig 11066 bp, 17 predicted proteins | sample CryGeyCG2014_010_2_FD_183967 | JGI IMG/M metagenome (GOLD analysis project Ga0210018, IMG submission 183967) | Groundwater microbial communities from aquifer - Crystal Geyser CG09_land_8/20/14_0.10 (SPAdes) (version 2) | ecosystem: Environmental > Aquatic > Deep subsurface > Groundwater | place... | reverse complement strand
TGGGTTCATTTCCTCACCTCCTTTCAGGCAAATTTGTTTATGAAATTGTCAAAAATCTATACAAAAACACCCTTATTTTCCATCTAAATCTGTCTAAATCATACAAATTCCACTTGAGTTTGTCAAGTTAAAATATAGTTAGTTCAACCACAACAAACAAGATGCTTTTTTTCAAGATAGTCAAAATTAAGAAGATTTGATAGGATAAAAGCATGAAGATAATAAAAATACTTAAAAAAATACACCTAAATGATTATGCATCAATAAAATCTCCATATATTGAGATATTTGGATTAATGAAAGGTATTCCTGAAAAATTTTACAAGGAATGTTTGCCATTAAATTCAAATTCTGATTTAGAAAGTTTCTTAAGAAAAATAAATTTTGTTATTTATAAAAATGTTGGTAAGAAAAAAAGAAATGCAAAATCATTTGAAGAGTCTCGCTTTCTAACTGTTAAGGAAATATTAAGAAGAAAAATTATATCGTGCGGATCTAAGGTTTCTATTTTTGCCGCGGTTTTACGAAAGAAAGGAATACCAGTAAAACTTGTTCATGGAAGATTCCATGGATCAAAAAAAACTGACAATCGCCATGCATGGCTTAAAATTTACAATCCACTAAATAGAAAATGGATAATTGTTGATGTTACACAAAAAAATTTTTCTTTACACCCCAAGGCTTATCAACTAAAAGACTATCAAGATTGGGGCGAACTAAAGAAAGATTATAAAAAAGGTGATTGGTAGTTTTAACCCAGAAATAAATAAAGGACACGAGAAAATTCTCGTGTCCTCAGATACTTTTCAATCTTCCAAGTATCCTCAACATGTATCATCCCAGCCTACGTTCATCCAACTGTCTGTTGTATCTTCCCAACCAATTGTTGATTCTTGTCTTGCCTGACAAGCTTCCATCGACAGGTCATTACTTGGTCGTTCCTCTGCTCGTTTAAGCGCTCCCTGAATTGCTTTTGAACTCTCCATTTTTATCACCCCCTTTTTGTTCTTCAATTTTCTCTATGAAATATCCAAAAATCTTCTTTCGCGTTTCACAGTAGTAATATTTTCCTTGAATCCCACCAATTCTGTGCATAGCGCACCCATTATGGCAGGCGTTCTGCCATTCACATACAGCACAATCTAGATAGAGGGAATTAACTTCTTTTATGTAATTTAATCTCATCGGGCCGTTTAGAACTTCCAAAAGCGATTGTTGTGATAAGTCGCCCAACAGAAACTCTGGGCGATTAGAAAACCGATCGCATGGATAAACCCTACCATCATATTCGAGACAAAAGAAATCGGCGCAAGAACCATTGAAAGTACAGTTTGACGCCTTCTTACCTAATACGCCGGAGATGAAATTCTCGATCTCGCGCACTCGAAGATTGGGGTCATCCTGCGCCAACCAAAGGTCAATGTAGGTTCTAAAAAACTGCGTCAATTCCCCATTTGTAATCGTCTGACCAAGCATTGCATTATTGATCCCGACTATATCAAGATAATTATTAACTCCCCAACTCTTTATGCCGAGGATATTGGCAAAGAAACTAAAATCTTCCTTGGCGCGCGAGGCATTGTTGTGGGTCAGAGTTTGAATAACCCCTGGTTCTATTCCATGACGGCGAAGCGTTTCAATTCCACACATAGCACGGCTAAATGATCCATTACCACCATAATCTTTGCGAAACCGATTATGACTTTTCCGATCGCCATCTAAACTAATGCCTACTCTAAAACAATTCTTTTTGAAAAATTCAGCCCATTCATCATCGATAAGCGTCGCATTTGTCTGAATATTATTTTGAATTATCTGACCATCTCTAAGATTCTTTGTCTGTAGATCTACGATCTTTTGAAAAAACGATAGCCCGGCAAGTAATGGTTCTCCGCCATGCCAGATAAAAACAAGTCGCCCACTAAAAAGCCCCAGATAATGTACAAGGAATTTTTCAAGTAATTCATCGCTCATCACATGGCGAACGAGCTGATCTCTAGTATTATAGAAACAATATCGGCAACGAAGATTGCAAAAATCACCCACTATCTTAATAATCGGAACCATTACTTTCATTCTTTTCACCTCCTTTCAGGCAAATTTGTTTATGAAATTGTCAAAAATCTATACAAAAACACCCTTATTTTCCATCTAAATCTGTCTAAATCATACAAATTCCACTTGAGTTTGTCAAGATTGGATCATAAGTGAGCTTTTGCGGTTCGCTTTTTTTATTTTAGACAAATCATCCGTTATTACAGCAATACAACCATAACAAACAAGATGCCTTAAGCGACTAATGAGGATTGATGTTAAAAATTGCTTTCTCCCGGACATCTTTTTTGAGCCGGATATTAAATATCGTAGTCCAAAAATTTAAAACTTTTTCAAACCAAACCCCACGAGATGGATTTTTTATAACTTTCTTAATTTCTTTTTCAGGGTAAATCTTAAAAAGTAATTTTAGATTATCCCATGTGCCGTAATTTAAAACCTGGGTGATGATTCCTTTTTTGTCTTTTTCTATATTCATCCTTGATATGTCATACGACCAAAGCGCTGTCTGAAAAGATGGCGGCACTTTCTTTATTTTTTTCATAGTGATATTTTGAGAAAATTAACTTCCCTTATAATATATTTTTTAATCCCTCGCCAATCTGCTTTTTGCAGCATCTTAAATCGCTGTTTTTCCGAATCTTCGTCCGCGTCTTTAAAATAAAGCAGGCCTTGAAGTCCCACATAAATATTAAACATCGGATATTTTTCTTTCGTAAATTCTATAATTTCTCTTAATCCAAATTCTTTTATTAAAAAATACATATCAATGAAATCCCGTCTTTTACCTCTTTGAGAAATTGCTAAAATTTTCATTGCGGCAATATCTTCTTTTGAAGCCAAACAAATATCTTCCATCTGAACATAGGATCTGATAAGCCGGTAGGAATATCTAAAAAAACTCATCTTAATGCCATCCGCGTCTAACCCAAGGATGTCTTCGGCAATATAGATCTCCTGAACTTTTTTAAATTTTTTATCAAATTTTTCTCTCAGTTTTTTCGGGTCAAATTTCTCCTCGGTATAAAAATCAAAATCAAGAGAAGTGCGATGGCCAATCTGTAAAGCCAAGGCGGTGCCACCGGCCATATAAAAACCTTGTTTATTTAAAAAACCGAGTTTTGATAAAAGTTTTTTTCTTTTCGGATCTAAAATTTTCAAATGCATATGTATTCTATTATACCAAAAAATAGCTCAAAAATCCACCATTTTCGTTGTCACGGCAATCCAACCATAACAAACAAGGCGGGAGTTTTTCAAGAATGAAGGCGGGCGGCAAGGGCGAAATTAAAGAAATAGCGGTTCAAATCTTCGAGCGTCGTTTTGTATTCTTTGCCGCCATATATCGCGTCGGCCAGCAGTTCGCGAGCCCGGACGATTTCCTTGAGCCGCAAACGCCATCTGGGGTCGGCGATTGTCAGGTCCAGAAGCTCAAAAGCCCTGGCAATAGCATTGTCGTATGATTCTTGATTTTTATCGCGCCAATTGAGCGCACGGCTTATTTCACCGCCGACATTGCCCAATTGTTCCATCAAAGAGAGTTTTTGCCATCCGCCGGCGGCTAAATTTTTATGTTGGAAAGTCATAAATTAAAAAATCAATCTACTTACTATATCTCTGATTTTTCTTTGAATTTCCAAGCTTTCAACGCCCCTGGATTTGTTATTCTGCGACGGCCGCACGTTAATCATTGAATCAAACTCAATCCATTCATCCACCGGCTGATTTATATGCAAATTCACGCCCCATAAATTTTCCTGTTTAGAGCCCTCTTCCAAAAGCGTTTTTTCCTCATCGGCGTGCAAATCCCCGCCGATAGCCATAGTTTCTTTTTCAACATCGACCACGGCTTTTACCAAGTCGCCGAATTGGTTTTCAGCGATTTTCTGCAATTCATTTTTGGAAATTGGGTCGTTTATAATTTTTATCGCCATAATTTTTGCATTATCAATATATCATAACCCCGGCCGCGCTTGAAATAAAATAAAATTGTTAAATTATCCGGCGATTCGCTATAATCAATCTATGCTTCTGCCTTTTTTGTCGGCAATTTTGGGAATTACCGCTTTTTTGCCGGTTAATTTTTATCCGGCGGGTTTTGTTTTTTTAGTTCCGCTTTTTATTTTTTTCCTGCGCGAACAAAAATTTTGGCGGCTGATTTTTGGCGCTTTGATTTTTAAGTTTGTATTTTTTCTCGGAACTATTTATTTCACTTTAGAACCGCTTGCTTGGGGCTCGGGATTGTTAATCTTCGCCGGCTTGCCGGTGTTGGTTTGGCTTATAAAAAAATCAATAAAACAACCCTACGCAATTTTGATTTTACTACCATTTCTTTGGACTTTTTTTGATATTCTCCACGCCCGGTACTTTCTGTTACCGACTTATGGTATCGCCGCCGGCAATGCCTTGGGTTCTTCGCCTTTTTTGGGACTGGCCAACTTTGGTGGAATCGTCTCGCTTACTTTTTTCGCGGCAATTATAAATATTTTGGTCGCGATGATAATTATTAAATTTTTCAAAACAAAATTTGTTCCCATCGCGATTATTTTTATTTTTATTTTACTCGGCTGGCAAATTTCCGATTTTGAACTTAAAAAAAACTTGTCCGACTACAACGGACTTCCAAATTCCCTAAAATTGGCTACAGTGTCTGTCGGTGAAAAATTCTCGGCCGGCCAGTTTGATTCGCTAAAAAAAGAACTTGCCGCTGCGCACGCCGACCTTGTGGTTTTTCCGGAGGATATTATAGATTCACCGGCTGGAAAAAGTTTTTCTTTGGCGCAAAATACAGCCAAAGAATTAAAAATCAATTTGCTGGCCGTTTTTGACACGACGCGCGGCGGCGCCCGCTACAATTCGGCGGTTTTGTTTGATAAGCAAGGAAATGTCGCCGGCCAGCGCGACAAAAACCGCTTAACCTTTATCGGCGAATACTGGCCGTTCGGCAATTGGCGACCATTATTTTACGATTGGCTGAAAAAATTTGACCCGAGCATTGCCGATTACGCGATATTTGAACCTCAAAACGCTTATCATAAAGGCGAAAGAAAACTTTTGACCATTAACTTGCCTCAAGGCCAAATAAGTTTTGTCGCGCCGATTTGTTTAGAAATAAATTATCCGAGTGATTTGGCAGATTACAAAAAAGACGGGGCGCGATTTATCGTTAATCCCAGCAGTAACCGTTGGATTAAAAAAGGCGTTAAGCATTTTTTGTACCTGACCGATAATCTAAAAAAAATAGAGTCAGTTTGGCTTAAAATCCCCATAATTTCAAGCGGAGTAAATGACTACGCCGGCGTTATTTTGCCCGATAGCGAAACGCGCTTGGTTGATTACGAAAATGGCGAAAAAAACTACGGGATATTCCGAGGAGAAATAAGATACTAAATAAACAAAAATCCCCCCGCAATCGGGGGGATTTTTGTTTAGCCAACTTTGAAAAGTTTGTACTGCGGCAGAATACCCTTTCTCTGTAACCACGGCCCAAGCACGAAGGCGGCAAAAATAAACCATGCAATAGCGAAAATTGCTATAACTGCCCCTTCTTTTCGCCGCTCTTTTTCAATCATAAGCGCGCCGCCGAAAACCAATCCAGGCATCAAATTAAGAGCCACGACCATTCCAATCCAAAACCACTTTTTTCCGAACTGAAACCGGCTGTTTGTTAAACTATTATCTTGTTCCATAATAATTAAATTTAATTAAGTATAATCGCTTTCTTGGTTTGTTATACCACTTGTCAGATAATAATCATGTGGATAACTTTTCATCTTCTCCATAACAAATATATGTTTACAACCCTACAAATTTTATGTAGAATATTTGCGTTACTATAAATGAAATTTTTTCTACCATTACTATACACATAACAGTTACATGACACAGTTACATGATCAAAAAACCCTTTCAAATTAAAGTGGAGATAAGCAAGCGGATTTTTTGTTTTTATGCTTTGCTTAATGTTTTGGGATACAACCCGGAAATTCGTCCTGTTAATCCCGTACGCAGAAAAGTGCGCGCTTTTTTAAAAAACATCATAATTAAATCTAAAGGCGACTTAACCAGTCTTAAAGAATTGATAAATCAGCCAAACATTAGTAAAGAATTTTGGTTCCCTCTAAGAACTTGGATTCTTTGCCACAGCCAGCCACCACTTTTTAAAGAATTGTCGTCCTATTGGAAAAATTTTATTGATGATCAAATAGGAGAAGTATTTGGCCGAGAGCTAAAAAATTTTTGGAGAATAGGTAAACTGGATTCTCTTTGGGGGACTATAGAAAATGACTATTTAAAAATTAGGAGACAATGTTTTTCTAATGCCGAGATAGCCGTAAAAAATTCTCTGAGTTATCTCCGCTTTGAAGATAAAGAACTTAATTTTAAAAAATTTATTGTTATTCCAAACTTTCTTGACGAGTATAATAGAGGAATCGGTCCCAAAATAAATGATGCGGCCTATGCAATTTTGGGACCGTCTAAAGGTAAGAATATTTTCCCAATACAAAGAATTCAACATGAGTTTCTTCATTCCTTAATTAACCCGATAACCCAAAAGATGTTGGACAATCGAGTTTTAAAACCCGAACTTTCTTTCATTAGAGAGTCTTTAATTCACGCAATGGTTTTACGTATAAATAAATCTAATCGGAAATACTATCAGAAAAAAATAAAAATTCTTAAAAAATCTAAATTTAAAGATATAGAAAAAATCATTGCTTTTTTGAAGCGTTACGAGATACAACAAAAGAATTTTACAACTTTTTTTCTAAGAAATAATATACGGAGTTAATGGAAAGCGCGCTATGTAGCGCGCTTCTGACGATCCATTAATCCGGATCGTTAGGACAAGTACAGTCATCGCCGCAGCCGACATGGCCTGGGCAACTTTCATTAGAAGCACTGGACAGTTCTTCTAACTCGGCTTTGACAATTCGAATGTCGTCTTCCATACTTCTTCACCTCCTTTCCTGGGAATAAAATTCATCTATTTCTCATCGCCATCTCCTTCATGAGCAAAGGGATTATCGCCTTAATAAATCTGCAATGATTTGGGTCTGGTAAAAACAAGTCATTTGTTGCCACCAACCCTTTATGCGCGCAACCTCCTCGACATAAGTATTTTACAAAGCAGTTTTGGCAAGATGTCATATTGTCCGAAATTCTACTTGATAGACGATTAAATTTTTGCTCATCTATACGGAATTCCGTTTGACAGTTTCCTATACAGAAAAGGTTCCAGTCCTCATTTGTCTCATCCACAACTTCACTGCAAGCGGTCAATTGACCCTTGTGATTAACGACAATCGTTTTGCCACACATAGGACCGCAATAAGAAGAAACGCCAGGGTTCATGAGATAGCTCAATTCTCCTATTTTTATGTGTCTTTTCTTTTCCCTTGCCCATTTTAATGATTTGGTTATGACTCTTATCCATTTTTCAACAGAGAGTTGTTTTAGTAGATTTTCTTCGACTAATTTCGCGGCTCGTCCTAGATTGTAAAGAGGTTCAAGATGGATATTTTCTACGCCCAAGGCACAGAAATAACTCAAAATATCATCAATTTGATCGGCAGTGCTCTCTGTTAAGGTCGCTCTCACTGAAAGGGGTTTGTCGGATTTATTCAACCAAATGCGCATTGATCTTTCAACAATTGAGGAAGACGGTTTTCCGCCTTTCAACGGCCGCAGAAAATTTTGAATTTCTGGTGGGCCATCAATTGAAAAAGTAATTACTACTCCTCGATCGATCAACCACTTTAAAAAATGAGAAGATAAAATACCAGAGGTAGTTAATGTCCAACGCACTTGTTTCCCATATTTTTCGACAATGTGTTTGATAGTGTCAAAATTAAGTGTTGGCTCTCCTCCTCCAAATAATGTAACTTTTGGTTTTACCGGATTAGTAGCCAGATATAGAGAAACGGCTCGATTGGCTATTTCTTTGCTCATCAATTCCGTGGTCATACCGGCATCTGCATAACAATAACGACAACTCAAAGAACATCCTCTTCCCAATAAAAGCATAAGATTCGAAAATATCCGATTTTCTGGACTTGTAATTACTTTTGCGAGTGGATAAAAGAAGCCATTTTCTTTCAACCTCCGGAAGACTAAATCATTCCAACTTTTGACCCAGGAAATTTTTTTCTGATTTTGACCGTAGATGAAAACTCCATCTCCATCTTGAAAAACAATAGAATCTTCTATAAGTGTTGGATTTTCGCTTATTTTCAACATAACAACTCTCCTTTCAAAAGTTATAAGAATTTTTCTTCTATTTTTAAAGACCAAACTATTAATAATAGTAATATACTAATAATCAAAACTTGTCAAGCTTACGTCAAATAGCCAAAATTAAGGGAATTTGATATCGTCTAAAATATGAAATTTGAGTTCAAAATCAACAAATACTACCTCGTTAGCTACGCGATGACTTCAAAACATAAGCCGTTTTCGGGTTGGGAGAAACTAGAAGAGAAAATATGGAATAAATACAAATTTGAACCGGCATATTATTTTCTAAATTCCAAATATATCAACTGGGCAGCGGAAAAATTACAAACGGATTTTTCGGACAAAAATATAAAAAATGCTTTTTTAAAACAAGCTCTAAATTCTTGTCTTTCCCCATCTTTGTTCGCTTCCTTTCAAATAACCTCTTTTATTTACACTACGGACATCGCATTTTCGTAATGCTATATTTTCAAACTGAAATCAATCAACGCTTGCTTGATTTTTTCGTCGCTAATTTCAAAGCCCGGCATAAACGTTATCGCTTCCGAATAATTGATGTCTTCAAAATAAGCTAGTTGGCTGCGAAACAATTTTTCATTAAATTCGTTGCCAAAAATTTCTTGCGCCTTTTTGCATATTTTACGAATGCCGTCATATTGGCGCGCGACAAAATACAAATCCACATAGTCTTTCCATTTAGCTCTGCGACCCAAAGCAAATGCCTTCATTGCCGCCAAAGTCGGCAAATCCGAGAATTTTATAATATTTTCAAAATTATTGGAAAAAATGATCGGATAGGAATAATACAAAAAAGTAAGGCGCACATCTTTAATTAGTAATGTGAATTGATCTGTTTCGTCGCGAATAATTTGATTAATTTTGCTGAATTTTACGATTTTCCTCCGAATTTTCTGATTGTCAAATTCCTTCAAAGAAAATAAATCAAAATCTATTGAGCGGCGATGACCCAAATGCAAAGCAATGGCGGTTCCGCCGACCAAACCAAAATCGCCGCTAAATAATTTAATAAGCGGCAGAAGATTAAATTGCTCGTCGGTCAGAATTTCCTTATGCGGCATATTTAGAAAAATATAACTTGAAATAATTTAAAATCTTCGCGTCGTAATTGACTCGCCTTTGGCTGATCTGTTTATTAAAAATTTCAGATGTCTTTTTAATTCCTAAAATTTTTATCAATTTTTGGACATCATCCCAATCGCCGTAATTTAAAGTATGTTCAACTATGGACTCATCGTTAAGTCTGCCCGGTTCTTTGACGTACCACACAAGATACGGCCTCTGTTTTATAAAATCTTGAATTGTCATGTTTTGTTTTTATTTATTATACCAGAAATTGACATAAAAATCCAAAGGGTAGCTTTTTCAAACCGCTTTCTTAATTCCTGATATAATTCGGATCTAAAATTTCCAAATGCATGTATTTTATTATTATTATATATGTTGATTATACCAAAAAACAGCCCAAAAATCCATAACAAACAAGATGCTTTTTTTCAAGGCAAAATATAAAGGTGGCCAAATAAAAAAAGCCCCGCAGACGGGGCCTTAAAAAAGAACAGATTTAGCGGGTTAGAATAGCCCCTGCCTTGCGGCAGACAGCCAAGAAAACGCCTTTCGGAACCCAGCAGGCAGCTGGATCATAGACTTGGGCTTCGGGCTTACTCTTTGAAACAAGCCGAATAAAACCGTCTCTTCGAGTAAAAACAAATCTAACATTCAGTGCCCGAAGAGAAACTTGGTCGCGATTTTTCGCAACCTCCTCAACAATAATATCAACCAATTAAACCACCCCCTTTTTCGCCTTTTCGAAGAACCACCAAGGCAAAAACAATCAAACCAGCTCCAAGACCAATTCTCACCAAAGCATCAAAGAGATTTATAAACCGAAAAGCGGAAAAAAACAACACAACCCCCAGCAACCCGAAAATTACTGGGAACATTATCCCCACTGCTCTGTTGAATTTACTATTCATTTTCCCCTCCCTAATCAAAGATTTAAAGACCTAATTCTTATATAGCATATTTTTTCAAGTTTGTAAAGCCCGAGTTTTTTATTTTTATTTTACAAACCGCTGATTTTTATGTAAAATATTTACGTTAATGGAGGCGTGGCAGAGCGGCTTAATGCAGCATCCTGCTAAGATGTTGTACCCGAAAGGGTACCGGAGGTTCGAATCCTCCCGCCTCCGCCTTCGCCCGACGTAGCCTTGGCGAAGTTGGGACTCGCCTCGGCTTTTCGGGCTTCGGCGGACACAGTCCGCCAGAAGAACGCGACGGCGGGAAGAAAAACGCAAAGAAGAGAAGGATAATTTAAAAATAATTTTATGCATACAGTTTATATTTTAAAATGCGTTGATAATAAACCATATTCTGGCTGTACGGAAAGTTTGGAAGAGAGATTAGAACGTCATATAAACGGATATGTTCCCGCCACTAAAAACCGCCGCCCTGTTCAACTGGTGGCTTATATTGTTTTTAATGATAAATATAAAGCATTTGAATTTGAAAAATACTTGAAATCTGGATCAGGTAGGGCTTTTATTAAAAGACATTTTATGTAAAAGTTTTATCGGCGCGACCCGAGTAATCGATGAGGTGGCAACGCGACCCGCAATGCTCCGTGCTTATCTAAAATTTGAATAAATTAAAAACCCTCATAAAAATGAAGGGTTTTTAATTTTGTGTGGTCATTTTAATTTGCCGTCTTGCAAATCAGGCGGCAGCTTCTTCTTTTTCTTCGGCCATTTCAACGT
>Ga0210018_1001778_pt1 | contig 11079 bp, 11 predicted proteins | sample CryGeyCG2014_010_2_FD_183967 | JGI IMG/M metagenome (GOLD analysis project Ga0210018, IMG submission 183967) | Groundwater microbial communities from aquifer - Crystal Geyser CG09_land_8/20/14_0.10 (SPAdes) (version 2) | ecosystem: Environmental > Aquatic > Deep subsurface > Groundwater | place... | reverse complement strand
CAGACAGCAGGCGCTCTGAATTTATCCAAAGGGATAAGAAGAGGATAAGCCCTACCGAGGAGATTAATAACCTTTGCGACTGCGGACTGCGCAGTTTTTCTGTTTTTATATGAGCGTAGCGAATCTATAAAAACAAGAACCGAGCACACAACATGAATTCAAGAATAATTTATGATAAATCAAAGTCTAATTCAGAACAAAGTTAAAACCGTCACGTTATGAATTATGTGCTCGGTTATACATAATTGGCATGCCAAAAACAAAAACTCAAAAAACTAATGTAATAACTAAAGGCACGGAGGAGCTGAAAGGCGCTGCTAATTTAATTTTTGCCGATTTCGGCGGAACAACCGCACAGGATTTGCGCGATTTGAGATTATTGTTGAAAAATGTCGGAGCCAAATTTCAAGTCATTAAAAAAAGACTGCTTAGGATTATCTTGAAAGAGAAAGGCATAGATTTTGATCCCAAACAATTTGAAGCGCAGGTAGGAACTGTCTTTATGAAAGGGGACATTTTTGAAACTGCTGGCTCAATGTATAGGTTCACCAAGGATAAAGAGAATTTTAAAATATTGGGCGGTATTGATTTGAATAAAGCCGAAAAAATAGAGGCAGATTTTATTAAAAGGATTGGGCAATTGCCGTCCAGAGAAGTTTTATTGGGTCAAGTCCTTGGAACTATGGTCGCGCCGTTAAGGGCATTTATGTGGATTCTTCAAGAAAGGTCGAGAAAGTTAAATGGTTAAAATGAATAAAGACGAAATAATTTCACAAGTTGAGAAAATGACTGTTGTCGAACTTGCCGATTTAGTTAAGGCTATGGAAGAAAAGTTTGGCATTAGCGCTGTAGCGCCGGTAGCCGCCGGAGCGGGAGCAAGTGCTGAAGAAGTTAAAGATACTTTCGCTGTTGTCTTAAAAGCAGCCGGAGGGCAAAAGATTAATGTTATTAAAGTTGTAAGAGGTGCAACTGGCTTGGGTCTTAAGGAGTCCAAGGATTTAGTGGAAGGCGCTCCTAAGCTGGTTAAGGAAGACTTGAAGAAACCGGAAGCTGAAGAGCTTAAGAAAAAGCTTGAAGAAGCCGGTGCTACAGTTGAATTGCAATAGATAATTTTCTCTAAATAAGAAGCGCCCGATTAATTCTCTAGTTTGTCGAAGAATTGAAAAGGGCGCTTTTTTATTTTATTGTTTATTTAAGAGATTTGTCTGCCTGCCGGTAGGCAGGCGTCCTTAGCTCAGTGGTAGAGCGCTATCTTCACACGATAGAGGCCGAAGGTTCGATCCCTTCAGGACGCACTGTTGATAATTTGTGAATAACTTTTAGGTCCGAATCCAATTTAGGGCTTTAAATGTGAGATTTTAGCCTAGGTGAGTAACCGAGCTTTTAAATGCTTTACTCTTGGGGGTTAGTGGACTATTCTTAAATAGAAGTGGGGAATTGTGGATAAGTATGTGGATAACCCCCCATTTCTGTGGATAAAGGGCTTTGTTTGCGAAATCAAGCCAAAGGCGAAGGATTGAGCAATTACAAAACCTTTACCGAGCACTCAAATTTATGGAAATGTCATCAATAATAAAAAATTTTGAAAATAACTTGTCGCATGAAACTTATGATTGTCAGATTAAATTTGAGTGCTCGGTGCTCAATTCTGTAGATAAATTTTCATCGTCTACAGACTCGAAAATTTATACATAATTGGCATGTTTATAGGAGAATTCAGACATAGTATTGACCCCAAAGGCAGAATAGCTATTCCGGCTAAATTCAGAGCCAAACTTTCCGGTGGGGCAATTATCACAAAAGGGTTGGATCACTGCCTATTCGTATTTACTAATAAGGATTGGGAAACTCTCGCGCAAAAGCTTGTTGGTTTACCTTTGGCTCAAGCTAACTCTCGTGCTTTCGCAAGGAATATGCTTGCCGGCGCAACGGATGTGGAACTGGATACTCAAGGTAGAATTCTTATTCCGGATTACTTAAGAAAATATGCCGGATTGAGTAAGGAAGTAGTGGTAACAGGCGTTTATAACAGGATGGAAGTATGGGATGCGAAGTCATGGAGTGATTACAAAGCGAAAACCGAAAGTCAGTCAGAGGAAATAGCCGAGAAGTTGAGCGAGTTGGGGATTTAATGGCGCATGTTCCGGTTCTTTTAAATAGAGTTTTAGAAATATTGAGGCCGTTGCCGGATAAATTTATTATCGACGGGACGGTAGACGGTGGAGGACACGCTGCAGAAATCGTTAAACGATTGGAGCCTAACGGAATATTTTTGGGAATAGATTGGGACAAGAGTATGATTGCCGGCTCGAAATCAAGGATAGGCCAAGTGCCGAAAGTAGAAGTTCACCTCGTTCTCGGAAACTATGCTGACCTGCCGGCCATCTTGAAAAGTAAAAAACTGGGGAGAGCGGATGGATTGCTTTTAGACCTAGGGCTATCTTCAGAACAATTAGAAAATTCAGGGAAAGGATTCAGTTTTATGAAGGACGAGCCACTCATCATGCGTTACGCTCTAGATGGTCCTACGGCCGCCGAGATAATAAATGGACGGAATGAGAAAGAGTTAGCAGATGTATTTTTTCGATACGGGGAAGAGAGATATGCGAGAAATATTGCCAAGGGAATAATTGAAGCAAGGAGAAAAAAGAGGATTATTACGACCTTTGATCTCGTGGAAGCCATAAGAGGCGCAGTGCCGAAATCCTATGAGCGCGGCAGGATACACCCGGCAACAAGAATTTTCCAGGCGTTGCGCATTTATGTAAATAACGAACTAGGCAACTTAGAGTCTGTTTTAAAAAGTTTACACAATATTCTAAAACCAGGCGGAGTAATAATTATAATCTCATTTCACTCTTTAGAAGATAGGATTGTTAAAAACTATTTTCGGGATATGGAAAAACAAGGATTGATTCAAATTATCACAAAAAAACCGATGGTTGCCGAAAGGGAAGAAATACTAATTAACCCTCGCAGCCGCTCCGCCAAACTTCGCGCCGCCATTATAAAAATTCCTAAATATTAAAAATGACAGTCATACAACCAAACAAAAGCCAAAATTTAATACACTTGCTTTTTATTTTCGGCAGTCTGCTTGTTGTAGTAGCTAGTTTGTACGTTTTTGTTTATTCAAATACAGTGAGCCTAAAGCATGACATAGAAAAAATCGAGGTGGAGCTGGAGAGGTTAAGAGTTGATAATGCCGAGCTTAAGAATGACTTCTATTCAACTGTTGATTCGAGAAAACTTGAAGAATTAGCTAAAGAAAAGGGATTAATCTACGACAAGAATCCACAATGGGAATTCGCATCACAGTTTTAATAGTTTTTTTTAGTCTGCTCTATTCTTCCTTAATTTTTAAGTTATACACTCTTCAAATAGAGGAACGGGAGACTTATCAAGCCAAGGCCTTTTTCTACCATCTTGCTGCTGGCATGTTGAATCCTGTAAGAGGCAGTATTTATTTTACCGACAAGAATAACGTAAGTATGCCCGCAGCTATCAATAAAGAATATTCGATAATCTACGCCAACCCTAATGGTATCGAAAATGTTCCAGAAGCGGCCCAAATACTTAGTGAAATTAGCGGCAGGGATAAAAATGAACTTGTCGATATTTTGAGCAAAAAGGACGATCCTTATGAGCCTATTGTAAAAAAAGCCACAGAGATCCAAGTCAATAAAATTCTGGAGTATAAGTCTATCAGGAAAGATTTAGAAAAATGGTTTGGCGTTAAATATGAGCGTTCCCGGCTTTACCCGTTGAGTACGATTGCTTCCCATCTTTTAGGATTTGTCTCTGCTGATGAAAGCGTGGGTGGAGCTTACGGAGTCGAGTTTTATTATAACGATAGACTCAAAGGAAAAGCAGGGATTTCGGAAGGTGATAAACTGGTTAATCCGGCTGAAGCAGGAGAGGATCTAAAACTAACGATAGACCTTAATATTCAAAGGGAGGCGGAGAAAATCTTAAGCGTGCTGGTCGAGAAATATAAAGCTCAAGGAGGGACAGCAATAGTTCAAGACCCTAAGACCGGAAAAATTTTGGCCATGTCAAACATTCCTACGTTTAATCCTAACTCTTACGGCGAATCAGAAGTGGGCGCGTTTTTAAATCCGGCAACTCAAGCCGTTTATGAACCTGGTTCAATTTTTAAAATTATTACGATGGCTGCCGGCTTAGACGCCGGGAAAATTACACCGGATACTACTTACGTTGATACTGGTTCTTTGACTTTAAACGGCAAGACTATCAAAAATTGGGACCTTAAGGCTCACGGAAAAATTACTATGACCCAAGTGATAGGGGGTTCGGTTAATACTGGAGCCGTTTTTGCCGAAAGTACTTTGGGGCACGACCTTTTTTATAGTTACTTGGTAAAATTTGGCCTTAAAGAAAAAACTAATATTGATTTACCGGGCGAGATTGTTGGCAGCTTAAGACCGCTTGAAGTTGATAAGCGTGATATTAATTTCGCCACCGCTTCTTTCGGCCAAGGCATATCCGTAACTCCTATAGGCCTTCTAAAAACCATGTCAGCTGTTGCCAATCATGGTGTGATGATGAAACCATATGTGAATGTCGAAAAAGAACCAGAAATGATTGGCAGAGTAATAACAGAGAAAGCCAGTAAGGAAGTTATAGGTATGATGGTAAACGCCGTAAATAAAGCAGAGATAGCGAAAATTAGAGGGTATAATATTGCAGGCAAAACCGGTACGGCTCAAGTGCCTGATTTTAAATATGGTGGATACACCGACGAAGTTATTAATACCTATATTGGTTTTGCTCCGGCTTATGACCCGAAATTCATCATTCTCTTGAAGATGGATAAACCGCTTGGCGCGCCTTTGGCGGGGCTTACCATTGTCCCTGCTTTTCGCGATTTGGCGCAGTTTATATTAAATTACTATAATATCCCGCCGGATAATTTAGAGAATTAAATTTAATTATTTATGAAGACTTACTTTCTTAGCATATTGCAATTTATCTTGAAAGTTTTAGCGAAGCTTACGATAGCGAAATACAAGCCCGCAATTATCGGCATCACCGGCAGCGTAGGGAAAACCTCTACCAAATCCGCCATTAACACAGTTTTGAAATCAAGTCTTAGCGTACGAAAAGCTGGAGGCAACCTTAATAATGAATTGGGGATGCCTTTGGCTATTTTAGGAGATTATGAAAAATCTGGCGGTATGCTGTTTTGGTTGAGCGTTGTTCTAAGGTCTCTAGAACAGCTTTTGTTTAAGGCTCATTATCCCGAAGCGCTTGTTTTGGAATATGCCGCGGACCGTCCTGGTGATATTGATTATCTGCTTGCTATCGCGAAGCCGGACGTTGTTATAGTGACTGCCATAGGAAGTATTCCGGTTCACGTAGAATTTTATAACGACACGGAGGAGGTAGCCAAAGAAAAATCTAAACTTATCCAGGCGCTTAACATAAACGATACAGCAATACTGAATTTTGATGATCCGCTTGTTATGGATATGAAAAACTTATTTAAGGGCAAGGCTGTTACTTATGGATTCGGAGAGGGGGCGGATTTGAGGATAAGCAGTTTCGTAAATAGAAGCGAATTTGGAAAACCGTTAGGTATATCGTTTAAATTAGAAACATCGGACAATTTTGTGCCGGTAAGGATTGATGGGGTATTCGGAAATTCACAAGCTTATGCCGCAGCCGCCGCTGCCGCAGTCAGTTTGATTAAGGGTATGAATTTAGTTAAAATCTCTGAAGCTCTTGCGCAATATAAAGGTGAACCCGGGAGATGCCGCCTTATAGAAGGGATTAAGAATAGTTATATACTTGATGATACTTATAACTCCTCACCGCTCGCAACGGAGGCCGCTTTAGGCATACTTAAAGATTTATCTGCTCCGAGAAAGGTTGCGATATTTGGTGATATGGCGGAATTGGGCAAATACGCTACTTATGCTCATGAAGAAATCGGCCGTAAAACAGTAGGCGTTGCTGATATACTGATAACAGTGGGCGCTAAGGCTCGTTTTATAGCTGAAGGAGCAAGAAAGGCGGATTTCCCCAAAAAAGACATCTACAGTTTCTGGAACACGGAAGAAGCAAAGCCGGAAATACAGAAGATATTAGGAAGCCGCGATCTAGTCTTAATTAAGGGGTCGCAATCCATGAGAATGGAAAAGATAGTGCTGGAAATTATGTCTAATCCGGAATTGGCTCAAGACTTATTGGTTCGCCAGTATGGCAAATGGTTATAAAGTGTAAAATGTAAATATCAAAGTTAAAAATGACAATACAAACTTTTTAGATTATTGTAATTTTGATTTTTGAGATTTAAATTTTGATTTTAGCGAGCGAAGCGAGCGTTATGGCCCCATCGTCTCCTCCTTCGCTCAAATGAACATTTGAGCTTCGGAAGGACAAGTAAACTGTTAATTACCACTACTTGCTCTTCCGAAGCTCCGATGGTAATCGGAGCGTAGGAGAGGCCCCATCGTCTAGCGGCTAGGACACCGCCTTCTCAAGGCGGGAACAGGGGTTCGATTCCCCTTGGGGCTACCATGATTAGAAATTTACTTATTATCAGTCTTTTCGGCTTAAGTTTGACGCTGTTGATAGTTTCCGGTGTCATGACCTATACGACTTTGTACGGCGTAGAAGGCCCGTTTATTATTCACTTCAATTATAAAGGTGAGGTGGATGTTATAGGTGGGAATGGAAATATTTTTAACATCATAACGATTGCCGGAATTATTGTGCTTATAAATTTCATATTAGCTTATCATCTTTATAATCGCGAGAGGATTTTATCTTATATTTTCTCCGGCACTTCGCTGATAATAGTCATCCTTACCTTCATTTCTGTTTACTTGATTTCATCAGTAAATTAAATTATCATGACCACTATGTTTGCGGTCATAGAGACTGGCGGAAAGCAATACAAGGTTTCCCCGGGGGATAAAATCAAAATAGAAAAGGTTAACGCTGAAGGCGGCAGTGTTTTTGTGTTCGATAAAGTATTACTTGTGGGTGATGACGGCAGTTTGCGTCTTGGCCGGCCTTATATAAGCGGCGCGAAGGTAGAGGCCAAAGTTATAAGACAAGCAAGAGATAGAAAAAAGATTGTTTTTAAATATCACTCTAAATCCAGGTATAGGAAGAAAAAAGGGCACCGTCAGGCTTTTACGGAGGCAGAGATAACTAAAATAAGCGGCTAACAATTTAGCCGCTTATTTTGATGCTATGTTATAATTTATCTTGATGTTTTTCTATAACGTTTTGTCGGGCAAAAAAGAAAAATTCAAACCTCTTAAAGGCAAATTGGTGCGTTTCTATACTTGCGGACCAACTGTTTACGACTATGCTCATGTCGGCAATTTGCGGACTTACGTCTTTGACGACCTGCTTCGCCGCACCCTTAAATATGACGGTTACAAAGTAAGACAGGTGATGAATATAACCGATGTTGACGATAAGATAATAAAGCGTGCCCAAAAAGAGAGAAAATCAATCAAGGGGATTTCCGTCCCGTATACCAGGGCGTTCTTCGACGACATTAAAAAATTAAATATAGAAAAAGCAGAGGTTTATCCAAAAGCGACGGAACATATACAAGAAATGCTGAGTTTGATAAGCAAGCTGATAAAAAAGGGTGTCGCTTATAAAGGTAAGGACGGTTCAATATATTTTGACATTTCCAGATTCAAAAAATATGGCAAGCTTTCTCGACTGCAAAAAAGAGAGATAAAAGTCGGCGCAAGGATTGAAGCCGACGAATACAATAAAGAAGAGGCTCAGGATTTTGTTCTATGGAAAGCGAAGAAACCCGGTGAACCCTCTTGGAAAAGCAGATTAGGACAAGGCAGACCTGGATGGCATATTGAATGTTCTGCAATGAGTATGAAATATTTAGGCGCCTCTTTTGACATTCATACTGGCGCAGTCGATTTATTGTTTCCGCATCATGAAAATGAAATTGCCCAAGCAGAGGCGGCGACAGGCAAAAAATTCGTTAATTATTGGTTAGAAGGAGAACATCTTCTTATAAACGGACAGAAAATGTCCAAATCGTTGAAAAACTTCTTCACTTTGCGCGATATCGAAGCCAGGGGATTCAATCCTTTAAGTTTCAAATACTTCACTTTTAGCACACATTATCGCAAGAAGCTTAATTTTACTTGGGATGGTTTGGTATCGGCTGAAAACGCCCTCAATAAACTCGTAAACACTATGGCCGGACTCTACTCTATAAAGAAAGAAAAGTTATCTCCTTTAACTAGCAGAAAAGTGGCAGCTTACAAAAAAGATTTTATGGAATCCGTAAATGACGATCTTAACATTCCCAAGGCGTTGAATGTCTTGTGGCGGATCGTGAAAGATAGGGATATACCGCCAATTTCTAAGAAGGAACTCGCTTATAATTTCGATGAAATCTTCGGATTCGGGCTTAAAAACGTAAAGCCACGCAAGACAATTGTGCCTCTCAAGATAGCCAAACTTGTGAGTCAGAGAGAAAAATTCAGGACTAATAAACAGTTTATTCAGGCAGACGCTTTGAGAAAGGAAGTGAAGGCGTTAGGATATAGGATAGAAGACACTGAAAGCGGTCCACGCATCATAAATGGCAATAACTAAGGATTTAAAACTACCGCCTCAAGATTTAGACGCCGAGCAGTCTGTCTTAGGCGCTCTAATGATAGACAAAGACGCCATTTTTTCCGTGGCGGATATTTTGGTACCATCAGATTTTTATAAAAAATCTCATAGTCTTATTTACGAAGCGGTGTTAAAACTTTGGGGAAAGCACGAACCGATAGATATTTTGAGTGTTACTGCGGAGTTGAGGAGAAGCGAGAACTTGAAAGAAGTGGGCGGTTCGGCTTATTTAACCGAATTAGTAAATACAGTTCCGACTTCCTCCCACATTTTACATTACGGCAAGATTGTTAAAGAAAAGAAGATATTAAGGGAACTAATTAGCGCTTCGGCAGAGATTGCCGAAAGCGCTTTTCATCCCGAAGATGATTTAGAAAGCATTCTCGATCTCGTTGAGCAAAGAATATTTTCTATTTCCCAACAAGGGACCATTAAAAATTTCGTTCCAATAAAAGAAGAACTTAAAGGCGCTTACGAAAGGATTGAAAAATTGCATCACGGAGACGAAGGAAGAATGCGCGGAGTGCCAACCGGCTTTACAGGACTTGATAGTATGTTATCCGGTCTGCAGAAGTCAGATCTTATTATTGTCGGAGCGCGGCCTTCTTATGGAAAGACTGCTCTTGTGTTAGATATTGCGAGAAATGCGGCTGTAAGACATGGCGCCAGCGTAGGTATTTTTTCGCTGGAGATGAGTCGTGAACAGGTTATCGATAGGCTTATTGCCGCTGAAGCCCAAGTTGATCTCTGGAAACTGCGTACCGGGCGCTTAAGAGACGAATTGGAATTTGAAATGGTGCAAACTGCGTTAGATAGGTTATCTAACGCTCCCTTATTCATAGACGATACGCCTTCGCCTAATGTGGTGCAGATGCGTTCCATGGCTAGGAGGTTGCAGGCCGAGCATAAATCTTTGGGGCTCTTAGTGGTTGATTACCTGCAGCTTATTCAGCCGAGAACCAACTACGAATCCATAGTCCAGCAGGTCACGGAAATATCGAGGGGTCTTAAAGGCTTGGCCAGAGAATTAAATATTCCGCTGATCGCGGTTTCACAGCTCTCTCGTGCCGTGGATCAGCGTGATGGCAAAATGCCGAGATTGTCCGATCTCCGTGAGTCCGGTTCTATTGAACAAGACGCAGACGTTGTTCTCTTACTTCATCCTAAAGACACCGGGCGAACAGATGTTTCAGTGGAAGAGCAAAATATAGTTGATGTTATCGTAGCCAAACACCGCAATGGTCCTACAGGGTCGGTAAATCTGTATTTTGACAAACAAAAGGTTAGTTTCTTTAACGTGGATAAAAGAGATGAGAATTCCGGGAGCCATTAAGAAATTTGTCGATATTTTTTCCGAACTGCCGGGCATAGGTCCTCGTCAAGCTGTCCGGCTGGCCTTTTATTTTATTCACGAAGGAACTGCTTTTGACGCAGAGGCTTCCAAGACAATAGCTAGCCTTAAAAATATAAAAATCTGCCGGCAGTGTTTTTATATTCACGAAAACCCAAGCGGCTTTTGTAATATTTGCAGCGATATCAAAAGGAATCACAAGATAATTGCGATAGTTGAAAAAGAAACAGATCTTCTTTCTATAGAAAGCACGGGGAAGTTTAACGGGCGCTACTTAATATTGGGAGATTTGCATAAAAACGGGATTTTAGAAACAAGTCAAAAATTAAGGATGCAAAGTTTAAAAAGCTGGATTAGCGAGAAGTTAAACGGTAAAGCGGAGGAAATCATAATAGCTATTAACCCAACCACCTACGGTGATTTAAACGCCTCAATTATAGCTAAAGAACTTCAAAATTTTGCTAATAAAGTCACTCGTTTAGGCAGAGGCATACCGACCGGTGGCGAGATCGAGTTCGCCGACGAGGATACTTTAAGCAATGCTTTAGAGAGGAGGATTTAGTTTATGTTGATTAAGCTTTCTATTAATCCTTGACAATCTGTCCCATTTCGCTTAGATTTTGGAATGAATTTCGAATTTCTCATGGAAGAGCAGAATAAAAAAGAAGAAAACAAAAAACAAGAGCCGGAATTGCTTGAAGGCGTAGATGAAGCCAAAGCTTTGCAGGAAGAACTTGAAAAAATCTCTAAAGAAAGAGATGAATATTTGGATGGTTGGCGTCGAAGCAAAGCTGATTTAATAAACTATAAAAAAGAAGAGCTGAAACGCCTGGAAGAAATGGCTAAATTCGGCAATGAGGAAGTCATACGGGACTTAATCTCCGTTTTGGACAGTTTTGAACTGGCTCTTGTCACTTTAGAGAAATCAGAAGGTAAGGTGGAAAAGGGAATATATCTCATCAAGACTCAATTGGAGGATATTCTGAAAAGAAGAGGATTGCAGAAAATTAAGGTCAATAAAAATGATAAATTTAACCCAAGCTATCATGAAGCGGTTGGTAATGTTTCCGAAGATGGCGAATCCGGTAATA
>Ga0210018_1001775_pt1 | contig 11088 bp, 11 predicted proteins | sample CryGeyCG2014_010_2_FD_183967 | JGI IMG/M metagenome (GOLD analysis project Ga0210018, IMG submission 183967) | Groundwater microbial communities from aquifer - Crystal Geyser CG09_land_8/20/14_0.10 (SPAdes) (version 2) | ecosystem: Environmental > Aquatic > Deep subsurface > Groundwater | place... | reverse complement strand
AATAATTAATTTAGGCTCGGGACGCACGATAGAATTAAATGAAATTATCGGTTTGGTTGAAAAAAAGCTTGGCTTGACGGCCAAAAAAGAATTCACGGCCATGCAGCCGGGCGACTTAACGACCACTTGGGCTGACATAACCAAAGCGAAAAAATTGCTTGATTGGCGGCCGGCCATTTCTCTGGAAGATGGCATCGCTAAGTTCGTTGATTGGTATAAAGACTATAACGGCATAAAATAATATGGCAAAAGCAAGCGCCTGCATTATTGCTTATAATCATGAATCATACATCAAGGACTGCCTGGAGGGCGCTTTGGCGCAACGGGTTGATTTTGATTATGAAATAATTATCAGTGAAGACTGTTCCACCGACCGCACGCGCGAAATCTGCGTTGAGTATCAAAAAAAATATCCGGATAAAATAAAATTATTTTTGAATGAAAAAAATTTGGGGCTGATCGGCAACTGGGTTAAAGCTTTGAGTTTATGCCAAAGCGAATACGTGGCAATTTGCGAGGGCGACGATTATTGGATTGACCCGGCTAAATTACAAAAACAAATTGATTTTTTAGACAGCCATCCTGATTTCGCTTTGTCGGGGCATAACGCCCAAGTCGTAAAAAACGGGCAAGTAATAAGGCTGTATGCCGGCGCCAAACAGCCGAAAACAATGGAATTAAAATATATTTTGGCGCACGGCTCCGGCTCCCCTACCTGCTCGCTGGTCATCAGGAACAGCGCCATACAAAATTTACCAGACTGGTTTTCAAAAATGCGCGCCTGCGATTGGACGATTCAGGCAATGGCGGCTCAACACGGCAAAATGAAATATTTTACCAATATTATGGGGGTCTACCGCAAACACGATAAAGGAGCGGGCTTTGCCGCTAAAATCAACGCGCATAAGGCCGGAAGTCCCGACTTTGCCTTACCGTCCAAATATACCCTGGAAATGATAGACAATTTAAACCGGCATTTTAATTACCAATACGATCGGGAGCTTAAGCGGCAGAGCGCTTATTGGTATAATCTATATATCAACGAATATTTAAAAGCCGGCGACATAAAAATGGCCAAAACATACGCGGGAAAAATTTTAAAAGTAATATTGCCATTATCTAATTGGCGCGGTACCTGGCTGACCGCGAAACAGGCGCTGCGCTTGCTGGCTATATATTTTCTGCCAATTTTTATTCTTAAATTAATAAAAAAATCAAATGCTGGCCAGTCAAAATAAAAACGGGCCGATTGTACTTGTTTCCGGAGATATTAGTTATGTCTTCCCTTCGGGCTACGGCTATTTAGCCGGCTACCTTGTTGAGCGGGGCGAAGAAGTTAAAATATTAATCCGGCCGAAAGACGAGGCTGATTACCCGAAACTGGCTAAAAAAATTATGGACTTAAAGCCGCTCTTGGTCGGTTTCGGCGGCTTATATACCGATTTATATCCGATTAAAGAAATAACTCCGCTCTTGGCGGGGCGAGACTTCCCCATTATTATTGGCGGACAGATGGTTACTCCCACGCCGGAATTCGCCGTAGAAGTTACCGGCGCCGACATTGGCGTCATCGGCGAAGGCGAAATTATTTTATATAATTTAGTCAAAACTTTGCGAGAAGGAGGCGATTTATCAAAAGTTAAGGGGTTGGTTCTTAACCGGGGTGAAGAAAAAATCTTAACCGGACCGGGCGAATACATTGAAGACCTGGCCAAACTGCCTAAAATTCCCTATGACCTTTTTCCTTCAACCGAGTGGCTTAATGTGGGCCGGATGTATTTAAACATGCCCCAGCCGCACAATCAGTTTGCCGACCGGACCGTTACCGTGCATGGCGGCCGCGGCTGTCCGTTCAGATGCAATTTCTGCTACCACCACAGCCGGGCGCGCTACCGTCCGGTTGCCGATATGATGGCTGACGCCAAAGAGCTGATTAAAAAATATAACGCCAATCATCTTTTTTTTGACGACGACCTGGCCATGGTTTCATCGGCGCGCGCCCAAGAGTTGATGGACGGCATCAAAAAATTAGGTAAAAAAATTGAATATTCCATGTCCGTTAGGATGGATATTTTAAGCCGAACGGACGACCGGCTTTTGCGCGAAATGAAAATTTCCGGCTGCCGCTGCCTTGGCCCGGGCATTGAATCCGGCTCGCAAAGGATCCTTGATATTATGAATAAAAAAATTACGGTTGACCAAATCATAACCGGCTTGCGACGGCTTAAAGACGCCGGAATTTTAACCACGGCTTCAATCATGGTCGGCCAATTAAGCGAAAGGCCGGAAGATGTCCGGCAATCAATAGATTTAATGAAGGAAACTTTAAGCTACGACAAAAATATTAATTACGCTTTTACTATTTGCACGCCCTTTCCCGGTTCCGAGCTTTACGATATTTGTTTTAAAAAAGGCATTTTTAAAACCCATTATGATTTTTTTGAACGCTTCGGCAAACACGGCGGCTTCGCCGACATCACAGCCAATATGACTGAAATGAGCGACGAAGAATTACTGGGCTGGTATAAAAATATAAAACTAGCTTATAAACTTGAAAAAAGAAAAGCGGTCGGACCGGCCGTATATAAATTGGAAAGTCTGATGATCAGGGCGAATAGATTTGACGGCCGGCTGAAAAAAAAATTTTTTGATAAATTACTCGATAATTTTCTGGGCAGGATAATAAATAAAAGCTATAATTTTTGCTACGATTTAATGCAGCTTGGTTTTGATAAATTAAGGCTTTATTTGCTGGGAGTAAAAAAATTCAAATAGATATGCTGGAAAATATAAAACCTTCGCTAACCGACGGTTATAAAAGAAGCCTGATTGACAGCCCCAGTTGGACTATCACCTATGGCGTTACCGAAGCGCTCATAAAAAAATTTAATATAAAAACTATGGCCGAAGTCGGCGTTTGCCGCGGGCACCATAGCGCTCATCTGCTTGAAGCCATGCCGGACTTGAACGTTTATTCCGTGGACCCTTGGGGCTATTTCGCCGATGAGTATGAAAATATGTATAATTACCACACGCTGGCCGACGACGAAAAAATTTATCAGAAAGCGCGTTTATTGCTTGAACCATTCGGAAAACGTTCAACTATTTTGCGCCTCACCTCGCGTCGAGCCGCCAGCCTGATTAAGGAACAACTTGACATGGTTTATTTAGACGCGGATCATTCTTATGAAGGCTATAAAGACGATCTTAATGTTTGGTGGCGTAAAGTCCGAGACGGCGGCATATTTTCCGGCCGCGACTACGGGCATCCACAGCACCCCGGCGTGGCCCGGGCGATTGATGAGTTTTTAGCAAACTCCAAAGGCCTAAAATTTAATTTGGAAGCTGGCAGAGTGTGGTGGCTGATAAAGCCGCGGGGAGCGGAAAGCGCAGTTAACGAACAAAACTTTAAATTAAAACCACCACTCGCCCGGCGGCTTAAAAGAAAAATTAAAAGATTTTTTATAATCGCGCCGATTAAAATTAAATTTTTGATAAAAAAAATACCTGGCGCAAAATCAGCTTATCAAATTTTTAAAAAAACCGCTAAAAAAATATGGCCATAAAAAATCCTTTAACCGGCTCGGTAAACATAGAGCCAGAGCGTTCAATTAAAACTGATACTATTATTAAAAGCTGGGCCGTTGACGATATTGACGTTAACAGATTTTTTGCCGGGCTGGATTCAATCAAACTTTATCGCTGTCTTGACACCGACTATAAATTTTATTACCCCTTCAATTTGGCCGGCGACAACCAGTTTTATAAAGACCTGCAAAAATTTTCTTGGTATTATATGGATTGGAAATGGGAATACGATAAAGCGCTCGCCTTTATTAAGCCGGGCGATAAAATCTTAGAAATCGGCTGCGGCCAAGGAGATTTTATCGCCAAACTTAAAAAAAACGGAGCGACTTGTGTTGGCCTGGAATTTAACGATGCGGCTCTAGCCATGTGTGAAAAAAAAGGTTTAAACGTAAAAAACGAAACTATTCAAAAACACGCCGCCGGTAATCGCGAAAAATACGACATTGTCTGCTCTTTTCAAGTTATGGAGCACATCGCTGAAATCGGCAATGCGATAAGAGCCAGCCTTGCGGTTTTAAAAACCGGCGGCAAACTGATTATCAGCGTGCCCAATAATCTGGGATTTTTAAGGCATGACAAATTTAACCGCTTTAACATGCCACCGCACCATATGGGGCGTTGGGATGAGACATCGCTTAAGAATCTGGAAAAAATTTTTGATATTAATCTGTCTGAAATTATTTTTGAGCCTCTACAAACATACCATTATCGCTATTATTATAACGCTGTTATCGGCGATAAAATAAATAAAATTTTCGGCCCGTTAAGCGAATTAATTAATAAAGTCTTCGGGCGTGTCTCATTATATCTATTAGTCCACACTAAACTGCCGCAAAAAATTAAAGGGCACAGTATTATGGCGGTTTTTGAAAAATTATGAATTATAAAAATAATTATTTGAGAATTTTAAAACTCTATTTGCGTTTGCTAAAAAATGATTATAGTTTCTTTAAAAAAAACAAACTTTTTTTCGGCTTTTTGCGCGATTTAAAATATTATAAAGAACTTGACCGTGGCAGACACTTTTCGCTCACGCCGGAGAAATTAAAACCTTGCCTGTTTGACCGTACGACTGAAACCCCGATTGATTATGTTTATTTCTATCAAGACGCCTGGTGCGCCAAAAAAATATTTAAAAACAAGCCGGGACGCCATTATGATATCGGCTCGAAATTGGAACTAATCGGCATTATTTCACAATTTACGCCGACCACTACGATAGACATCAGACCGGCAAATTTAGAATTGGAAAACTTTTCTTTTGCCCAAGGAGATGTTTTGCGTTTGCCGTTCGAGGACGACAGTTTGCTGTCAATCAGCTCGATCTGCGTGATTGAACACATCGGACTGGGCCGCTATGGCGACGCCCTCGATCCTTTAGGCTCGGAAAAGGCTATCGCGGAAATTAAAAGAGTCCTTAAGGCCAATGGTGATTTATACGTCTCGCTACCGATTTACCCGGAAAATATAATTTGCTTTAACGCTCACCGGGCGTTTAGGCGCGACTATATTTTGAAATTATTTCAACCTTTAAAATTAATAGAAGAAAAATATATATATAAAAACAGAATGTTTGATAATTACGACGAAGCCAAAGGTTTCGGCACTGGCCTGTTTTATTTCAAAAAGCAATGAGGAAAAAAGTTATCATATTAAATAGCTACCCTGGAGCCAGATTAGCCAATCAGCTTTGGAATTTTATTAGTATCTATGCTTACTGTTTGGAAAAAAACTTTGCCTGCCGGAATTATTGTTTTTTTGAAGAAAAAAAACATAAAGATAAAAATAACCAAATCACTTATAAAAATTATTATGATTTTTTTAATCTGCCATTTGGTCTTCCGGCCAAACTGCTAATCACCTTTCATTTAAACTTAGCTAAAATCTGGAAAAAAACAAGGCTTTACCATAGATTTGCAGCTTTAATTGAAAAAACGCGCCCTGGGCAAATATTATATTCCGGCGAACAGGAAACTTTTTATCTGCCTCCGTCAGTAAACAAAAACCAAGCGCAACTTAAAAAATTAGCGGAAATTGAATTTAATGATAAAATATATCTAAGCGGCTGGCTGTTTAAAAATCCGGCCGGCCTAGTTAAATACCGCAAGGAAATAACCGCCTATTTCAAGCCGAAAGACAAGATACAAAAAAAAGTAAATTCGCTGACAGCCGAATTGAAATCAAAATTTAAGCATCTGGTCGGAGTGCATATTAGGCAGGGCGACTATAAGATTGACTTCCGCGGCGGCGAATTATATTTTGATGAAAAATCAGTGGCAAATTTACTGCGATCTTACCTGAAAAATTTCAACAAAAATAAGGCTGAAACGGTTTTCATTATTTGCTCCGACGGGACAATAAATATGGCTGATTTTTCCGGCCTAAACGCGATAAAAAGCGATTTTAACGCGGTTGATGATTTATTTTTATTGGCCGCGGCCGATATAATTATCGGTTCGGACAGCACTTTTGGCGCCTTGGCTTCATACTTCGGCAACCTGCCTTTTATAGTTTTTAACCGGCCGCTTGATTGGAATTTTTATAAAGATAAAAAATATTTTTTTGAAAATAAAAAATGCACGACTACGCATTTTTAACTTGCTGATATATGCATCTTTCACCGCTAGTATTATTCGTTTACAACCGGCCCGAGCATACGCGCCAGACCGTAGAAGCTTTAAAAAATAATTATCTGGCCCAAGCGAGCAGTCTGATTATTTTTTCCGACGCGGCCAAAGATGAAGACGATAAAATAAAAGTCAATGAAGTAAGGCGATATTTAAAAACCATTGGCGGCTTTAAAAATATTAAAATTAAAGAGCGCGATAAAAACTATGGGCTGGCTAAATCAATAATCTCCGGCGTTACTGAAATAGTAAATAATTACGGAAAAATCATTGTTTTAGAAGATGATTTGATAACGTCTCCGTATTTCCTAAAATATATGAATGACGCCCTAGATTTTTATAAAGATAATCAGGCGGTTATAAGCATCTCCGGCTATGCTTACCCGGTTAAAACAGAACTGCCGGAAACCTTTTTTTTGAAAGGCGCGGATTGCTGGGGCTGGGCAACCTGGAAAAGGGGCTGGGATTTATTTGAAACTAACGGAAAAAAATTATTAGGCGAAATTGTTAATAAAAAATTAAGCCGGGAATTTGATTATGATAACGCTTATCCTTATACTAAAATGCTAAAAGACCAAATTGGCGGCCGAGTTGACTCCTGGGCGATAAGGTGGCACGCCTCGGCTTTTGTCAAAAACAAACTTACCCTTTACCCGGGAAAATCATTAGTTAAAAATATCGGCTTTGACTCGAGCGGCACTCATTGCTCCGGCTCAACAAAATATGATACTGCTATATCCAAAAATCCGATTATCGTAAAAAGCATGCCGGCCGCGCAAAATAAATCAGCCGTTAATGCTCTGAAAAAATATTTTAATTCTTTTAAGCCCAATTTGATAAAACGGCTATATATCAAATTCAGACAAACAATATGGCGCTGATTAAAAGAATTGCCAATAAAATTAACCGATTTTTTAAAAAACGACGATATAAAATTATTACCGGCGATTTTAAAAAATACGGCGATGCCTGGAAAAATCAGCTTATCCCGGAGCAACAGCTTAAAATAAACAAAAAATTTTTAGACCAGCTTGAAAATAGCCGGATAATAAAGTCATTAAAAGAAATATTCAGGGCGGCTGACGGAGGAATAATTTTAGAAGTGGGCTGCTCCACCGGTTATTACAGCCAAGTATTTAAAAAACTTGGATTGAATTTTGTTTACCAGGGCTGCGACTATTCCCAAGCCTTCATTGATTTAGCGAAAAAAAATTATCCGGAAGAAAAATTTGAAATAATGGACGCGGCCGATTTGAAATACGAGACTAACAGTTTTGACACGGTCTTTCACGCCACCTGCCTGCTTCATCTGGCCAACTATGAAAAAGCCATTGCTGAAGCCGCCCGGGTGGCTAAAAAATATGTTATTTTTTCCGGTCTGCCGATAATTCATCTTGCGCCGACGGTCTTCACGGAAAAAGAAGCTTACGGCGTAAAAATGCTGGAAATATTCTTTAATGAAAAAGAGCTTTTTAATATTTTCTCTAAAAATAATTTATTGGTTGCCAAAACGAGCTCTAATCATTATTTTTACATAGAAGAGCTGGCCGAGCCGATTTTTATAAAAAATTATCTTTGTCAAAAAATATATGATAAAAAAAATCAAAGTTAAAAATTCGGGCATAATCAAGCTGCGTTTTTTTGATGATTTTCCGGACGGTAATTTAGTCATCGGCGAAGCGGAAAAAAACGTGCCGTTTAAAATTAAACGGGTTTATTTCATCAACAACCTGTTTAACAAAAAATCACAGCGCGGCCTGCATGCCCATAAAAAATTGGAACAGATTATTTTTTGCGTTAACGGCCACTTTACTCTGCAATTGGACGACGGCAAAATCAAACAGAATATTTTAATGAACGATTCCTACTGCGGCATCAGGCTGGGGCCGAAGCTTTGGCACCATATGACCAAATTTTCGTCCGACTGCGTTATTTTAGTCTTAGCCGGCGATTATTTTAAAGAAAACGATTATATAAGAAATTATGATGAATTTATAAAATACATAAAGAAATAATATGAGAGTCCCTTTCTTCAATTACCAGCGGCAGCTAAAAAAAATCCAACCGGAAATTGACCTGGCGATTAAGCGGGTTTTAAATTCCGGACAGCTAATCCTGGGCCGCGAAGTTAAAAATTTTGAAAATAATTTTTCGCGCTACCTCGGCGTAAAATACGGCGTGGGCGTTAATTCTGGCACCGATGCGTTAAAAATTTCTTTGCGCTCTTTAGGCGTCGGACCGGGCCACGAAGTTATTACCGTTTCCAACACGGCCGTACCTACCGTAAGCGCTATCAGAGAAGTCGGCGCTATGCCAAAATTAGTTGACATTAAAGAAAACTATACCATAGACGAAACAAAAATCGTTAAAGCCATAACCAAAAAAACCAAAGCTATCATCGCTGTGCATCTTTACGGCCAGCCATGCAACATGCCGGCAATATTAAAAATTGCCAAAAAATATAAATTAAAAGTGATTGAAGACTGCTGCCAAGCGCATGGCGCGAAAATCAACGGCCGCGCGGTCGGCGCTTTCGGCCATATCGGCTGTTTCAGTTTTTACCCAACAAAAAATTTGGGCGCCTACGGCGACGGCGGCATGATTTTAACTAATAATAAAAATTTAGCCGCGACCTGCCGCGCTTTAAGGATGTATGGCATGAAAGAAGGATATCATTCCGAGATAGAAGGTTATAACAGCCGGCTGGACGAGATACAGGCCGGCATCCTTAATGTCAAGCTGAAATATCTTGATAAATGGAACGAACGCAGAAAAGCCATCGCCGGATATTATTTAAAAAATATTAAAAATCAGAAAATAATTTTAGCGAAAATTGATAAAAATATTTCCAGCTCATTTCACTTGTTTGTCATCAGAACCGCTAATAGAAGAAAGCTGGAAAAATATCTTAAAGCCAGCGGCATCGGCTACGGCATACACTATCCCTACCCTGTCCACTGCCAGCCAGCGTACAAATTTTTAAATTATAAACCCGGCAACCTGCCGCGTACCGAAAAATTCGCCGAGCAAATTTTGTCTTTGCCGATTTTTCCGGAATTAACCGACAGTGAGTTAAAATATATTGTTCAAAAATTAAACAACTGGAAATAGCCTATGTATTATTTCTGCACTTTATTTGATAAAAATTATTTATTCCGTGGACTGGCGCTTTATGACTCTCTAATCAGGCATTGTCCGGACTTTAAATTCTGGATTCTTTGTTTGGATAATGAAGCTTATGAAATGCTGGAAAAATTAAATTTAGACAAGGTTGTGCTGATCTCCATGGCTGAATTTGAAGACGAGGAACTGCTGGCGGTAAAAAAAACCAGAAGCCAGTTGGAATATTACTGGACCCTAAGCCCTGCCTTGCCCAGCTACGTTCTTAACAAAAATCCGCAGATTCCTTCCATTGCTTACCTTGATTCGGATCTTTTCTTTTTCGCCGATCCCAAGCCGTTATATGACGAATTGGGCGACGGTAGCGTTTTAATCATGGAACATAAGCTGCCCGAAGGAAAAAAGCACAAGGAAAAAGACGTGGGTAAATACAATGTCGGTATGATGCTGTTTAACAACAACGCCGAAGGCAGAAAATGTCTGGAATGGTGGCGGCAAAAATGCAATGAGTGGTGCTACTACAAAGTTGAGCCTACCCGGTTCGCCGACCAAAAATATTTGGATTATTTCGCTGAAAAATTTAAAGGGGTTGTTGTTTCAAAACATGAGGGCGCGAATCTGTCTTACTGGAACATGAAAAACTTTCGCGACCGGCTAAAAAAAATTGGCGGTCAAATTTATATCAAAGGCGACCAATTGATTTTTTTTCATTTCTCGAGCATAAAATTTTATGATCCTTTGTCAAAATTCCTGCCGCGCGGCCCGCTTGACCCCTACACTCTGCCCTCAAGAGAAAAACGCCTTATTTACAGCATTTATTTTAAAGCCACGCTTTATTCAATTAAAAAAATTCTGGCTGTTGATCAGGATTTCCGCCATGGCTTTATAATCCGTCCGAATATTTTTAAGCAGTTAAAAGACGTTTTTTGGCCCATGGCCGAACAAAGTATCAAAAAAAATTCCGGTCCGCTTCGTCCGCTTTTGGCCAAAATTAAAAAAATCATGAAAAAAAAATCATGAAAAATATCTTATCATTGCCCGTAAAAATTGCCTTAAAATCGCTGAAGCTGATTAAAATAGCTCTGGACGGACTAATTTATTATATCGGCATTTTAAAAATGTATTTAAGCGGACGGGAGTGCGAGAAATTAAGCGACTGCTGGCTACTAGCCAAACTGAAAGCCAGCCAGCCGCCGGCCTCGGACAGATTTATTGAATATCCCTGGCTGTTGGAAAATATCAATATAACTTCCGGCAGATTACTGGACGTCGGCTCAACAATCGGCGATCAGCTTTATGAAACTTTGCCAAAATCAATAGAAATAAACTGCCTTAATTTAAGTGCCAAAAAATTTAAAAATAAACAAATAAAATTTAAACAAGGCGACATCAGAAAAACCGATTACCCGGATAATTATTTTAATTTAATAACCTGCGTTTCCACGCTGGAACATATCGGGGTAAACGGCCGCTACGGCAGTTATTATGACCCAGCGGGAGACATAAAGGCTATGAGCGAGATAAAAAGAATTTTAAAGCCTGGCGGCATTTTACTGGCCACCGTACCCTACGGCGCCAAAGATGTTCTACCCATAAATAAATTATATAACAAAAACAGAATTGCCAATTTATTTTCCGGCCTGGAAATCATCAGCCAGGAATTTAAAAAATTTGATAAAAATTGGCATGTCTGGCTTAAGGTTGGCGAGACCGAAGCGGCCAAAACCGACATGGCGAGTGACGGCTGGTACGC
>Ga0210018_1001774_pt1 | contig 11088 bp, 10 predicted proteins | sample CryGeyCG2014_010_2_FD_183967 | JGI IMG/M metagenome (GOLD analysis project Ga0210018, IMG submission 183967) | Groundwater microbial communities from aquifer - Crystal Geyser CG09_land_8/20/14_0.10 (SPAdes) (version 2) | ecosystem: Environmental > Aquatic > Deep subsurface > Groundwater | place... | reverse complement strand
GCCCGGGAATAACTGGCAATTCCCAACGCAGCAAGAATGCCAATAATCGAAATAACAACCAACAGTTCTATAAGTGTAAAACCAAATCCCGAATTTTTTATTTTTGATATTTTATTTTCGAGCTTGCGAGAAATCAAGCTCTGCTTATTTTTTATTTTTATTACCATCATGGTTCACTCCTTAAAAAACTTGTGGTACAAGGATTAACAGCAACCGTATCTTTTTGCGGATCTGAAGCATTTTCCAAACAAACCCACAAAGTGTAGTGAAGTGGAGTTGCAGCAACAGCAGAATAGTGATAAGTCTGGGTTGGCAAAGGATCGTTGGGGACGCTCTTCATGTATCCAGAGCTTAAGACAGTGGTTAGATCCCCCCAAACATCATTAATAATCGGATAGGAAGGCGAGTTTTGGTCATGCTTGTACATTTCCAAAGCATTTTGAATTTCTTTTAAATCCGATTTTCTTTGGGCATCCCTGGCTCTCTCACGCACTCCGGCAACATTTGAAATCACCAACCCAGCCAATAACCCCAAAATCGAAATCACCACCAACAATTCAATTAAGGTAAATCCTAATTTTGAATTTTGAATCTTGCTTGGCGGCAGACAGGTTTTGAATTTTGAATTATGGTTCATGGTATTGTATTTGAGCTAGAAACCCCATAATTATAAGCATTAGTATTTCCCCCGCAACTTCTGGGACTTAAAATTCTTGGGTCCTGACTATTTTCTAGTTTAGCATAAAGTTTATAGGAAACGGGAGAATCAATTTTAATGTAGCAATATTCTGGGTTTCCCGAAGGATCTTTGGGTAATTCTTTCATATAAACGGTTCCATTAACAGTTCCATCAGAACTAAATATTTCACCCCAATTTGTTAAGGAAGCAGGATAATTACCATTGTCGTTATAATACATTTCCAAAGCCCGCTGGACTTGCTCCAAATCCGATTTTCTTTTGGCATCTCGTGATTTAAGTTGGCTGGTCCTAAAAGAGCTTAAGCCCACCACTGCTAATATCCCCAAAATCGCCATGACCACTAATAATTCAATCATCGTAAAACCCCTCAGGTCAAAATTTTTCTTTATAATTTTCATTTTTTGTCAATAAACTATTGCGGACAACTCTCACTGCCATAGTCGTTTATGGGGTCACCGGTAATGGAGTCAATACAGTGCCCCCTACAACAGTCGTCTACGCAATCAGAGAGATTTGAATAATTCGGTAAACAATAAGGAGAAGGCCCTGTTAATAGCTTACAAACGCCGTTAAAACAACCGAAAAGGGAATAAGGTGTCTCTGAAGGTGCCGCTGTCGGTACAGGCGTATTGATCGGTTCCGGGATACTGGTGAGAGCCGAGGTACCGGTAGGCATCGGAGTAATCTTCACATTCGGACTAGTCACTGCATAATTATAATTATCTCTGTAAGTAATATTTTTCACTGTTTCCAGTGAAGCATAAATCGCATATTTTTTGCAAGGGTCATCTAAATTATCGTAATAATAATGAGCCTTGGTTAAAGGATCGCAGGGAATGTTTCTAAGATAGGGATTAATTTCTGCGGAAGCGGTACAGCCACTTCCTTGATAAATAGCTGTGGGATAACAAGGGTGATCCCCGGCATAATCTTCTAAGGCCGTACTAATTCTTTTTAAATCAGCTTCCCGCCGGCTATCCCGCGCTTTAGCCATTTGCAGTTTAGGGTTAAGGGACATCGCCGCCAGAACAATCAGCAACCCCAAAATGGCTACCACCACAATAATTTCTGAAAGCGTCATGCCGGAGTTCTCCCTTAAAAAAGAAGTTTTTCTAAGATCTTTAAAATATTTTCTCCCCATATGCAGGCGATAATTGTCCCTAAAGACAAAAATGGTCCAAAAGCGATTTTTTGTTTTAACTTCGCTTTCTTCGCTAAAATAAGTATGACCCCTGCAATTGCCCCTGTCAAGAAAGCAATATAAAAAGCAAGAATAACTTTGGGAAAGCCTAAAGAAAGGCCCATTAAAAAAGAGAGCTTTACATCTCCAACCCCCATACCTTTTCCTTTGGTAAAAAAATAAATTAAAAATAAAAATAAAAAAGAAACTAAGCCAACTAAAATTAACCGGTAATTGCCGATTAATATGAAACGAAGAGTAAATATGATTATTAAAGGAATAACAATCTCGTCGGGAATAATCTGATGCTCAAGGTCAATAAAAAAAATCGCAATCAACCCCCAACCTAGAACCAGATAAGAAAAAATATCAAAAATTGTTTTAAAATTTAATAATTGGAAAATTTCAAATTGATTGAAAATTGAAAATTTAAAATTGAAAATTAAGACTGTTATTATTCCAGTTGACAATTCTACCAAAGGATATCTAAAAGAGATAGGGGAGTGACAGGAACGACAATGTCCCTTCAGCACCAAATAGGAAACTAAAGGGACATTATCAAACCATTTAATTTTCTTTTTACATTTAGGACAAAAAGATCTGCCCCAAACCACACTAAGTTTTCTTGGCAGCCGATAAATAACCACATTCAAAAAACTGCCAATGACAAGTCCAAAAAATAAGACAATTATATTAACAAAAATCACCTCTCTTTAATTTAAAACCCACATGACCAAAAAGTCCAACCTTTGCAGGTTGAACTTTTTTTATCTCTTAAATTATTAGGCCTTACGGCAAACAAATAAACGCTCTAGAACCTTTTGCAGTAGGGCAAACAATCGCTAATTGATCGATCAAATCAGGAGGAAGGCCAGCAGTACATCTGGCTCTTGCTTCAGTATCAAAACTACCTGATCTTGATTGAAAACAAACATAAACAGCATCTCCCACTGTACCTCTATCATATACACGTAACCTATTGGCGGCTGGTTGAGTCTCAATTCTTGTTATAAAAGATTGTTTTAATTCTTCCGCTCCAACGGCCGAAAGTTTATTTAAAATAACAGCGCCTCCTGGATCAAGCCAGCTTGTATCAACTATTTGCATCGCCCCGTTGTTTAACGGAATCGCCTCAGGATCAGCTGGACTTGCAGCTGGTCTTTGCCATGGATAAATTTGCTGAGACGTATAAAACCTATCAAAGGCAGACAATAATTGTTCTGCATCTGATCTGGAACCGGTATCTCTACCTCTATTAATCTGTTCAATCGGGTTTATGGCAGAAAGAACTGCTACCGCCAAAACGCCCAAAACCGCAATGACAATCAAAAGCTCAATCATCGTAAACCCGGTTCTTAATTTGAAATTTGAAATTTTAAATTTGAAAATTTTTTTCATTTTCACCCCCTTTCATCAAATCTTTTTTTTATTTTTCTATTACTAATTTAAGTTTGTATTATTAAAAAGCGCTTGTCAAGTTATAGATCGGTAAAATAATCGCAATCGCTAAAAATCCTACTCCCACACCCATTATTACCATTATTAAAGGTTCAATTGCCGAAGTCAAGCCTTTTAAGGATTCATCAGACTCGGACTGAAAAAACTTGGCGACTTTCAATAAAACTTCATCTACCTTGCCGGTTTCTTCACCAACAGTCAGCATCTGGGATAAAATTTTTGGGAAAAAAGGATTGGTGGAAATGGTGACCGAAAGAGGGAACCCTTTTTCTACTTGCTTGGAAGCTTCCAAAATTCCTTCTTCAATCTTAATGTTGCTGGCAGTCTTCGATGAAATTTGTAAGGCTTCCACAATGGAAACTCCGGCGCCGACGAGTAAACCCAAGGTTCTGGTAAATTCGGCCAAAACAATCTGGTTTTGCAGTTTGCCGTAAATCGGAATTTTGAATTTAAGTTCATCTAATTTTCTTTTAGTGTCTCTATTTTTATTAAGAATCCGGAAAACATAAGCTAAACCAACCACCACCAAAATTATCAGCCACCAAAACTTGGCGGCAAAGGAAGAAAAGGTAATTAATATTTGGGTTGCCTTCGGCAGTTTGGCATTAAATTCGGTATAAAGAACGGTGAGTTTAGGAATAACAAAAACCATCATAATAAAAATTACGCCGCCCATACCGACTAAAATAATAATCGGATAAGTTAAGGCGCCTTTAATCTTGGAGTTAAATTCTCTTTGCGCCTCTAAATTATCGGCCAGTCGGGTTAAAATATTATCCAAAACTCCGGCGGATTCTCCGGCCCGGACTAAAGCAATATAAACCGGAGAAAAAATTTTGGGATGTTTTTGCAGAGCATCGGCCAAATTTGAGCCGCCTTCAACATCTCTTAAAATCACGCCAATCGCTTCCTGAAGCAAACCTTTTCCTTGGGAACTCAAAATTGTTAAAGCCTCAGTCAAGGGAAGGCCGGCGTTAATCATGGTCGCAATCTGACGGGTAAAAACCGCCACTTCCCCCTGAGAAACTTTTTTGACAAACTTATTATAAAAATAACCCAAGAAATTTTCTCCCTCTTCTTTGATAAAAAAGGGGGTGAACTGTTTCTCGTGTAAAATAGTCAGGGCCTGTTTTTTGTCCTGCGCCTCCACCAGACCCTTAACCTCTTTTCCAGTCTGGTCTTTGGCTTTGTAAGAAAAATTTAGCATGCTTTAGGAACCTTTCATTAAACGGGTGACTTCCTCCGGTCGCAGAGCAAAAAGTCTGGCAGTATCAAGGGAAATTTTTCCGTCCATGACCAACTTAACCAGAGAAGTTTCCAGGGTTGACATACCGTAAGCGCCCGAGGTCTGCATAATATTATCCAGCATATGGGTTTTTTTGTCCCGAATAGCCGTCCGGATCGCCGAAGTGGCCACCATGACTTCGTAGGCCACCATCCTCCCCCCGTTAATTACGGGAACCAGTCTTTGCGAGAAAACCGCTTCTAACGAAGTTGCCATCTGTATTCTGACTTGGCTTTTTGCTTCTTCGGGGAAAGCATCGATAATCCGGTCAATGGTCTGGGAAGCCGAATTGGTGTGCAAGGTAGAAAAAACCAAATGTCCGGTTTCGGCAATGGTTAAAGCGGCGGCAATCGTATCATAATCTCTCATTTCCCCAATTAAAACCACGTCCGGATCTTCCCGCAAAGCCGAACGCAAAGCCGCCGACCAGGAATGGGTATCTAAGCCCAGCTCCCGCTGGGAAATGAGGGAGCGCTGGCTATTAAAGACAAATTCGATCGGATCCTCAATCGTAATGACATTACAGGAACGGTTTTGAAGAATTTCCTGAATAATTGCGGCCAAAGTCGTTGATTTACCGTGACCGGTCGGTCCGGTGACCAAAACAAAACCCTGCCGCAGTTTGACAAACTCATGACAAATCGGAGGCAGTAACAAATCGTCAACAGTTTTAATTTTTAAGGGGATAAAACGGAGGGCACCGGCCAAACTGCCTTTTTGGTGATAAACATTGACCCTGAACCTGCCCTTGGTCGCCAGTTCAAAAGAAAAATCAATTTCTTTATTGTTGGCCAAAATTTCTTTTTGTTCTTCGTTCAAAAGAGAAAAAAGCAAAATTTCCGTATCTTCATCAGTTAAAATACCGTATTCGGTTAAAAAAGAAAGTTCTCCGTAAATTCTTAAGCAGGGCGGCATACCTACCTGAAGATGTAAATCAGAAGCATTTTTTTCGACCGTTAAATTTAAAAGGGTATGAACGTCTGTCATTTTTTTAATCTTGACCAACACGCAAGACTTCTTCAATGGTAGTTATTCCTTCGATGGCTTTCAAGTAGCCATCTTGTTTTAAAGTAATCATTCCTTCTTCAACGGCCACTTTTTCAATATCCAAAGCCGCCGAGCGCTCGATAATCAAGCGAGCGATTTTTTCCGTCACCGGCAAAACTTCAAAAATTCCAATCCTACCTAAGTATCCGGTATTGGCACACTCTGGGCAACCTTTCCCGCGAGAAAACATCAATTTATCTCCCTCTTTTAAAGGATAAAGGGGACCTAAGATTTTTTTAACATCCGCCACTACATCCGGAGGCGGCTCATAAGTTTCCTTACAGGCATTACAGATCCTCCGGCAAATTCTTTGAGCCATAATGGCCGTTAAGGTTGAAGCCAAAAGAAATGGTTCAGCACCCATGTCGGCTAGACGCGGCATCGCTTGTGAAGCGCTTTTAGTATGAATGGTAGAAAAAACCAAATGTCCGGTCAAAGAAGCCTGAATAGCCAAATCAGTCGTCTCCCGATCACGAATTTCTCCAACCATAATAATGTTCGGGTCCTGACGCAAAAAAGAACGCAAACCGGAAGCAAAAGTTAACCCTGCCGCCGGATTAATCTGTACTTGATTAACGCCGGCAATTTGGTATTCCACCGGGTCTTCCAAAGTGACAATATTGACTTTAGTCGTATTAATTTTGGAAAGAATTGAATAAAGCGAGGTAGTTTTACCGGAGCCGGTCGGTCCGCAAATTAAAATAATTCCATGCGGCCGCAAAATCGCGTCTTCCAAATTTTTTAAACCTCTTCCACGTAAGCCCAATTCCGGCATAGTGGGAACTCCGCCGCTTTTTTTAAGTAAGCGCATAACAATTTTCTCGCCGTGAACAGTCGGCAAAGTGGAAACCCGCAAGTCTATTTCGGCGCCATCGGCCTTAAAATTAAAGCGTCCGTCCTGGGGAATTCTTTTTTCATCGATCTTCATATCGGACAGAACTTTAATCCGCGAAACTAAAGCCTCATGAACACTTTTAGGTAAAATCAATTTTTCCTGCAAAATGCCGTCAATCCGGTAACGGACTCGGGTTTTATCAAGAGTCGGCTCAATATGGACATCAGAAGCTCTGGCCCGGATAGCAAACTCTAAAATTGTAGAAACAATCTTGGCAATTGGCTCGTTTCTAATCACTCCGTCTGCCTTATCTAAATCCAAAGTTTTAATATCTTGGGCCGGGCCAGTTTCTTTTAGGACGGCTGTCACTTCAGTAGCCAAATTTTGTGAATAACGCTCGGTAATTGCTTTTTGAATTTCTTCTTCGGGGGCAATAAAAACTTTTATTTTCTTTCCTGATTTTGCTTCCACAAACTCAATTGCTTCCAAATCCCAAGGATTGGAAAAAGCTACCGAAAGCTCTTTGCCGTCCCCGGAAGTCGCAAAAGGAATCAAAGTAAATCTTTCGGCCACCGACTTGGGAATTAAAGTCAAAACTTCCGGCGTAACGCCGATCTCGTCCAAACTGACGTAAGGAATATTAAAAAGGGCGCCTTTGGCTTTGACAACTTGTTTGGCGGAGACGAAACCCAATTCCCGTAAAACCGCTTCTTCCGGTTTTCCGGAGCTGGCAAAAGCTAACTGAACCTGCTTTAATTGTTCCGCGGATAAAATTTTTTCCCGGAAAAGAAGGTTTGCTATACTAAGGTTATCGGGCATTAAGATTATTATCAGGTAAAAAGGAAGGAAAAGTCAATGTTCAACCAATCAATTTTTAGTTTACTAATCGCCGGTGGGGACTCAAAGGACAGAAAAGAAAAGGCAGAAGAAATCTGCGGGTTTAAAATTGACAAACAAGAAAATAGTCCGGATTTTTTACTGCTTTCTACCAAAACCAGCATCGGTATTGAAGAAATAAGAAATTTAGAGAGATTCTTGCAGCTTAAACCTTACCGGGAAAAAAGAAAGACTGTTTTTATCGCCGAAGCGCAAAAATTAACGGAAGAAGCACAAAATTCCCTTCTTAAAACTTTAGAAGAGCCTCCGGCAAACTCTATAATTATTCTTGGTGTCCCGAATCTGGGATTACTTCTGCCGACCGTCATTTCCCGCTGTGAAATTATTGAACTGCCACCAACGCCGCAGATAAATCTTAGTAAAGAAGAAGAACAGGAAATTAAAGAAAAATTAAATCAATTATTAAATTCTTCTTTGGGAGAAAGATTCAATTTGCTGGAGGAGTGGGGGATTTACCAGGACCGGGAAAAAGCCCTTTCTTTTCTTGACCAGTTAACCGTGGTCGGGAGAAATTTGCTGCTTACTAACGAGGAAAATAGTAAATTCTTGAGGCTTTTAAAATCAATTTCCGCGGCCAAAAATTATCTTACTGCCAACTGCAACCTCCGGCTGACTTTGGATGTTTTTTTAGGAGAAATTTCTTGAATTTTACCTTGATTTCGGGGTTAAAATTTGTTAAAATTAGGTTATTAAAGACTCTTCCTTGATTATTTTTTTTGTTAAAAATGTCCAATATTAAATCAGCCACCGATAATTACGACGCTTCTTCCATCCAGGTTCTTGAGGGCCTGGAGCCCGTCCGTAAAAGACCGGGAATGTATATTGGTTCTACCGACGCCAAAGGCTTTAGGCATATGATTTTGGAAATTATTGATAATTCTTTGGATGAAGCCATTGCCGGATACGCCAAAAATATTTGGGTTTCTATTCTCAAGGACGGCCGGGCAATGGTGACTGATGATGGCCGGGGGATTCCGGTTGATATCAACCCTAAGTATAAAGTCAGCGCCTTGGAACTGGCGATGACTAAACTTCACGCCGGCGCCAAATTTGACAGCCGCGCCTATCAAGCCTCCGGCGGATTACACGGCGTTGGCGCCAGTGTGGTAAACGCCCTTTCTTCATATATGAGAGTGGAAGTGAGAAGAAACGGAACCACTTATTTTCAAGAATATCGGTCCGGCGCCCGCGGCGGCCCGGTTGCCGAAATTACCAAAGAAAAAACGTCCCAGTTGCAAGCGAAAAATCTTTCCCTGCACCCTTTGCCCCAAACCGGAACAACCACCATTTTTTTACCAGACACTAAGGTTTTTAGCAATATAGAATGGGACTACGAAAATTTGGAACAGCTTTTAAGGGAAAGGGCTTATTTAATCGCCGGGGTAAAAATTATCTTTACCGATGAGCGCATTAATATCACCAAGGTTTTTTATTTTGAGGGCGGCATCCGGGCCTTAATTACTCATCTTAACCGGAATAAAAAAACCCTTAATTCCATCGCTTATTTCTCCCGCCAATTTGAGAAATGTTTTATCGAAGCGGCAATCCAATATAATGACAGTTTTTCGGAAAATTTATTCTCCTTTGTCAATACCATCAATACCGTTGACGGCGGCACTCATGTCACCGGATTTCGGATGGCTTTAACCCGTTCGATCAACGACTACGCCGCCAAAATCGGCGCCATTAAAAGTGAAAGCGAATCGCTAACCGGCGAGGATGTCCGTGAAGGATTAACAGCGGCAATTTTTGTCAAGATGCCGGCAGATAACATTCAATTTGAGTCCCAAACAAAAACCAAATTAAACAATCAGGAAGTTCAAGGTTACACCGCCCAATTAGTTAAAGAAGGCTTAGACACTTATTTTGAAGAAAATCCCGCTGACGGCCGGGCGATTATGGAAAAAGTTATGCTGGCTGCCCGGGCCAGACTGGCGGCACGAGCCGCTAAAGACGCCGTGATTAGAAAAGGCGCTTTGGAAGGAATGACTTTACCCGGAAAACTGGCCGATTGTCAGGAAAAAGATCCGGCCGTTTCCGAACTTTATCTTGTGGAAGGAGATAGTGCCGGAGGGAGCGCGAAACAAGGAAGAGACCGACGATTTCAAGCCATTTTACCGATCGGCGGAAAGATCTTGAATACCGAAAGAGCCCAATTGGATAAAATTGTGCAGTTTGAAGATTTAAAAGATTTAATTATTGCTCTGGGCATGGGCATCGGCGAAACCACCAATATTGAAAAATTAAGGTATCACCGAATCATTTTAATGTGCGATGCGGATGTCGACGGCGAGCATATCAATACTTTGCTTTTAACTTTCTTTTTCAGACACCTGCCGAAAATTATTGAAAATGGTTATCTTTATCTTGCCATACCGCCGCTTTTTAAGATTCAATCGGGTAAGGAAATTTTTTATGTCTATACCGAAGAAGAAAGAGATAAAATTGCCGCTCAATATCATGACAAACCAATCACTATTCAACGTTATAAGGGTTTGGGTGAGATGAACCCGGAACAACTTTGGGAAACCACCATGAATCCCCAAGGGAGAATTTTAAAACAAATTAATATTGCAGATGCCGGCCAGGCCGACCAGACTTTTACCATGCTCATGGGTAACGAAGTGCCGCCCAGAAAAAGATTTATTCAATCGCGGGCAAAAACCGCCACTTTGGATTTGTAAAAATTTAAAATTTAAATGGAAGAAAAAGAAATTCATCACGACATCGGTAAATTACAGCAAACAGAGATTACCGAAGAAATGGAAAAGTCCTATTTGGATTATGCCATGAGTGTCATTGTCCAACGGGCTTTGCCGGATGTCCGTGACGGTTTAAAACCGGTTCACCGCCGGATTTTATACGCCATGCACGAAATGGGTTTAGGTCATTCGGCTAAATTTTCCAAGTCAGCTAAAGTGGTTGGGGAAGTTTTAGGAAAATTTCACCCACACGGCGACATGCCGGTTTATCAGGCTTTAGTTCGTCTCGCCCAAGATTTCTCCATGCGCTATCCTTTAATTTTTGGTCAGGGAAACTTTGGTTCAGTTGACGGAGACCCGCCGGCCGCCATGCGTTACACTGAAGTCAAAATGGCAGCCATTGCCCAGGAAATGCTGGCCGATATTGAAAAAGAAACTGTGGACCTGACCGATAATTTTGATCAAACTTTGAAAGAACCGATTTATTTACCCGCCAAACTACCGAATTTACTTTTAATGGGTTCAGAAGGAATCGCCGTGGGTATGGCCACCAAAATCCCGCCTCACAATTTAGGCGAAGTCATTGACGCCGTCGTATTTTTAATCGAAAAAGGAAAAATGGGAGAAGCCCATGAATCACGCGGTGAAGCAGAGCTGGAATTTAAAAGAATCACTTTTGAGGAAAACGCGTCAGAAAAGACAAAAGCCCTTCGTTTTGAAAGTAACGCTTCTATTGAAGAACTGATGCAGTACATCAAAGGACCGGATTTCCCAACCGCCGGACAAATTTTTGATCAAAATGAAATTAAGGAAGCTTATTCCACCGGCAGAGGCCCGATTGTTATCCGCGGGAAAGCGGAAATTGAGAATCTGCCCGCCGGCAGGCAGGGGCAAAGCGAAAAATTTCAAATCATTATTACGGAGTTGCCTTATCAGGTTAATAAAGCCCAATTGGTCGCCCGCATTGCGGATTTGGCCAAAGAA
>Ga0210018_1001771_pt1 | contig 11096 bp, 6 predicted proteins | sample CryGeyCG2014_010_2_FD_183967 | JGI IMG/M metagenome (GOLD analysis project Ga0210018, IMG submission 183967) | Groundwater microbial communities from aquifer - Crystal Geyser CG09_land_8/20/14_0.10 (SPAdes) (version 2) | ecosystem: Environmental > Aquatic > Deep subsurface > Groundwater | place... | reverse complement strand
TCTGTTCACGCTCTGTTATGGGCTTTTTCATATGTTTCACCTCCTCTCCGGCAGGGAAACATACTTTAAGGGATTAGTGGAAAATTGAGAAATCAGAAAGCACCGAAAATTGAGAGATCAGTTTACAGTTTAACAATTTAATTCGCGTGATTGACAAATCGTAATTTATTGCTAAAATAATATAGCGAATAATTATGAAAGGTAAAAAGGTATAAATAAGCTGAAGTAAATAATGAATAAAATCATATATATGTTTTCTATAGAAAATACTACTTAAGAAAACCTTCAGTTTATTTTTTTCTGTAATTTAATTTTTGAGTCGGAATCAGCCGCGTGAATAGAGGGCGTATTTTGGGCCCGAAGTTTAACTGGTTGAACACATCATTTGCAATGATGAGGTAGGCGGTTCGATTCCGCCCGGGTCCACTAAACAAGTTAGTTAGATAATTAGTTACTTGGTTGCTTAGAAAAATGATTATTCTAAGTAACAAATTAACCAACTAACTAAGTAACTTTATTGATTGGCTCTTTAACAAGTGAACAGAATAAGTATCCAAACAATTATTGTTTGGAAAGTAGGTCTATCTTAAGCCTTAAAGTCTACTCATAAAGTCGATAATGGATGCCTAGGCGGTTTTGACCGAGGAAGGACGTTTGCATACCTGCGATAACGTCGGGGAGGCGGTTAGCAGCCTGCGATCCGGCGGTTTCCGAATGGGGAAACCCACTCCGATTTAATCGGAGTAACCTATGGCAAAATTCTGCATTTATGTGGAATATAGCTGTATGGTAGGGAACCATCCGAACTGAAACATCTAAGTAGGATGTGGAAAATAAATCAAATGAGATTCCGTCAGTAGCGGCGAGCGAAAGCGGAACAGTCTAAACCCGGGCGAGGCATTTTGCCCCGCAGTCAGTTAGAGATTAGTTACTTTGCTATTTAGCCGTAGAGTTTGAAAATTTTACTAAGTAACTAACAAACTAACCTAAGAAACTGCGAAGCAGGATGCTTCGTCTGGGGGTTGTAGGGCTTCCAATATGGGATGAGAAACGGGTAATAGAATTGCTTGGAATAGCAAACCATAGAACGTGAAAGTCGTGTATATGAAACTCGAATCTCCTCTAGGGAGTTCCTAAGTACCATGAGGCACGGCAAAACCTCTTGGGAATCTGGGGCGTCCACGCTCCAAGACTAAATATCAAGACCGACCGATAGTGAACTAGTACCGCGAGGGAAAGGTTAAAAGTACCCAGGTGATGGGAGTGAAATAGTACCTGAAATTATCGACTAACAAACAGATAAAGCTTGTGCGTAGCACAAGGCTAGTTATTAGTTACTTAGTTATTTGGTTAGTTAGTAATAAATGTAATACATTTTAAAGCTAATTAACTAAATAACGAACTAACCAACTAACTATCCTCGTGCTGCGCGCGAGTGATATCGTGCCTATTGAAGAATGAACCGATGAGTATCCGATATGCGGCTTTGCCTAAACCATTCTGTGGTGGAGGCGTAGTGAAAGCAAGCTCTAATTGAGCAATTTTGTCGCAACCGGATGACCCGAAACCGGGTGAGCTAAGCATGGACAGGGTGAACCCAGCCTAACGGCAGGGGGAGGCCCGAACCCGTCATTGCTGCAAAAATGTGGGATGATCTGTGCTTAGGGGTAATATGCCAATCGAACCCGGAGATAGCTGGTTCTCCCCGAAATATATTTAGGTATAGCGGTCAGCCGCAATTTTCCTGGGGGTAGAGCACTGGATGGGATATCAAGCGTAAGCGAGATGTCTCAATCAAACTCCGAATACCAGAGAAATATAGGCTGGCTAGTCAGTCCGGCTCGGCTAAGCGAGTCAGGTCGAGTGGGGAAACAACCCAAACTCCCAATTAAGGTCCCTAAATTTTGACTAAGTTGTAAAGGATGTGAGATTTCTTAAACACCCAGGAGGTTGGCTTAGAAGCAGCCACCCTTTAAAGAGTGCGTAACAGCTCACTGGATTAGAGATTTTGCGCCTAAAATGAACGGGGATAAGTCAAATACCGAAATTGGAGATTCCCGATTTAATCAGGAGTGGTAGGGGAGCGTTCCTATTGCAGTGAAGATCACGCTGTAAAGCGGGTTGGAGCGATAGGAAGTGAGAATGTCGGTATGAGTAGCGAAATCACGCAGAATATGCGAGACGCCGAAAGCCCAAGGTTTCCGTCCCAACGTTCATCGAGGACGGGTTAGTCGGATCTAAGGCGAGTCCTCCGCTTTGCGGGGGGGTAGCACGATGTACAAGCCGTTGAAATCCGGCTACAGTATTGAAACATTCCAAGGGGATGACGAAAATGGAAGAGCGGAGCCAGGAACTGCTGGTCTAAGTTACAAGATAGTGATTATTGGAAAATCCGTTTTCACGTTTAATTAAGTGACGATGGAAAGTCCAAAGCCGCAAGGCTGCGGGCAATTCCGTGACTTTCAATTTCCAAGAAAAGTCTCATTGGGTCGCCGCAAGGTGACAAATTTCAATATTTCCGTACCGCAAACCGACACAGGTGGGCTGGTTGAGAATACTAAGGCGAACGGGAGAAAACGATTCAAGGAACTCGGCAAATTAGCTGGGCGTAACCTATGGGAGATGCCCTACCCCGAGCAATCGGGGTCACAGCAAAAGACGCTTACCGGCTGTTTAACTAAAACACAGGTCTCTGCAAAGCCGAAAGGCAACGTATAGGGGCTGACGCCTGCCCAGTGCACGAAGGTTAAAAATTTTGGGTGACTCCGCTTTTGGTGGGGAAGCTTGAAATTTAAGCCCGTGTGAACGGCAGCAGTAACTATGAATTCAGTTTGTAGTTGTTAAACCAAGCTAAATGCTGGAACATCCGTACCGTACAAACGGTTGAAGTATCTGACGTTACCATATATAATTAAATGGTGAAAATACGTTCAGTGCGGACAATCAGCAGGAAAGACTTGAGTCAAGAAAAATTAGGATTTTTCCTTGCAGGATTTGTTGAAGGAGAGGGAAGTTTTAATGTTTCATTACGAAAAAAATCTGATTACAAAGTGGGGTGGCAGGTTGTAATGAGTTTTAATGTTTCCCAAAAAGATCCGACAATATTAGAATTATTGCAGGATGAAATAAAATGTGGAATTATCAAGGTCAGAAAAAAAGATAATCTCCATTCATTCGATGTAACAAATCCAAAAGATATAATTTTCAAAGTTATTCCATATTTTCAGAAATATCCTCTTCTGTCTTTTTCAAAAAAGAAAAATTTTGCAATTTTTTGTGACATTGCATATTTGATGGGAAAAGGAGAGCATACTAACACAAGTGGATTAAAAAAGATATTGGAATTAAGAGAAAATATCAATGAAGGAAAAGGAAGAACTAGAAAATATGGTATTAAGGACGTTTTTCTTGATTATTAAGAATCCTCAGAGACTATACGCTTGGGTCCGATGCGATATCGGACATGATATAGTCCGACCTTTATAGCGATACAAAGAGACGTAATCAATCGTCTTTATAACAATGTGAACTGTTCTATGGTAGCGAAATTCCTTGTCGGGTAAGTTCCGACCCGCACGAAAGGCAGAACGAGTAAGCGACTGTCTCGAATCGTTACCCGGCGAAATTGAAATGGCTGTGAAGATGCGGCCTACTTGCACCTGGACAAAAAGACCCCGTGGAGCTTTACTGTAACTTGGCATTGGGAAGATATTTGAAACTGTCGAGTATAGGAGGGAGCCTTGTACCATCTGGTATAGGGCATCAGTGGAATACCTCTCTTTTTAAATATTGACTCTAATCTTTTGGCCGCAAAAAAATCCGGCAAAGAGACAGTGTCTGGTGGGCAGTTTCGCTGGGGAGGTGGCCTCCAAAAGTGTAACGGAGGCGTACAAAGGTCGGCTTAGCAGGGATGGAAATCCTGCGTGACGTGCAAACGCATAAGCCGGCTTGACTGCGAGAGGGACAACTCGAGCAGACGCGAAAGCGGGTGTTAGTGATCCTCGGATCGGCAGTGGTTGCCGACCGAGCTTAACGGATAAAAGCTACCCCGGGGATAACAGGCTGATCGGGCCCGAGAGTTCATATCGACGGCCCGGTTTGGCACCTCGATGTCGGCTCATCCTATCCTGGAGCTGTAGAAGGTTCCAAGGGTCCGGCTGTTCGCCGGTTAAAAGGGTACGCGAGCTGGGTTCAGAACGTCGTAAGACAGTTCGGTCTCTATCCGGTGCAAGCGTTGGATACTTGAGGGGATCTCTTGTTAGTACGAGAGGACTGCGAGGGAGGAATCCCTGGTGTGCCAGTTGTTTCACTGATGTGAGCAAGCTGGGTAGCTATATTCCTTCGGGATAAGCGCTGAAAGCATCTGAAGCGCCAAGCCCACCCCAAGATAAGGTATCCCTTTAGACCCCTTGTAGACTACAAGGTTGATAGGCGGAAAGTGTACGCCCCGTAAGGGGTTTAGCTGATCCGTACTAATTGGTCGAGAGTAAATTTTAAGACTGAAGATTAAAAAAACTGTTCTGTTCACTTTTTAAGGAGCTAATTAGTAAAGTTACTTAGTTAGTTGGTTAATTTGTTACTTAGAATTATCATTGTTCTAAGTAACCAAGTAACTGATGATCTAACTAACTTAATATAGAGATGTTTTGCGTTTGAGCCTTTCGGTCTCTTTAGCGGAGTGGTACTACCTTTTCCCATTCCGAACAGAGTCGTCAAACACTCCAGCGCCGACGATAGTAACACCGCAAGGTATCGCGAAAATAGGTCGAGGCCGGAGGACTCAAACGCGAAATTGTAATAACTGTAACTTAGTGGTACAATCAAAAATATAATCCAAAAGAAAGGTGGTTAAATGTTAAGTGATAAAAAAAGTCAAAAACAAAAAGCTTATACCGGACAAAGTTGAAAAATCAAAAGTCAAAAGTGAAATAAAAATTGCTGATGATTTGGCTGTTGATAAAAAGGCAGCTAAAACTGAATCCAATCTCCAAACTTCTTCACCAAAGAAAAAATCAATTAAAGAACCTCAAACAATGGCGGAGCTTCTTTCTATGGTTGGCGATGTCAAAATTGGAGCAAAAAGAGGAGACACTGTGGAGGGAAAAGTGGTATCCGTATCCTCAAGAGAAATATTAGTTGATATTGGTAAGAAAAGCTTCGGTATTGTTGCAGAATGGGAACTTGAACAAGTGAAGGAATATGCTTCATCCTTAAAGCCCGGCATTAATATTGTTGCCCAAGTGATGAACCCGGAAAATGATATGGGTTATGTGGTTTTATCCCTAAGAAGAGCAAATTTCGAAAGAAGATGGTTAGAGCTCGACAAAGCCAAAGAAGAAGGTTTGGATCTGAATGTGTCCATCTTAGAAGTAGCAAAAGGCGGACTGCTTGTAGACTGGCAAGGCTTAAGAGGTTTTGTGCCTTATACTCAACTTGAGAGCAGTTTTGCTTCTAATCCATTAAGCCTTCTTGGCAAGAGGATAGATGTAAAAGTACTGGAAGTAGATAAATCGTTAAACCGTCTGGTAGTATCTCAAAAAGCATCATCACTGGGAGTGACACCTTCAGTTCAGAAAGAAAAATTAGACAAGATTAAACCGAATGACGTGTTGAAGGGAATTGTTTCAGGAGTGGCTTCTTTTGGTGTCTTTGTAGATATGGATGGATTGGAAGGACTGGTCCATATTTCAGAAATTGCATGGGAAAAAGTAGAAAATCCCGCAAGCATCTTTAAAGTGGGAGATAAAGTGGACGTGATGGTGCTTGATGTAAATAAAGAGGAAGGGAAGCTTAACCTTTCTGTCAAACGACTGACACCTGACCCTTGGAAAAATATTCTTGATCGCTATCCGATAGATTCGACACTATCCGGTGAAGTAGTTAGACAAGCACCATATGGTTATTTTATCCGTCTTGAGCCAGGTATTGAAGGACTTCTGCATATAAGCAAAGTTACCACGGGAGACGAACCAAAAGTAGGCGAAAATATCAATTGCATGATAGAAAACATTGATACAGTGAAACGGAAAATATCCCTCACTTTAGTACCCAAAGAAAAACCGGTAGGATACAGGTAATAATTTCAAATAGATACTAATTTCATCCTCTTCTTTTTTATCAAGTCAGGGGTTAGTGACTAGAATATATTTCATACTTCGTTTATAATTTTGCCATCAACATGAAATCCCATTCACAATTTATTTGTCAGCAATGCGGATATAAAAGTCCGTCTTTTCTGGGTAAATGCCCGAATTGCGGTACCTGGAATAGTTTGGTCGAGACGATTGAAAAAGAGACGAGAACTGCGTGGGGTAAGAGCGCAAAAAGAGAAAGGAGTACTACTTCAGAAGTAACTCAGTTAAGCGACGTGAAAACAACCAAAGTAAGTCGTGCTTCTACAGGGATCAGTGAAGTAGACCAGGTTTTGGGTGGAGGAGGTATCGGGAAGTCGGGATTGGTGCCGGGATCGGTGGTGCTTTTGGCCGGAGATCCGGGAATTGGCAAATCTACACTTACACTGCAAATAATCTCCCATATCGGAGGTCTTTATGTTTCCGGTGAAGAATCAGCTGAACAGGTTAAGCTTCGGGCTGAACGTCTGGGAATAAACACTGCTAAAATACTGATTCTGTCTGATACAAATGTGGAATCAATAATTGAATCAGCCTCAGGTAATCTTGATAGAATCCACATCTTAATTATTGATTCCATACAAACTCTTTGGACAGAAGAACTCTCAGGCAGTCCGGGCAGTGTGGGACAGGTAAGAGAAAGTACCTTAAGACTTCTTAATTTTGCTAAAAGAAAAAATATCCCGATTATTCTTATTGGACATGTGACAAAGGAAGGTACAATAGCCGGACCCAAAACACTTGAACACATTGTGGATACAGTTTTATACCTTGAGGGCGAGAGATACCACACATTAAGGCTTCTTCGTACGAGCAAAAACCGATTCGGGCCGGTAGATGAAGTAGGTGTATTTTCCATGGAAGAAAAGGGACTGAAAGAGGTGGCAAATCCTTCAGAACTTTTCTTAGGGAAGGAGAATAAGGCTCCCGGGTCTGTGGTGATTGCCACTCTAGAGGGTACCAGGCCATTGTTGGTTGAAATACAAGCTCTAACTGTGTCATCTCAAACACCTTTACCAAGAAGGGTAGGGACAGGCATCAACGTAAACAGACTGCTTATGCTTATTGCCATTATCCAAAAACATCTAAGAATCCCCCTTGGCAAGTTTGATGTATTTGTCAACGCAGCTTCAGGAATAAAAGTTTTTGAGCCCGCAGCAGACTTGGGAATTTGTTTGGCCATCATTTCTTCTTTTAAGAATAAACCTCTGGCTTCCAAGACCGTAGCGATAGGAGAAGTAGGTTTGCTTGGAGAAATAAGACAGGTATTAGGTTTGGAAAGAAGGGTGAAGGAAGCCAAGAAACTGGGATTTAAGAATATAATCTCACCTTTAAATTATTCTCAGATTACACAGATATCCAAGGATATATTCTCATAACAGGGAAGGGTTAAATGGCTCATCGTTGATGGTTGATAGTTCATGGCGAATGGTTGATGGAGGATAGTAGATAGTAGATAAAAAACAGATGACTTAAAACAGAAATTAGGCAGTTATTCTAGCTAGGAACGTCTAATGTTCTTTGTTTTAACCGTTAAAAACATCAAGTTTCCCCTGGAATTTGTAAGCAGTAAAAAAATGAGGATCAAGGCTCCTACCGTTCCATGCGAAATGAAGATAGGATTGGTAGTTGGGGGATGGGCTATGTCCGGAAAATGATATCCTACCAGTACCGCGCTTAAGAAGAGTAATATTCCTCTTATTTTTACCCTATTTCTTAACACATAGGTAGTTTCCGCAATAAATCCCGGGAAAAGGAAAACCAGATGATGTTGCCAGGTGAAGCTGTTGCCTATGGTAGTTATGGCCAGAATCAAGGAAAAAAATGTCAAATCATTCAGTATTCTATCTTTTTTCTTGATTTTTTTCTTGAAATAGCTCATTGCAGTTATTGTAAACAAGAAAGCTACAATTATTAGGGAGATCCCCTGAGCATGCCCATAAAATCCAATTCTAAGGAAAAAGGCTTTAAGCGATTGATCATAAAGAGTTGGAATGGTGTTTTTCAATAAGCTAAGCTCAAATATCCTTTTTAGGAAAAAATCACCGGTATTGGGAAATAGAGACGTTACAAAAACATTTGCAGCGATAAAGGTGATTATACCGGTAGCAAGTGCCAGATATTTCCTGCGAAGAAGGAAATATATACCCAAGGGAAGAGGGATAAGTTTCACCATGGAGGCGATCCCGTAAAGAAATCCGCTTTGAATTGGCCGGTTATTCTGGTCATGGTTGAAAGAAGTAATAATAAGAAGCAACAGAATCAGATTTACCTGCCCCATAACAAGGGTGAATTTAGTGGGGAAGTTTTGCAGGAGAAAAGAAAAAATAAGCAGCCTGATAGTCCAATTTCTGGATATTTGAAAAAGGCTGGTAAGCATATATGCTCCTAAAAGTAAAGAAATGATGGAAAAATCAGTCAGTATAATCTCTGAAGATTGTGGAGTAAGGAACGTGAGAGGAGCAAGGAAAAGAAGAGAGGAAGGGGGATAATTAAAAGGGATATTTTCGCCGAAATTCATAAAATAAGGGTTTTGTCCCAGTAATGAAGCATTAACTGCCTGATAATAAACCTTAAAATCAATGAGCTCTTTTGTACTAACTACCCTACCTACTCCCCTTATCACTTGAAACAGGGAAAGGATAAAAAAAAGGACAGAGAGATAAAAGATAGGGGAATCTATACTTCTAAGTTTCTTCATAGCTGGTAATTATACTCACTTAACTCAGGTTTGCAACTTAGGTTACTCAGTATATACCCTTCTAATCCGCTTTTTCGCCCTGTTGGGCTGCAAACCGGAATAAGAAGGGCATGTATCCCTTTTTTGACACAAAAATCTATTCACATATATATCCACATAAAAATTATAATCTATTTTAGAGCATAATAACAGTCTATAATATTATCCTAATATTATAGGATTACATTACTTTGGATGATTACTTACTATAGGTACTTGACAAGCAGGATTTCACATGCTAGGATTTTTAATATAAGGTGCAAATATGAGAAAACTATTTGAAAAATTATTCGGGATAAAGAAGAAGGAAACAAAAAAAAGAGATTTCGAATGGGAGAAATTTCAACAAACAGCAAAAGAACAATTTAAAATATTGCGGGATAAGGGCTTGAACATACCAGTAGTAACTTTGTAAATTCTTTGTGCTTTAGATAAAACAAAAAGAGCATCACTAACGCTAGCGGGATACGGGCTACGATTAGTAATGCTCTTTGTGCTTTTGGTGAGGATCATTGAAATGAGCAGTTAATGGTCGTCACCTGATATTGATGTTTAACACACGATGTTTATTCCTGTCAAGATAATTCTTTAGATTCAAAAATATCATTTTTTTCCGATACATCAATCTATTTAATCTAATATACTTATAGTGTCTGTCTACGACTTGAAACACTACTCATAGTGCATATCAGTTGAAAAAACATCTATAGCGGATTAGGTCCTTATACTAATCCTTATACTAATCTGTCAATACCAAATAGAAATGTCCGCTTTTCTGCAAAATAGAAACTTCCGCTTTTTTAACATAAATAATATTGTTAAATCTGCCACTGTCTCCAGGGATGGTCTACCGGGGGTATCCATGGAACTTTAACTACTTTGGCCTGAACATTACATCCCCTAACGATAGCGTCTATTGCCAGATTCAGTTGTTTTGAATCTGCAATTTCTGATTTTGGCTGCCGGTGGAAGACCGCATATTCAAGTTTCTGCTGCTTGTAATAAATAGTAATATTACCTTCCATATCCTCTATTACAGTCACAGGAGCATACCTCATGGCGTAGGTCGGTCTTTCTGTTTGTATCTGATAGATAATATTCCCATAAGACAGAGATAACTGTTTTGACAGTATCCTGATATATTTATGGCACAATATATTATCAAGATTTTCTGCGGGTAATAACTGCCTGTGCATATTAACAGGACTTGTCGGAGTCACGGCAAACTTCCTGTTGTATATATCCATAAACTCCGGTAAATATCTGTTACCTTCCTCCATGGTATTTATCCTTTTTAGCCTCATCTCTTTAACCAGTCTATCCTGAAGTGTCTCGTTAGCTTTTTCCACTCTGCCCTTAGCCTCAGCGCTGTTGGCATAGATAATCTCAATGCTAAGCTCATTCATCGCGCGGCCAAACTGAGTAAGACCATTACTGTCTCCGGTTCCCGCGGTACCCGCCTTGGTTGTATTTACTCTAAATACTCCATGCCTGTCAACATAAAGGGCGAGGGGTTTGCCGTTCCTTTTAAGATAATGGCTCATTGCCAGAAAATATGAGGCTGTACTTTCACTGGGAGCAAATTCCAACCATAACAGTTTTCCTGTAGCATCATCAATAAAAACAAGAAGGGTACAGTAAGGGTTTCTTCCTTCAAACCAGTCATGGGGTGATCCGTCAGCCTGAACCAGTTCTCCCAAACAGTCCCTTCTTTTACGAAGCTGATGTAGATTCAGTTTCTTCTTTTTCTTAGGCAGCCAGAGACCTTCTGTAATCATGGCCTGCCTTAATGTTTCCCGACAGAATTTGAATCCATGGATTTCTATCAGCTTCTCATGGGCCAGGGTGGGACTAAAGTCCGGGTAAAGATTTCTGACCTTGTCTGTGGCACCCTTGATAATCAATTCATCTATTCTCCTGTTTCCAATGGTTCCCCTTAATTTATGTATGATACCGGCCGCCCCTTCCCTTTTATATCTTTTTAAAAGAGTCCGAATCTGGCGGGTGGAGATGTGTAAAAGTTTACCCGCATGCTTTTGTTTAATTTCTTTTCTCATAAGCCTTTCAAATACATCTATTCTTCCTACCTCTTTTGCGCTCATAGTAACTGTTCCTTTCATCGGTTTTCCTCCTTGATAATTAATGGCAGTAATCCATCAAGGGTAAACCCTAAAAGCGGAAGTTTCTATATTGCAATAATAGGAAGTTATCATTTTGCACTAACA
>Ga0210018_1001770_pt1 | contig 11101 bp, 11 predicted proteins | sample CryGeyCG2014_010_2_FD_183967 | JGI IMG/M metagenome (GOLD analysis project Ga0210018, IMG submission 183967) | Groundwater microbial communities from aquifer - Crystal Geyser CG09_land_8/20/14_0.10 (SPAdes) (version 2) | ecosystem: Environmental > Aquatic > Deep subsurface > Groundwater | place... | reverse complement strand
GTGTAGTAACACCTCTAGTAACACCTAGTAACACCTCTAAGGTGTAAAATTTGTTGACTATACGCTCTAAAGGTTGGGTTTTGATGCATATAATCCGTTGACATGATTATACACCATTAAAAATTGTGGTTAATCTGTCCTGACCGTTCTCATCCAATATTAACTGGAAGTATTATATAGTAACACCTAGTAACACCTCTAAGGTGTAAAATTTGTTGATTAGATGCTCTAAAATATGGATTTTGTTGTGTATAGTCCGTTGACATAATTATACACCATCAATATAGTAGTTAATATGCCTGGTCGCAAGCATCCGCTATTAACAGGAAATATTTATCACATATATAATAAAACGATTGAAAGAAGAGCTGTTTTTGTTGGAGAATACTGTGATAAGTTTATTCAAACCGCTCGTTATTATCGATCTTCTCAATCTATTCTTCGTTTTTCAAACTTTCAAAAATTACCGGAAACTCTTTTCAGTATTTATGAAAAAAAAGTTACAGACAAACGCACTTTTCGCGTGATTGTTCTTGCTTATTGTTTAATGCCCACTCATTATCATATGCTTATTAAACAGATTCAAGATAAAGGAATATCTTTTTTTATATCACAAATACAAAACTCCTTTACCAGATTTTATAACATTAAATCTTCAAGAACAGGACCAATTTTTCTTGAAAAATTTAAATCCAAACTAATTGTTTCAGAAGAACAATTAAAACATACCTCTCGTTATATTCATCTCAATCCTTTTTCCAGTGGTTTAATTAAAAAAGTACCGCAAATACTAAAATACCAATATTCCTCATTAGCTGAATATTTTAATTCATCTAATAAGAGTTTAAGTAATCCAAATATCATTCTTTCTTTTTTTGCCAATGATAAGAAAAGATATAAGAATTTTGTATTAAATAACGCCGAACACCAAAAAATGCTTGAGTATTGTAAGTACTCAAACAAGTGGTAAAGAGTGTTAGTGTAATCCATTTTACACCTCTAAGGTGTAAAGTGTACCTATTATGCCAATATCTTTCAACACCCCTCATATCATCAGTTTCTATTGCATGTAATAACCTCATTGGTTCTGAACCAAGTAAAGTAATATCATCCCTACGTCGGTTTAAATCTTCTGTAAAGCCAATTTTGTAATCATTGTGTTGAAAACCTAAATATACAAATCCCCTCTTTATTTCATCAGCCCCAGAAGATTCGTTTGTTTTTTTATATTTCTCCAAAATTGGATTACATATTTTAACCACATCATCGTACCCCCGCCTGTCTTTAACATATTGGAGAATTGTTAATGCTAAATCTTGAGTCAGACCAAGTTTTTTATAAAAAGTTGAGGAATCTGGAAAATTATTATCATTGAGATGTTTAACGTCTAGTAAACCTCTTGTTGGCCACTTACCTTTTTCACGAATTACTTTTATAAAAAGGTTACACAATTGTTTATGACTATATTTTGTTTTATCAAACTTGTTAGGAATTAACTTTACCTCACGTACCAACTCGCCATAGTTAGGCCAACCGAACTTATGCAAATCATATATTCCTACTCCAGCGTATTCATAAAATATTTTCTCGCTCGGAGTTTTACCACGCTCTTCTGCACATCTAAGAATTTCCTTTAAAATATATTCTCTAGTTGGCATATTATAGTATTAAGATATTTACTGGTCAGATTAAGAAAATTCAGCTCGAACGATGGTATGATTATAGAACAACTGACTGGGCAAATTACCTGGAATACCCAGAGTTTACTTTGAAACAAACTCAGCAGTTATTAGCCATAGATTGATATAATCAAAGTAATGAGAGAAATTAAATATGTTCCAAAAAAATACGATAGTAATTGGCAAAAATTTGGCGCCCCAACAAGAAGCGAATATGAAAAATGGAGTCCAGAAGTTTGTGGGATTTGTTGCTTAAAAATGATCGGTGATACCTACGGTTCGACTACCAATACCTCTCTTTATCAACTAACGATGGGGTGTAAACAAAGAGGGGGTTTCAGAGAATTGCCGACTGGTAAAATTCAAGGCGTTTTTCATCAACCTTTATTGGAATTAGCCAAAGATTACGGATTAGACGGAAATATTGAGAGCGATTTAGATATTAAAAAGGTTATTGCTTCCCTACAAAACGGAAGATTTATTATCTTATCGCTTGATAAATCAAAAGTTAATTCAAAACTCAAAGGTGGACACTTAGTTTTAGTTTATGCGTATGACCCAAAATCTGAAACTTTTTTAATTAACGATCCTGAACCAGTTTTGGCTAAAAATGGACGAGATGTTAAAGTAAGAGCTAATAGGTTGGGCGAAATTTCAAATAAGAAAGGTTTAGTTATTTATAAACAAAAGGATCGCTCACGCCTATGATTTTTATTTATTCGGTTTTTTGGCTACCAAAACTACTCTATGTCTTGGAAACTTGATCCCTTTTTCTGTCATAAACTTGCTTACATATTTTTCTAAATACTTTTTATCTTTTTTAGAATCAAAATCTTCGAAAATAGGAACTCCTTGTAAAAACAAGTCTAAATCTTCGTAAGAAGAATAGTATTCGTTATAGAAATAGTTTTGAGTAAAAACAATTTCAAAACCTAAACTTTTAAGTTCTTGTTTATCTTTTTCTAACCTTGAATTATTCCATTGACCAAACCCTTGCCCACGACCAAATATTTCTTTAATATCCTGGCAATCTTGTTCACCAATATTTATTCCAACAAAATAACCCCCTATTTTTAATAGTCTATAAAATTCAGAAAAAGGCGTTGGACCGCGACGGCTAAAAATTACATCAAAAGATTTGTTGGAAAATGATGTTTTGCTGGCATCCTGAAATTCGAAAGTAACATTTTTCGTTTTCAGTATCTTTTGTTTTTGTCTGGCAATTTCTAATAATTCTTTGGATAAATCAATCCCCGTGATACTTAAAAAGTGTCTTGCTATTTGGAAAGCAAATTTCCCATCGCCACATCCAGCATCAAGGGCGATTTTATTTTTACCTGCCAAACTGAGCAGCTTTGTCTTAAAAATTTTTTCAGGATCTCCATTTGGATATTTAGAAAGGTGTTCTACATGACTTTTACCATAAGCATATCCACCGAATTTTTTAGCCACTTTGTCATAAAAATTTGTTGTCATAAAATAATTATACAAAAATTGGGGCATGCTTGACAGTTCGGTAATCCTCTCATCCGCTACCCCAGAAAAAATTTCGAACGATGGTATGATTATAGAACAACCGACTGGGCAAACTACCTGGAATACCCAGAGTTCACTGCCAAACAAACCCAGCAATTACTTCAATTAGTAGTTAAATAACTACCTTAATGCTTGTTTTAAGTCTTCCAGAATAATTGAGACATCTTCTAATCCTACAGACATTCTTATAAGGTTTTTAGTTACTCCCATCCCATCGAGCTCTCTAGCCGATAAAGAAAAGGTTATCATCGAGCGTGGGTGTTGCATTATCGTATCTGGTCCACCAAGGCTTTGAGTTATCTTTATGTGCTTTAGTTTTTTTAGGAATCGAGCTGTTTCTTTCTGACCTCCTTTAATCCAAAACGACACTACCCCAGAGAATCCTGGAAAAACAACCTTTTCTGTCTTCTTAGAGGTTTTCAAAAATTGAGAGACAATCTCAGCATTCTTTTTATGCTGTTGCATCCTTACATTCAAACTTTTAATACCTCTTGATACCAAAAAACAATCAAAGGGTGAGGGTGTTGCTCCAATAGTGTGTTGTAAAAAGTTAAGATTCTCAAATAGCTGTTGATCATTACACACTAAGGCTCCAGCAGTGACATCGTGGTGTCCACCAATAAACTTAGTTAGGCTATGTAAAACAATATCTGCTCCTTCTAATAAAGGATTTCTAAAGATAGGTGTAGCAAAAGTATTATCTACTAAAACTAACACTTTGCTTTTTTTAGCAATCCTCACAATTTCCTGTGTATTTATCACTTTCAGCAAGGGGTTAGTTAGATTCTCAAACCAAATTAGCCTCGTGTTAGGCTTAATAGCCTTTTTCAGGCTATCAACCTTACTCAAATCAACAAAGCTAAATGAAACATCAAACTTCTTAAACACTTTTTGCAGTAGACGAAATGTCCCTTCATAGACATTTTGGCTGCATAGAATATGATCTCCAGCACTAAGGGACGCCAATACTGTAGCTGCCGCTGCTGTACCAGAAGAAAAGGCCAACGCAAATTTGCCTTTCTCTAGCTTAGCCAGATCTCTTTCTAACACTTCTCTAGTAGGGTTTCCAATCCTGCTATATTCAAAGCCAAGATGCTTGCCTGGACTTTCTTGAGCAAATATTGTTGATAGATGTATTGGTGGAATTATCGCACCAAAACTATTATCTGACTTCATGTTGCTCCTCTCTGGACATCTTTCTTAAAACAACATTGTGCCGCTTACACTTTAATGGCGGAACATGACTGTCCAAACCCTCTCTGCTTTTGATCTCCATAATTTCAAATCCTGTTTGTTGCCACGATGATAGATGATCCTCCAGAGATCTAAACCATTCACCATGTCCTTGCTGATCTTCTCCAAACACAACAAAACTCCTGTTCGGCTCAATCTCTAAAAGTAGCCCTTTAAACTGGCTGGTATTGATGTCAGAAAATATTGTTGCTAGTTCTTCAAGATCATAAACCTGATGTTGCAGGGCTTCAACGACTCTAGATTCTAGAGAATTTTGTAGCTTCTCAAACGACACGAAACCCCGACCTTCTGACTCCAATAGAAAATCACTCGTGGTGATATTAACAACAGAAATACCTCCTGGCTTTACAATTCTTCCCACCTCGGCATTGATAGCCCTATCAACAACAGGAGGGCAGCAATTACCTAGGTGATCTCTAAGAACTAGATCTTGGCTAGAATCAACGAGTCCAGTATCCCTCGCATCTCTTTCTAGACAGAGTATTTCATCCAATCCTGTTGCCTCAACTTCAGTAAAGATACCGTTGCTTATATCAAGAGCTGTTGTTGATACATAACCAGCACCTAAACTTTTTAATAAATCCTGAAAGTCCTTTGGACCTCTGGCAGATGAGATACCTAGAATAGCAACTCTTAGACTCCTGCCAGGGAACTCTTCTTGTAATCCCTGGATTGACTCCATTGTTGATAAATGAGCAATATTGACACAAACAGGGGGAGTTTTGTTTTCTACTGCCTCAGTCAAACCCTGTTCAGTAAATAACCGCTCAGTCTCTACATATTGGTTAGCAGCTCTAAATTCTTGAGCGTCAGTGTATCCTAAACTTTCTTTTGTCATATTTCTCCTTTCTTTGAGAAACCATTATTAATAATTAAAAACCCCTCTTGTTTGAGAGGGGTTGTCTATCTATTTATTATTTTTTAACCACTACCCTCCCAAGAGCTTAAAATAATAAGCATAATAATAAGTATTTTGGGTTTTAGTTGTTCTGATCATTGTTTTTTCCATAAAAAACCTCGTCATCACATACCAGAAAAATACTGGTATGCAAGGACGAGGTTTCCTCGTGTTACCACCTTGCTTCCTTTTATTGTATTAGCCATCAAAAAACCCTGGAGTGCCAGGGTAAACGGTTACAATAAAAGCTTATTGTTTACATGCTCCGTTTCCGTATGTGACACATGCTAGCACTGTAACGGGCGCACCCGTCTGAGATTTGTCATCTCAGCGGCTCTGCAGGGTAATTTGTTTCTTTTAGTACGCGGGGTCTTGCACCAACCGCCCCATCTCTTTTGTCACCTAAAGGAAACTACTTCACTGCTTCAAAGCTTTTAGTTTATTTGTCAATTAGAGGTATTATACACTACGCTTCCAACTTTCGCAAACGAATTACCAAGTTCGATAACTGTCCTATCCGCTAGGGTTCTTGGGATGCTCGAACGATGGTATGATTATAGAACAATTGACTGGACAAATTACCTCGAATATCCAGAATTTACCCTCAAGCAAACTCAACAATTACTGGCAATAACAGCTTAAGCTCTCGTTCTCATTCATATCTTAATGCCTCAATTGGTGAAAGTTGGGAAGCTCGTCTTGCGGGAGTAATGCCAAAAACTATTCCCACTGTTGCCGAAACGATAAAAGCGAGCACAACAGACCATAAAGTAACTGTTGTCGGCATAAACCTGTTTAAGAGGAAAGCACCGCCTCCGCCGAGAATAATTCCAACAATTCCTCCGCCAACAGATAAAAAGACAGCTTCAACTAAAAATTGAGTCAAGATTACTTCGGGCGTTGCCCCTAAAGCCTTTCTTAAACCAATTTCCTGCGTTCTTTCCGTAACCGAAACAAGCATAATGTTCATAATACCGATGCCACCCACTAAAAGCGAGATTGCAGCAATACCTCCCAAGGCAATCGTTAAAGTATCTAAAATGCTGGAAACAGTCGACAAGATTTCTTTTTGGTCTAAAACAGTAAAATCTTCTTCATCAAGGCGTCTTTTTAGCACTTCTTCTACTAAAGGAACAGTCAGCGAAACCTCACCGCTTGACCTAACCTGAGCGAAAATAAGACTGATGTTGTCTTGGTCAAATTGGCGTTGGGCAGTGGTAATCGGCACAAAAACCTTATCATCAGGACTCATACTGCCCTGACCGCCTTTTTCTTCCATCACCCCCATTATTTGATAGCGGTATTCTCCCAGCTTAACTTTTTCTCCAATCGGATTTTCCTCGCCGAACAAATCCTCAGCCACTTTGTAACCCAACACCGCCACCTTCCTTCCGCTGTTAACTTCTGACTTAGTGAAAAAACTGCCTTTTTCAAAATCTGACTTTCTAATATTGACATAATTTTCAGTTGTGCCAATCACTTGAGCAATTTTAGACTCACCTTTGTATCTAACGGGGCTTGAAGCCATAACCATTGCCGTCACATCTTCAATCTGAGGTATTTTTTCTATCTCCTCCATATCGTCAAGTTCTAGCTTTGAAGAAGCCATTGAGGAAAAAGCACTGCTCATTGCGCCACCCCCAACCCCCATCTTATCTAAATCAATCTCTCCTGGCATAACCATAATCAGGTTTGAACCCATATCCTGCATCTGATTGGTAATATAATCTTTGAGTCCTGAACCAACGGACACAAGAAGAATTACTGAAGCCACACCAATAATAACCCCCAAGGCAGTTAAAAGAGAGCGGGATTTGTTGGTTTGCAATGACTTAATGGCGACTCTAATAAGCTGTTTAATTGGCATATTGATTAGATTTAACTGACGATTTTACCGTCTCTTAATTTAATTATTCTTTGAGCCTGAGAGGCAATGTTTTGGTCATGGGTGACCACCACAATAGTTCTACCCTGTTTATGTAATTTTTTGAAGATTTCCATTATTTCAACACCTGATTTTGAATCTAGGTTACCTGTTGGTTCATCAGTTAAGATAATCGCTGGGTCGGTTACCAAGGCTCTAGCAATCGCCACTCTTTGCTGTTGCCCGCCCGACAGTTGGTTAGGATGGTGGTGCAACCTATCTCCTAAATCAACCCTTTTTAAGGCTTCCTTAGCCTTCTCCTGTATTTTTGGCTCAGTCGTGCCGTTGTAAATCAAGGGCAAACTGACGTTTTCTAAAGCTGATGTTCTAGCCAAAAGGTTAAACTGCTGAAAAACAAAGCCAATCTTTTTGTTTCTAATCTGGGCTAATTCTCTTTCAGTTAGTTTACTTACCTCATGATGTTCTAAGGTTACTTTTCCAGAAGTGGGCACATCTAAACAGCCGATAATATGCATCAGAGTTGATTTGCCAGAGCCAGAAGCTCCAATCACAGAGACGAACTCGCCTTCCTTAATAGTTAAAGAAACACCATCTAAGGCTTTAACAGAAATGTCGTCCATCTGGTAGATTTTGTAAACATTCTCTAAACTGAGAATGCCGTTTTTCTTGGTCATTTTTTGTTGTTTTTAACTAAAACTATTTCTTCGTCTTTTTCCAGCCCTTCAGTGATTTCTACCTGCGAAAGGGTGGTTAAGCCAGTTTTTACCTTTCTTTCTTCTGGTTTGCCGTCTTTCAAGATATAAACGATGCTGTCGCTGTTTTTAGTTTTGACATACTCTTTAGGAACAATTAAGACACTCTCTTTTTCCTCAACAACAAACTCGACATCACCATTTAAGCCAACCGCCAAGTTATTACCATCTGAGTTAAATTGAATATCGATCGGAATAGTCACCCCACCGCCAGCAGTTTTCACCCCTTCTTTACCAATGTAAGAAACAGTTCCCGCAAACACCTTATCAGGAAAAGAATCTAAAGCAATCTCTACTTTTTGACCTACCTTTATCTTGCCGTAATCAACCTCATCCACTTGGGCGACAAATTTTAATGAAGACAAGTCAACCACCTTGATGTAACTGGCAGCCAAAGTGGCGGCAATCAAACTATCTCCTGCTAGTATTCCTTCTATTTCAGTAACCGTGCCGTTAATTGGGGAAATCAAGATCGCATTTTTAACCACAATGTCAGCCAACTCGACATCAGCAACCGCTTTATCTAAATCAAACTGGTTCTTTTCCAAAATTCTCTTAATAGTATCAGTTATCACTTTGTCTTTATAAGTGACTTCCTTATCTTCCTCAAAATCCCATCTCTCTTTTGAGTAATCTCTTAATGATTTTTTAAGTTTAAGTTCAAGATCTCTTTTATCAAGAGAGGCTAAGGCTTGACCTTTTTTAACTACATCACCTTTTTTAACCCCAAGCCAAACTACTTTAGCAGGAAAGGTAAAATGCAACTGGCTACTGTTCTCCGCTTCTATCTTTCCTGAAGCGGAAACAGTTTCTCGAAGTGTCTTCTGCTCAACTTTAGTGGTTTTCAACTCTTCCTTTTCTCCCAATAACCCTAGCGGCTTTCCAGTGATTAAAAAGCCTACTAGCAGTAATACTGCTAAACCGATGATTAATTTCTTTCTTTGTTTAGCCTTTTCAACAAAAAAAGAAACTTTTAGTTTCTTAAACATAATTACCTCCGAATTATTTAGTTTTTACCCTTCTTACCAGTTCCTGATAAGAGCAGGTCTGTAAAGTCTTGAGCAATATCCTTATTGTTTGTATTTTGAAACGGACTTAGCACTAGACCCAAGAGTGATGTAGTAAGTAAAAATAAGCCTTTATAGGTAATTCTTCTGAGGAAATCTATTCCTCCAATCAGTTCTCGGATAAACTTAGTAAGTTCGATGCGAAGATCCTGGACAAACTGAACTAGTGGTTCTTTCTCATCCGAGGTAAACCCCAAAGATACTAAGAGTGAAAGTTCAGGATGGTGAATTTTGAAATCGAGAAAGGTTTTAACCATGTTGAACACCTTATCTGAAGGTAACATACCTGCCTCACAGGCATGTTTCAGTTCTTGTTTCAATTCATCTATCGTCCCACGTAGTAACTCCTCGGTTAACGACTCTTTGCTTTCAAAATGGTAATAAAGGGCAGCCTTGGTAATGGAAAGTTCGTCAGCTATATCCTGCATGGAGACGCCAAAATATCCTCTTTGTGAAAAGAGGCTACCTGCAGTTTTGAGTATCGTTTCCTTGGTAGTATTTGTTTTTGCTTTAGTCATAAAACCTCTTACTTACTAACCGTTCGGTAAGTATTATAGCAAATAGAACATTGTTGTCAATAGTAATAGTAAGGAAGCCTATTTTCGAGCAACTCCCTTGTTTTTCTTAATTTAGGCTCTTACTTTTTCCTCTGGTTTTTTGTATAATTTTGTTGAGGTATATAATGGTTCCATAAATTAAGACGATAAATTACGATACACTTAAACTATTATGGGACCAAATATCAGAAAGGTATTCACTCCTACCTTTAAAGCTAAAGTTGCTCTTGAAGCAACAAAAGGAGTTGAAACCACAGGTCAGTTAGCAAGCCGTTTCCAAGTTCACCCAACACAAATTGGAGTTTGGAAAAAGCGCCTAATTGATGGGGCTGAAAGAATTTTTTCCGATAAAGAAAAACGGGAAAAGGAAAAAGATCACGAGTTTGTAGATGAACTCTACAAACAAATAGGAAAACAAAAGATAGAAATTGAATGGTTAAAAAAAAAGGTGGGGTTATTTGAGTAATCAAATATCCCTTACCCCGCGTACCATTGCAGACAAGCACCTTAACAAATTGGAGAAAAATATATCGATATACCGTCAATGTGAATTGCTGGGTATCAGTAAATCCAGCGCATATTATAATCCTGTACCAATATCACCGGAAGATCTGGACTTAATGAAACGGATTGATAAAATCCATACAGATTTTCCAACCTATGGAACTCGGACAATGGCAGCTCAATTAACACTTGATGTAAAATATTTAGTCGGACGCAAGAGAACAGGAAGACTGATGGAATCAATAGGAATTGAGGCTATTTTTCCTAAGCCTAAGTTAAGTTTAAATACCAAGCTTCATCCTGTATTTCCATACCTATTAAAAGATATTCCAATACTGAAATCAAATCAAGTCTGGAGCGCGGATATTACATATATTAGAATGAAATATGGATTTTTGTATCTGGTAGTTTTTATGGACTGGTATGCAAGATATATTTTGTCCTGGAAATTATCCGATTCATTAAGAACTGATTTTTGTCTTGAAGCAGCAGACAAAGCTTTACAGATAAATATACCTGACATTGTTAATTTTGATCAAGGAGTACAGTTTACAGATGAAGAAATGATTGCCCTATGGGAAAGTCAAAATACAAAAATCAGCATGGACCATAAAGGCAGATGTTTTGACAATATATTTACCGAGAGATTTTGGAGAAGCTTAAAGTATGAAGAAGTATACTTACGGGATTATCAAACAATGCAAGAAGCAAACCAATCAATTGGAGAATATATTGAAAAGTATAATACCCGAAGATTACATCAGTCCTTGGGTTACAAAACACCGGTACAAATATATCGACAAATAAATTAAAATGCTCTACAGGTCAAATTAGCCCTGTATCAAACTATATCAAAGATAAAAACAGGTATTACAGAATATTATAAGTTAAAATTAAAGAGGAAGTCATCATTAAAAAATCGTCTTGACAAACGGTACCACTTTAAACTTTAGGTAGGAAATTAGTTCT
>Ga0210018_1001768_pt1 | contig 11113 bp, 9 predicted proteins | sample CryGeyCG2014_010_2_FD_183967 | JGI IMG/M metagenome (GOLD analysis project Ga0210018, IMG submission 183967) | Groundwater microbial communities from aquifer - Crystal Geyser CG09_land_8/20/14_0.10 (SPAdes) (version 2) | ecosystem: Environmental > Aquatic > Deep subsurface > Groundwater | place... | reverse complement strand
GCGGCGGCGGCGCTTTCAGAACAAGAGTTGAGAAGTCTACTTTTACAGACACCGCTTTCGGCTGCTTTTATAAAAAAGAGGTTTTTGAAAAAATAGGTTTATTTAACGAAAAGCTCAAAAGGTCTCAAGATATAGAATTTAACCTTCGGCTGAATAAAGCTGGCGGAAAAGTTTTACTGGCGCCGGACATAATAAGTTATTATTATCCCAAAGCAACATTCAAAGCTTTCTTTAAGCATAATATCTCTGACGGCATCTGGGCAATTTACCCACTTAAATTTGGCGCGCCAGTTTTTACTGTTAGACATTTGGCACCCTTGGCTTTTATTTTGATTCTTATTGGAACTGCTGTTTTTGGAATTTTCTTTAAAATATTTTTCTGGCTTTTGCTTCTTGAATTGGTTGTTTATTTTGGGACATCTAAAATTATTTCTATAAGAATCGCGAAAAAAGAGAAAAAGTTAATTTTAACTCCATATCTCGTTACTGCCTTTTTTGCTCGTCATTTCGGCTATGGGATAGGATCGTTTATCGGATTAATAAAGCTAATACTCCCAGCTAAATCTAAAAATAATTTATGAATGGTAATAGAAAAATAGAAGAAAAAGCACATTACGATAAACTTGCTAAAGAGTGGTATGAAAAGCATAAATCCGAAAAAGATTGGCAAACCGATATTGAAGAGTACGATATTAATTTATTTTTAAGCTATCATTACTTTAAGAAATTAATAGAAAAACATGTTAAGCCAGGGATAAAAACGCTGGATTACGGGTGTGGTCATGGAATGCACGCGATTTTACCCGCAAAATTAGGAGCTGATGTCTATGGTATTGATATTTCTGAAGAGTCCTTAAAAATCGCTCGAGAAAGAGCAAACCGTGAAAATGTTTCGGAAAAAATAAAATTTATCCAAATGGACGGCGAGCAGATAACTTTTGAAGACAATTTTTTTGATATTGTCTTTGATGCTGGAACTTTCTCCTCGGTAGACGTCAATAAAGCACTGCCGGAAATAAAAAGAGTTCTAAAACCTGACGGAATTTTAATCGGCATCGAAACCTTCGGCCATAATCCTTTGGCTAACCTCAAAAGATGGTTGAATAAAAAAAGCGGATACCGGACAGAATGGGCAGCTACGCATATTTTCAAGAACAAAGACCTAGGAGTGACAAGCCAGTATTTTAAAGTTATTGAGACAAATTTTTTTCATCTTTTCTCAATGTTTATTTTCCCATTTAGAAAATTACCCGGCGGAAAACAAATATTCAAATTCATTGACCGAATAGATTCAGCAATATTTATGAAAATTCCTTTAATCAAAAAAATGGCATTTAAAATTGTTTTCGTCTTTCAGAAACCCTAATTACTATGACAAAACGATTTTTTGATATTATTTTTTCTGGTTTAGAACTTATCATTTTATCTCCTCTTTTGTTTACTTTTGCTTTGATTATAAAATTTACCTCTCCGGGTCCGGTTTTTTATCGCGGGGTTAGGGCTGGATTAAATTTTAAAGAATTTAAAATTTATAAATTTAGGACAATGGTTGTTAATGCCGACGAAATCGGTGGACCCTCCACTAGAGAGGGAGACCCGCGAGTTACTAAAATCGGAAGATTGTTAAGAAAATACAAATTAGATGAGCTTCCGCAGCTAATAAATGTTCTCAAAGGAGAGATGAGCCTGGTTGGTCCGAGACCCGAAGTCATGGAATATGTCAGGCTTTATCAAGGCGAAGAAAAAATTGTCTATACCATAAAACCAGGAATGACTGATTATGCATCGCTTTGGGATATTAACGAGGCAGAAATTTTAAAATATGCCAAAACCTTTGAAGAAACAGAAAAAATTTATTTGGAAAAAATCAGGCCAGAAAAAGTGCGGCTCCAAACGAAATACGTAAAAGAAATGTCTCTTTGGACAGATATAAAAATTCTTTGGAGGACATTTCTGGAATTGTTTTAGTTTCTCGTCTACTCTGGAAAATTTGCTTAAAATGATTTAGGCTTAATTAGTATTTCAATGCCAAAATATTCTAAAAATCTTCTCAAAAACCTCTATAAGATAATGCTTAAAATCCGGCTTGCTGAAGAAAGCTTAGTTGAGCCGATTTTGAAAGGTGAAATCAAATGTCCTTGCCATCTTTATACTGGCGAAGAAGCAGTGGCAGCCGGTGTTTGCCCTAATTTAAATAAAAAAGATTATATTTTTGGGAATCATCGTTCTCATGGCCATTACTTGGCAAAAGGTGGCAAATTAAAAGAATTAATTGCTGAAATTTATGGTAAAGAAACTGGCTGCTCAAAAGGCCGAGGCGGTTCAATGCATGTAGTTGACCCAAAAAATGGTTTTTTAGGCGCGGCGCCGATTGTTGCCGGAACTATTTCTTTAGCGATAGGCGCCGCCTTAGCTTCAAAAATCAGAAATGATAAACGAATAGCTGTCAGTTTTTTCGGTGATGGAGCTACTGATGAAGGAGGATTTTATGAATCTTTAAATATTACTGCTTTATGGAAATTGCCGATTATTTTTGCTTGCGAAAATAATTTATATTCTACTCATCTACCAATTAAAGAATGTCGTTCAGAAGCAAATATTTCCAAAACAGTGAGGCCGTTTAAAATAAAAACTTTCAGGATTGATGGGAATGATGTATTAAAAATTTTTGAGACCGTCAAGAAAGCCGTTGATTTTTGCCGAAAAGGCAAGGGCCCGGTTTTTATTGAGTTTTTAACTTACCGTTTGCGCGGCCATGTTGGTCCTGATGATAATATTCAAGGAGCTCATACTGACATCAGGTCTAAAAAAGAGATTGAGGCTTGGGAGAAAAAAGACCCAATTAAGAGATTTGAAAATTATCTTTTGAAAAATAAAATTTCAAACGTGAAAGAAATGGAAAATATTAAAAATAAAATTCAGAAAGAAATTGAAAACGCTCATAAATTAGCCAAACAAGCGCCGTATCCAAAAGAAAAAGATTTATGTAAATATGTCTTCAAAAAATAAAAGAAAATTACAATATAGTTTGGCGTTAAATGAGGCGCTTCATCAGATGATGGCTTCGGATAAATCTGTTTTTCTTATAGGTCAGGGCGTGAAATCGCCGTGGTATGTTGGAAATACTTGTAATGGATTATTGAAAAAATTTGGGAGCAAACGCGTAATCGACACACCGGTTTCAGAAAACGCTGTTACCGGCGCGGCTGTCGGCGCGGCTATTTCCGGGATGAAACCAATCATTGTTCATCCCAGAATGGATTTTATGTTTTATGCAATGGACCCAATTATTAATCAGGCAGCTAACTGGCATTATATGTTTGGTGGAAAAGTCAATGTGCCAGTTGTTATTTGGGGAATTATCAACCGCGGCGGCGAGCAAGCGGCTCAGCATTCTCAAACGCTTCATTCAATTTTTTCTCATATTCCAGGATTAAAAGTAGTAATGCCAGCTACGGCTTATGACGCGAAAGGGCTGATGATTTCAGCCATCAAAGACCCTAACCCAGTTATCTATATTGACGACCGTTGGCTTTACAAAGAAGAGGGGATGGTGCCAAAAGAAATTTATTCCGTGCCAATTGGAAAAGGAATTATCAGAAAAGAAGGTAAGGATTTAACAATTGTGGCAATTTCATATTTGGTTCGTGAAGCAATGAAAGCAGCAGAAATTTTGAAAAAACAAAGCATTAAGGCAGAAGTAATTGACCCGAGAACTATTTCGCCCTTAGATATACCTTTGATTATAAAATCAGTTAAGAAAACTGGCCGGCTTTTAATTGCCGATTGCGGTTGGTTAAGCGGCGGAATTGGCGCTGATATTTCTGCCAGAATTTCTGAAAGTGATGCCTTCAAAAAATTAAAAAAGCCGATTGCGCGAATTGGCTTACCTGACTGTCCGGCCCCAATGAGTGGCCCATTAGAGAAAACCTATTACATTTGGCTAGAAGATATCGTAAAGGCCGCGAAAAAATTAATGGGGAAATAAAATGTTTTCACATCGCTCAGCTATCGCTATTGCCGGTCACAAATTTAGGACAAAAAATATTTCCAAGCGGGCTCAAAAGATAGTTATCTCTCCGATTAAAGAGATGTCTATTTTGGCCGACAAATTAGAAGAGAAAACCGGAGCTGGAAAAATTATTTCTTTCGGCCAAGGCATACCTTATTTAGATACACCATCTTATATAAAAAAATCTATTCAAAAGGCCGTGGCTGAATTAAGTACCGCTCAATATACGCTTGAGCCGGGCATTAACGAATTAAGAAATTTAATTGCTAAAGATTTAGAAAAAATTAAAAAGATAAAAAACATTAAACCTAAAGAAGAAATTATGGTGACCGTTGGTTGTCAGGAAGCAGTGGCTTGCGCTTTAGCTTCCACAATTGACCCTGGAGACGAAGCGCTTTTACCTTCTCCGACCTATGCTTCGGAGATAGAACAGACAATTCAGTTCGGCGGCGCGCCAAAATTTATTCCATTGATTGAAAAAAGCCTGCCTGCCGGCAGACAGGGCGGCTGGCATTTGGATATAGAAGGTTTTAAGAAAAAAATCACGAAGAAAACTAAAATAATTTTGCTTTGTAATCCTTCTAACCCAACTGGAGCGGTGTTTTCTGAAAAAGAAATTAGAGCCTTAGCCAAAGTTGTAAAAAAATACAATTTAATTTTAATCATTGACGAAACCTACGATTTTCTTTTATATGACAGCGTAAAACATTTTTCTCCAGCTGCCATTAAAGACATTCGTGACCGCGTAATTCTCTGCGGCAGTTTTTCTAAAAAATATCGAATGACCGGTTATCGGATTGGCTACGCTTTTGCTGATGCCGGTATTATTGACCAGATGTTAAAAGTTCATGATGCTTTAGTTGTCTGCGCCCCAGCAATTTCCCAAAAAGCAATAATTGGCGCTTTAAAAGATAAAAAAAACTCTCAAAGATCAGTGGAAGAGATTGTTGAGAAAATGGATGAAAACCGAAAATTGATATGTAAAGAATTGGACAGAATGAATGACGTTTTTGAATATCAAAAACCAAAGGGCGCTTATTATATTATGGCAAGATATAAGTTCCCCAAAATTGACTCTTTTAAAATGGCGGTTAAAATTTTGAACGAAGCCCGCGTTATTGTAATTCCTGGCGCGGCTTTTGGCCCAACTGGTGAGGGATATCTCCGGTTTTCTTTTGCCGGCGAATCGCAAAATATAGAAAAAGGATTCAAACGGCTCAAAAAGTGGTTTGATTGTTATAAATAAATAAATTAAAATTCGTAAGGCATAATGTATAAAGTTCGTTTTGTTAATCCTCAAAAACAATACGCTGACCATCGCGATGAGTTTATTAAAGCTTTTGATGAAACGCTTAAAAGAGGCGCTATTGTTAATCGCGAAGAGCTCTGGAAATTTGAAGAAAATTTTGCCAAATTCGTGGGCGTGAAATATGCGGTTGGTGTTAATTCCGGGACCTCGGCCCTTGATGTGGCCCTGCAAGCCGCTGGTATTTGTCCGGGCGATGAAGTAATAACCGTTGCTCACACTTTTATGGCAACCATCTCTACTATTTATTTAACCGGAGCAACGCCGGTTTTGATAGATGTTGGTCAAAATTTTAATATGGACGCGGGACTCATTGAACAGGCGCTGACCTCAAAAACAAAAGCGATTATGCCAGTCCATTTAAATGGTCGGCTCTGCGATATGGAGATGATTATGGATATCGCAAAGAAAAAGTCTTTAATTGTTATTGAAGACGCCGCCCAAGCTTTAGGCGCCACCCTAAAAATGGCTGATGGTTCTTTAAAAGCAGCTGGCTCATTTGGTTTAATAGGATGTTTTAGTCTTTATTTTGCAAAAGTATTGGGTGGTTGGGGCAACAACGGTATAGCGGTAACCAATGACCTGGAAATTGCCAGAAAAATGAAGCTGATGCGTTATAACGGTGAGGGTCGTGAAACGCGCCATTTTTACCATCATAGCCACAACTTCCTTATGGATAATGTGCATGCAGCGCTCCTTGATATAAAGCTTAAATATCTGCCAGAGTGGCTAAAGCGCCGAAAAGAAATCAGCCAACGCTATTATGAAGGTCTTTCAGGGATTAAAGAACTTATTCTTCCTCATTTTGACGACTCGCGATTTGACGATATTTATACAAATTATGTTGTGCGCGTCGAAAGGAGAGATGAACTTAAAAAATATTTTGACGATAATGAGTTGGTGGAAACTCTTATTTCTTGGCCTCAACCGACCTATACTGAACCTGTAATGATAGAAACAAAAAACCGATGGCGTTTTGGCAATCCAAATATTACCTCTCTTCCTGAAACCGAAAAAATTTGCAAAGAAGTAATTTCTCTTCCGATGTACCCCGAGTTAACCAATAAAGACATTGATTTCGTTATTAAAACTCTTCGAGATTTTTATCAAAAATGAAAAAAATTCTCCAAATTTTAAGAGCAAATAAAAGAATAATTCTTTTAATCGGCGATATTATTTTAATAAGCGTTGCTTTGCTTTTGGCTTTCGTGTTTCGTTTTGATGGAATTATCCCTCCAGAGTATTATTCCCGGTTTCCTGCCTATATTATTTTAGCCCTGATTTTAAATATTTATTTTATCTGGCGTCAGGGGCTTTATTCTTTTAGCTGGGAGTTTATTAGTTTAAGAGAGGCCCTTCGGCTTTTTAAAGCAATTACTTTTGCCAATTTTATTTTCGCCCTAGCCGTCTTAGCTAGCCGCGAAACTTTAACTTTATTTTCGGGATTTCCGCGAACCGTTATTTTAATTAACTACATTCTGGATTTGATTTTGCTTGGGTCAATAAGAATTTCCAAGAGGGCTTGGCAGGAATTTACAGAAAAGAAATTTTTTGAAAGCGGTGAGGAAACATTGATTGTCGGCGCTTCCAGCGAGGGCGAGCAGATTTTGAGGAATCTTTTGAAAAATAAAAATGATATTTACTACCCCATTGGTATCGTTGACCACCGAAAAGACCACCAGAGAACAACTATTCACGGAGTTCAAGTCTTGGGCGATATTGAAGATATCCCGAAATTGGTAAAGAGCCACAACGTTAAACATGTTGTCATTGCTTTAAGTTCAGTTGACGCTGGTGTCATTCGGAAAGCAACGAGTCTTTCAAGGGAAGCCGGAGTTAAAGATATTAAAATCATTCCAGCTGCTTTTGAAATTATTTCCGGTCAACTGCGGCTGACTGACATCAGAGGAGTTCAAGTTGAAGACCTTTTGGGCAGAGAGCCGGCAAAAATTGACACCGGTTCCATCAGCAAATTCTTAAAAGACAAAGTTGTGTTAGTGACGGGCGCCGCTGGTTCTATCGGCTCGGAAGTTGTCCGTCAGATTGTTTCTTTTCGGTCGAAAAAGATAGCGATGCTTGATTTTAATGAAAGCGGACTTTTTGATTTAGATGCTGAGATTAAAATTTCCTTTTCGCAAGCGCCAGTTAAACCGATTATCGCTAATATCAACGACAAGGAAAAAATTGAGAAGATTATTGCCGAATTGAAACCTGATGTAATTTTTCATTCAGCTGCCTATAAGCACGTGCCTTTAATGGAGGAATTCCCCGAGGAAGCGGTGGAAACCAATATTTTCGGCACTTTAAATGTTGCCGAGGCAGCCATAAAAAATAATGTTGATAGGTTTGTTTTTATCTCTACCGATAAAGCCATCAGGCCAGTTTCAGTAATGGGTCAAACCAAACGAGTAGCTGAGTTAGTGGTTCAAAATTTAGGTAATAAATCAAAAACCAAATTTGTTTCAGTAAGATTTGGCAATGTTATTGGTTCGCGCGGCAGCGTGATCCCGCTTTTTAAAGAGCAGATAAAACGTCGCCTACCAGTGACTGTTACTCATCCGGAGATGACGCGTTATTTTATGACCATCCCCGAAGCAGCCCTGCTTGTCGCCGAAGCCGGCGCTGTTGGCAAGGGTGGAGAAATTTTTATGCTTGACATGGGGAAGCCGGTCAGAATTTTTGATTTAGCCAAAGAAACAATCCGTTTGGCGGGGCTAGAGCCGGATATTGATATTCCAATTGTTTTCACCGGCGTCCGGCCTGGAGAGAAAATCTTTGAAGAGATATTTTCAGAGGACGAAAAAAGAATCGGCGCCACTCAATGGGATAAAATTTTTATCACTAAAACCGAAAAACCAGTTGAAGAAAAAACACTCAAAAAAATATTAGAAAATTTGAAGAAAGCTTTAGAACAGCACAACTCCTCTTTAGTAAAAGAAACTCTTAGAGAAGCCACTCGCAGCTAAGAACATCATACCAAAAATATCAATTTTCATTTTGTAACAGAATTGGGCCGATCGGCCCAATTCTGTTACAATCTTAAAGGACTTAGAAATGTCTAAAATAAGCAGAAAACAATTAAAACGAAAATTAAAAGAATTACCTCAAAATTTGAGTATGGCTGGCTTAGCTTTAATTTTAAGTTTAGCGGAAGGCGGCGCTAATGCTCTATCAGGAATCCTTAAAGGGCCTCGAGAGGGAATAGGAAAAACATACGAAAGAGTAATAAAATTAAAAAGTGTTCAGGATTACTATAAGGAGCTGAAGAACCTGAAAGAAAATAGTGTTCGAATCATTCTTTGGAAACTTGAAAAGAAAGGCTTGGTAACAAAGAAACAAAAAGAGAAACAAAAATATTATCAATTAACTAATTTAGGATTAAAAGTTGCCAAAAAATTCCAAAAGGTAATAGAGCAACCATGGGATGGCAAATGGCGTATTGTAATGTTTGATATTCCCGAGAAAATACGGACTGAACGCAAATGGTTACGCTTTCAGCTTATCGCTTTTGATTACAAACCATTACAAAAAAGCGTCTTTATTGGCCAAAAGCCTCTCGATGAGGAATTTTATAAAGAACTGCTTAATCGAGATTTAAACCAATGGGTAAGACTGATTACCGTAGGAGAAATAGATGATGAACAAGTTTTAAAAAATTTTTAAAACGATAGAAGAGTATGCTAATTATTTTGTAACAGAATTGGGCCGATCGGCCCAATTCTGTTACAAAAAGAAGAAAAGGCGGCATACATAAGTTATCCACAGGAGAGGTGTTGCATGAATAAAAATTATTTAAGATAATTAAACTGATGAAAAATTTCTTGCGGAAGAAATTCGGGAAAATTATTCTGATTATTCTAGGTCTTTTTTTATTTTTGGTAATTCTTTGGTATTTTTTCGGAGATAATTTATTTTTAACTTTTCTTAAATGGAACTCTGAAGAAAAACCCTGCCACGAAGATTGTATGGCGGAAAGGATGATGATTTATGCTGGTCTTAGTTATCTTTCGGAAAACCGGCCGTGGACAACCAATAAAATTAAATCCGAAATTCTTAATCAAAAAGAGCCTGGTAAGTACCGGGCTTTAGTTTTGGATGTTTATCGTCAAATTATAGGCGAAGGCAAAACATTTCCAAAAGAAATTTTGAATTTATTAAACGATTCAAAAACGCCGCCAGAAGTAAAAGAGGCGATTATTTCTTATTCTTCTGATTTGGAGCCAACAGCGGAAATGATAGAGCAATGGAAGAACATTGCGGCAGATGAAAATCAAGGCGTTGATGCTAGGGTGGCGGCAATTAGAAAAATAGGAGAGACGAAAAATGAAGAATTCGCAGAATTTTTGCTAGATATAGTAAAAAACACAAAAGAGGGAAGGATTCAATTTGAAGCGATTACTGAAACAAAAAGCATTTTGATAGAAAAGGAACTAGGGCAAGAGATTATTAATAACTTAAAAGGTATATTTTTTAATACGAACATTCATCCTTCTATAAAAGAATTTGTTTTAGAGATTTTTGCTTTTTCTAAAAATAAAGATTTTGCAAAAGATTTTATTTTAGGGGTTTATAATGATAGTAAGAATTATGATAAATTTTTACGTTATCATGCTGCTTATGTTTTAGAATATTTAACAACAGGCCAGTGGAGCGTTATGGAAAAACCGATACATTATTCTTTACCAGAAATAAGCGATAAAGAAATAGATGAGTATTTTAAGACTATTCCATATTAATTTTAAAATCTAAATTTTTAGATGAGATTTCAAAAAATACTTTTTGGAGTGATTGTTTTAATCGGTTTATTTTTTTCTTTTTCTGCTTTTGCGGCAGAAATTCCTGTTGGTACTCTTTTATATCGTACTTCTCCCGGGGGATTAATGTTCGGCCAGAATACAAACTGGCTTTTATCTCCTTTTGGCGTGTCTTGGCTTAATTGCGGGCACGTAGGAATATATATCGGAGATAATCAGGTTGTTGAAGCCGCAGAAGGAAAAATTCAGACAATTCCTTTAAATCATTTTGTAAATTTAAAGGTTGGAGAGAAATTTGTAGGAGCAAAAATTCCGAATGGTTTCGACGTTAATGATTTAAAGAAGACAGAAAAAATTCGTAACCTCTCTACGGGTCAAATAGGTGAGAAGTATGACACAACTTTTCATTCTCAAAAAGGTCAGAATTCCGGCGAATGGACATGTGTAGGTTTTACGGAAAAAATTTACGAAAGCTTTAAGGCCCAAGATGAAAAGAATCTAATTTATGATCTTTCACAATACGCCATCAACCTTGTTTCTGACGGCCTCGATGTCCCAGAAAACTATTCAAATTCCTCTTGCTTCTCTTTATCTAAGGACCAATTAGCATCTCCGCAGAAATGGGAAAATGGCAGTCCGAATTGTTTTTCTAAAACAAAAGAATTTTCTTTTTTAGATGAAGCCTCGGCTTCTTTATTGGTGGATAGAATTATGGGCAGAAAAGACGAAAAAGGAAGAGGCCCTTATATTTTCTTCCCTTATACTCAATTTTTATCTGATCAATTAAAAGATGTCCCAATTGAGCCAAGTTTGGTTTCAAGTTCTTTTGACAGGCCGTCTGAAAATGAATTGTGGGAGAAAATTAAAAATACAGCCCTTGACGTTGCTTTAAGAACCACCACTTTTGCCATAAAAACAGAAGATAAAACAAAAGATACCGCGATTGCTTTAAGCAATAATATAAAAAATTTCTTCGCTAATATTTTCGGCCAGAACGAATTTAAACTGGCGCAGGTTTTTGATTTAAACCAAGACCAAAAT
>Ga0210018_1001763_pt1 | contig 11130 bp, 10 predicted proteins | sample CryGeyCG2014_010_2_FD_183967 | JGI IMG/M metagenome (GOLD analysis project Ga0210018, IMG submission 183967) | Groundwater microbial communities from aquifer - Crystal Geyser CG09_land_8/20/14_0.10 (SPAdes) (version 2) | ecosystem: Environmental > Aquatic > Deep subsurface > Groundwater | place... | reverse complement strand
ATTACGGGAAGAATCATTGGCCGTCTTTGGGTTTTTGAAAAGAGAAATTGGCCTAATTTATTCCTTATTTCATCTTTAATATAGCTCCAATTGACCGCTCCCCCTGTGCCAGCTGCCCGATTAACTATTCCGATTACCTTTTTCCGAGTCTCCCTGAGTAATTCCTTTGATTCTCTGAGATAAACAAACCCTCTTGATATTATATCAGGAGAACCCTTCACCTGACCAGTCTTTCTATCAACCACAGCCACAATGACAAACATTCCATCTCTGGCTAACATCTGTCGGTCTCTGAGTACCACCTCACCAACATCGCCAATTCCCAAACCATCAACCATGACATAATTTGAGGGGGCGGTTTCTTTTTCAAGATAGATTCTTTTTTGGTTTAAATTAACGATTTTTCCATTTTCAGCAACAACAATATTTTTTTCCGGGATACCTGCTTCTTTAGCTAATTCTGAATGAGCCACTAACATCGAATACTGGCCGTGGATGGGCAAGAAAAACTTTGGCTTCATAATCCCAATCATTTCTTTCAATTCTTCCTTTTGGGCATGGCCTCCAGCATGAATATCCATCATTTTATAATGGAAAACTTTCGCTCCTTGGCGCAAAATATCGTCTTTTAACATCTGAACCGTTCTTTCATTTCCCGGAATAACCGAAGAAGAAAGGATAACCGAATCTCCTTTCTTTAGGCGAATGAAAGGATGCTCTTTAATGGCAACCCTCATTAGAATCGCCGAACCTTCTCCCTGAGCGCCGGTACATAAAATGGTGATTTTTGAATCGGGATAATTTAAAACCTCTTTTCCTTTAATTAAGGTGCCCTTTTTTGACTTGATATAACCTAAAATTTTTGAAATCTCAACGTTAGTTTTCATTGAATAGCCTTCGAGGGAAACCTTCCTGCCATATTTCTCTGACAAAGAGATAATCTGCTGGATTCTGTTAATTAAAGAAGCAAAGGTGGCGGCAATAATTCTACCCGGGGCTTTTTTGAAAATTTCATCCAGATTTTTTTCAATTGTTTTTTCAGAAAGGGAATGACCGTCTTCTTCGGCTCCGGTAGAATCTGAAAGCAAAAGCAAAATTTTTCTTTTAGCTAAAGAATACAGTTTTTGAAAGTCAGTTGGTAAATCATTGACCGGATGAGAGTCAAATTTGAAATCAGAAGTGTGTAAGATGTCGCCTACTGGAGTCTCAATCAACAGGCCTAAATTGTCGGGAATGTTATGGTTTTGGCGGAAAAATTCAATTCTAAAAGGACCTAGCCTAATTTTTGAACCGCTTTTAACTTCAGTGATGTCTAACCTGGGCAGGTTCGAAAAATCTCCCTGTCTTTTTAAAATTATTCCTCGGGTTAGAGGGGAGGCAAAGATTTCTAAATTTGGGTGCCAAATCTTTTCAATCAAATAGGGGATAGCGCCAATATGGTCATAATGACCGTGAGTAAAGACAACTCCTAAAATATTTTTTTCCTTTCCTTTAAGAAAACTGGTATTTGGCACAATATAATCAATTCCTGGCATATCTTCTTCAGGCAGACGAAATCCCATATCAATAACTAAAATCGCCTTTTGATATTCAAGGAGCATCATATTCCTACCAACCTCACCCAGTCCACCTAAAGGAATGATCCGTAAATTAGTAATTTTTTTCATAAGTGGTGCGGACGGAGAGACTTGAACTCTCACGGGCTTTCGCCCCTTGGCTTCTGAAACCAAGGTGTCTACCGGTTCCACCACGTCCGCCTATTTTGGACTTTTTCGGCCGTATTTATCTTCAATTCTTATTTCGTCATTCTCCTTAACTTTCCCAGTGGAAATCTCTAAAACTTTTGAATTTTTTATTCCTTCTATTTGATGTAAGAATTTTCTGGGGACAAAAGTATACTCGCCCTCTTTTAAAATTTTCTTTTTTAACGATTTTAAATCTTTCCCGATAGTTACCTTTATCTTTCCAGAAATTAAATACCAAAATTCCCTTCTCAATTTATGGAATTGTAAAGACAAACTTTCTCCTTTTTTAATTTGGAGAATTTTTACCGTACAAGGTTTATTGTCAATAAACTTAATAAACCCGCCCCAAGGGCGACGAAAATCCTTTTCTAATCTTATTTCTTGAGTCACTTTTTAAAAACACCGGCTTTTTTAATGAGAACTTTGTTTTTAGAGACCCAATTATAAAGTTTTTTTACTCCTTCCTCTGGAGAAGCTAATGGCTGCCAGCCAAAGTCTTTTTTTGCTTTGGAAATATCGGAAATATAAATCTTTTGGTCACCCGGCCGCCAGGGACCAAATTTGTAGTTAAATTTTTTACCAGAGAGTTTTTCTAAAATTTCAAATAATTCCCAGATAGAAAGAGAAAAATTGGGGCCGCCACCAATATTATAGGCTTTACCGCGAGTTTTCTTAATATTTTTGAAAGCTAAATCAAAAGCTCGTAACAAATCATCAATATACAAGACATCTCTGACTTGTTTACCGTCACCGAAAATCGTAACAGGTTTATCAAAAAGCAAAGCATTACAAAACCAGGCTAACCATCCCTGCTCTTCGATTCCAAACTGATGAGGACCATAAATCCCGGATTGCCGAAAAACAACTGTATTTAAACCATAAATTCGGGCGTAGTCAATGGTGTATTGGTCCCCGGTTCCCTTTGAACACCCGTAGGGGCCGCAAAAATCAAGAGGATAATTTTCAGAAATCCCTCTTATGTTTTTGTAGTCATACCTTTCCTTTTTTTCTACTACCGGAATATCAAGCATCTCTCCATAAACTTTATTTGTATTTCCTGAAAAGACAAATTTTCCATTTCTTTCTACAAGAAAGTTTTCGTTATCTTTAACTTTTAAACACCAAACAATGCCATCATAGTTAATCCAAGAGGTGTTTTTCCTGAAAGCTAGTCGCGGAGTTCTCGAAATATTAAAATCATAATAATCTCCCTCAATTTTTCTTCCGTCAATATTTCCTTGAGCATGCCCTTCCCGAAGAGATAAATCATAGCTTAATTTTGTGCATAACTCTATAAAATCTCTAACTAGGGATTTAGAGGTCGTTCGAAACGCAACTTTTCCGTCCCCATCACTATCAAGAAGGCCTTGAAATAAATATTGAAGATATTTAGGAGAATATTCCAACATCCACGCAGGGATTCTTTTTTCTTTTGCATCGTGGCCACACTGACTAAAAATATTAAAAAGAATTTTTGAGGTAAAGTAAATCCTTGATTGTCCATTGTGTTCATTTTTATAAGCATGATAACTTATACCACTACTTTTTAAAACATCTTCCACTTTTTCTCGGCACTTATCATTTTCAGGGATATCAAAGAAAATACCGTAACCAAAAGAAATCACTTCTTCCTTAGCTCCTATTTTACCCCCTATTTCTTCGGTTGACATAAATCTTCCAGTAGAGGAGTTTCTTGCCATCTCAATGTATTCTACTTTACTCAATCCGGTTCTGGTAGGATATTTTTTTACTACTAAATTTAAAGAGCCATCTCCAATATAAATACCCATTAAGTAAAAGAGATCTTCTGTCCTCATAACTGATAAGAGGTTTTTTCTATTCCAAATGAGATCTGGATTACCTGCTTTTTCAATAAGATTGATATATTCTTCGTTTTTTCCCCGCCATTTTCCTTTAGGTAGGAAGAATTGAAACCTCTTTGCCATTTCGCTGGCGGGTTTGAAAGAGAAATTAGTGGGGCGATTATCGTTATCATGTTGATATAATATTCGATGGTTGGGAGTTACAAAAAATTCATATCTTTTCCCTTTAAAATAAAGCATTGGTCCTCGGTAGTGTTGAATTATTACTTCCTCAACTGGTTTTATTTCGATATTTCCAGTTTTAGGATTAATAGATAGAACTTTATCTCTCTCTTTAATTTCATTGTGTTTTTTTATTCCATCAATAGTGACTGCCTTAGTTTTTTCATCAAAACAAGATGAATAAAGTATTGTAGCTTTAGGGCTACTCTTTCTAAGGGCTTCCAAAACATTAAAAGTCCCCAAAGCATTGATTTCAAAGTCTTCCCGGGGATTGGTTACCGAAGTTACCATTGTCGTTTGCGCAGCCAGGTGGGCGACTAAATCTGGTTTATATTTTTTAAAAGTTTCTAATAATTTTTTCTCGTCTCTGATATCTCCTTTGACAAAAACCAAATTCCCCCCTTGTTTTTTTAGCCATTTTAAATTTTCTTTGGCGCCAGCCCGCGAAAGGTTGTCAAAAGAGACTACTTTACAGCCCTTCTTTAAGTAAAAATCAGCGGCATTCGTACCTATAAATCCGCAACCACCAGTGATTAGAACTGTCTTTGGCATAGAATTATAGAATTAGATTTTTTTGGAGTTCCACTTTTTTATCGCCTCTTCCCACCTCTCAAAAGTGCCAATATCCTGCCATTTCCCCTCAAACTTATAACCAAAAAGTTTCCCTTCTTTAGCTAACTGAGGAAAGAGGTCATTTTCCACCATGGCAAATTTTTTTCCTTTTGGAAAATAATTTTTAATTTCGGGATTCATTATATAAAGGCCAGAATTAATATAAGAGGAAGGAGGGTCCTTTGGTTTTTCAATGAATTCTGAAATTTTATCTCCATCTAATTTTGCCACTCCATAAACTTGAGGATTTTCCACTTTTACTAAACCAACTGTCGCCACTCCTTCTTTCTGGCGATGATAATCTATCATCTCTTTTAAATTTAGTTCCTTTAGTTCATCTCCATTGGAAACGACGATCGGCTCGGAAAACCAGCGAGGGTCAGCTTTGATTAGGGGAGTAAAGGTGCCGCTAGGTTTTTTCTCAATCAGAAATTCAATTTTTTCCCTGGGGAAATAGGTTGCCTTCCATTTATAAAAATCCTCCAGATGTTTCTTCTGGATATTAATTTTAATATCTTCCACTCCGTGCTTTAAATAAAGCTCAATCAAATAAGTTAAAATGGGAATTTTCCCCACTGGCAAAAGGGGTTTTGGAATTTCCAAAGTCAGAGGATATAACCTCGTTCCCTCTCCAGCAGCTAAAATAAAACCCTTCATAGTTATTTTGGATGAGATTTAACTTCGAGTAAAATATAAGTATTACCTTTTATTAAAAAATAAAACCGATAATTGTGGTTCACTCTTGCTTGCCAGATTCCTCTTTTTTCATCGTATTTCTTTGCCTTTAAAGATGGATGGCGAAGATTTTGTAAAAGAAATCGCATTGCTTTATCTGTCTTTTTCTGAAGTTGTTGAGAGAGTTGTTTATATTCTCGAACAAAATGCTCGGTGGGATAGAGCCACATAAAATAGAGAGAGGTTTAACGGATGGCTTTTTTAAACTCCTTAACGGTCTCAAAAGGTCCTAAAAGTCTTCCAGCTTTCACATCTTTTAAAGCTTCTTTTAGTCCTTTTTCTAACTCCAACTGAGAAATTTTCATTTTGGCTATTTTCTGGAGTCTCTCCCAGTCCTTTTTTGGAACAATGATTAATTCTTTTCTATTAGTAATTTTTTTAGGGATAGTTATGGTAACCATATAGCACAATTATATATTTTTCTAAAAAAGTGTCAAATTAACCAGCCTTTAAATTAAGATATCACAAATGATTAAAAAATAAAAGACCCCTAGGAAATTCTTCCGAAAATCCTAGGGGTTGGACATTGTCTTCTTAAGGATGTTTCCCTCTTTCCCAGAGAATTCCTTCAAGGGTGAAAGGATCAACATCGGGATTCTCCACTAGTAACTTTTGATATTCTGGATTGGAAAGTAGATTCCCGACTTCCTCAACCCAGTCATAGGGGTAAATCCCAAGTTGATTGAGGATTCCTTTTAAGGAAGAAGTTGGTTTAAAAATCACCTTCCCTGAAACAACCACTCTCTCCCCATTTTTATTGGTCATCCTTAATACCTTTAATTCATCGCCAAATATCTTATCCTTTAACTTCTCGGCTTCCACCACCAAAATATCTCTTCCTATCCCATGATAAATGAGAATCTCTTCGATTGTAACCGGAAGATGGATTCTTCTCAACTGGATAAGATCGGGAGTGGGATACCAGGTAAATGAGCAGTTTATCTTTACCATCCTTTTCTTATTCTGATAGAGAGAATAAACATCTCTTGGCGTAGTTTCATCATATTCCATTTTCAGTTCCTCTAACCCCAGGGCTAAATTCAATTTCCTTGCCGTTTCGATAATTATTGCTCTCTCGAATTCCTGAGGAGGAACTAAGAGTTTTTTCTGCCAGGTATAAATACCCTCCAAATTAGGATATCTGGAAGCAACAGGCAGATAACTCCGCGAAAAAATTGCCTCTTCGTTCGACTCCCGCCTTCCATGATTTCCGGACAGACATTCTTCTAGATTCTCGGGATACCCAAGCCAAGGATTCTGAAATCCAGGCGCTCTTATCCCGGGCTTTATATCTCTTTGTTCCATTGGAATAAATTTTTTTCCTGAGGAATCGGTAATTACATCTAAACATCCGCCACTTGGCAACCTTAGAGGTTGGTTCGGAGTAGCAATAATAGAAAAACCAGTCTCTACAAGGTTTTCTAGATTTTCTAGGACAAACCGCCAGTTTTGAGTCCTGGTGTCCTCGGGATAAGTAGTTGGTTCTTTAGGAATAAAAAAGTGAATTTCTTTCTTAAATTCTCCCTTTTCCTCAAATCTTATTACCAGAGCATTGGAGACCTCTGCTAAATACTTACTCATTCATTACCTCCCTTATTCAAAATTTAAAGGACGATTTTTATCGCCCCCCACGATGATACATATTATAACAAAAAACTACATCCGTCAAGTATAGTTTGTTAAGATAAAAGTTAAGCTATTTTAGAAAGAATTCTTTTACTATATACCAGTCTTTGACTTCACCAGTGGTAGAGAATAAATGAATGCTTTTTACTTCAAAAGATAGATTAAATTCTCTTCCTAAATTTGTCAAGATTTTTTCTTTTGTTTTGGAATCCAAATTGCCGTACATTAAACTTAAATGGGGAAGGTATTCTTGGTCAGATGCTCTACCAAAAATTTCCCTGGTAATATTATTTGCCTCCACAACTTCTTTTGTCTTTTCTGCTCTAATAAACAAGCATCTGAAATATTCATCAAAATAATCTGCTTTTTCAAGTTTAATTTTAAATGGTTTGATTAAATCCGCCAATTTTGAAGTTTTAGAAATTATTTCTTCTTCGGGGTCGATTAAATCTCCAATTAAAGTAACATGAGGCTCAAAATTAGGTGCAGAATATTCCTCGCTCAATTTGGAAATTATCTCAGCTAATTTCTGATAAACCTCCCCAGTCGGTATTAACCAAATTGAATAACCTTTCGCCTTCATTATTTTTGTTTTTTCTCAATCTTTAAATAGATTTCCCAGGCGGCTAAGCCGGGCGGGCAGAATTCTTTAGGGCTTCATTTTATGCTTTGGCAAGTCGTTTTTTGAATTCCTCGATGGCTTTAATTTGGGTTGGGTCTATTTTGTATTCCAGGGCTAACCAATAGGCAGTCCAAAATCCTAAAATGACGGTGGAGAAAATTTTCTCCAACATTGTTTTCCCCTTCATATCAATAAATTCTACTTTTATTCCCTCTTCTTCTATTAAATCCTTGGCAATTTCCATTTGTTTTAAAATTCGGGGATGGGAATCTTCCGGGTCCCTTAAAATTACTACATAGAGTTTCTCGTTTGAAAATTGCATTTCATTTATCTTCCAAAAGCCGACAGTTTCATTGTGATTTAGTTCGGGAAAATAATTACAAATAGCTAAAACTTTGGCTGTTTCGTTTAAACTATTTTTCCAAATCCAACCGATTTCTCGAAACCTCCGGGAGGCATAAATAATTGGAATTTTTCCAAAAATTTTTCCAGCTAATTTTTTTCCTTGATTTTCAGGTTTTTCTGATTCTAAAAAGGCTTCGATTTTCAAAATTTCCTCAGAGATCCCTGGGCCTAAAATATGGTGATTAACTAAAATTTGAACCAGGGCGGCAAACATTTCTCCCAAAGCCAACCTCGGTGGGATTAGGGGTCCGGGAATTTTAACAAGAGGAGCGTCATATTTTTTAGAAAGCTTCCCCAATTTTCCGCCGGTAGTAATCGAAATCAATGGCAAATTACGCGATCTGGCTGTATTAAAAGAAGACAAAGTTTCTTCAGTATTTCCAGAATAAGAAATGCAGATTATTAAACTTTCATTTCCAGCCTGGGGAGGAAGACGATAGGATTTATAAGAAAAGACATCGAGGGGTCTCAAGGTGACTAAAATATCTCCAGGCAAAGCCGAGCCTCCCATGCCGCAAACAATAATATTTTCTGGCCATCTCATTAAAACCCCTGGTTTCAAACTGACACCTTGGGCTGCTTCAACCCCAATTCTAAATTGTCTTGGAAAATCCAAGATAATTTGGCGCATATTGGACCTGTCAATTTTTTTTATTACCATGCTCTTTTTGTTTTGATATACCAATCTTCTATGCCCGAAAATCTTTTTGATGGATCAACAATCGTTTTGGTATTTATCCCTTTAATTTCTTTTGAAACTAAATAAAGATAATCTGGATTATAAAGGAATACCGCTGGCGCATCCTCAATTAAAATATCTTGGAATCCCTCTAATTTCTCTTTCCGAAGATTTTCATCCAAACTTTCTCGAACTTCTTCTAATAGTTTATCACATTTTTTGTTTTCATACATTGCTAAATTTAAACCGGGGTCTCTTTTTTGGGAGGAATGCCAGAAAGGAAAAGGGTCGGGGATAGCCCCTAAAACTTCACCAAATAAAAGCATTTCATAATCTCTCGGTCGAATTATTTCTTCGGGGAAATTAGTACTGTCAACGGTTTTAATTTCTACCCTCGCTCCCAGCGCCCCCCATTGACGCTGTAAAAGCTTAGCCACCTCTTTTAAGATAGGTTGATCTACTGTAGTTAAAGAGAATTCTAAAGGTATTATCTCCTCGGAACTCTTAAAACAGATTTCATTCAATTTTGTCCGAGTAGCTTTCAAAACATCGCCAGTCCCTTTTTCCAGACCTTGAGGTTCCAAAATTTCTTTTTTATATTTTTCCTGAAACCTGATTACCGCCTCTTTTGTTTTTTGGCCAAAATAACCTGTAATTTCTCCCTCAGGATAAATTTCCGAGTCTCGGGCTAAGCATTTTTGGAGTTCTTTCACTTCCGTGCCCTGGACACCTACTCTGAGATTACTCTTAAATTGGAAAGCTGGCTCCTTTTTAACAATTTTTACCAGTTTGCCATTTTCCGATTCAACAAATCCAGCATTTTTCAAAATTTCTTTAGCTTTTTCTAAATTGAATTCATAAGAGACGGTGGGTGGTCGGAGTCCGTAAATTTCTGGCAAAATCGGAGATTGCACAATCTTGCCCCTGTCTGCCAGAACTTCTCTCAGAATTTCTTCCTTATTTACCCCGTAGCTTAGGGCCTGTCTGACTTCTTTTTCTGAAAAAATTTTCGCAGGGGCCCTGCTTTCAGCAGGGAGGGTGGCGGGTGGGTTGTAGTCTGGATTAAAAAATATAGCAAAATATCTGGGCAGGGAAAGAGAGTAGACTACAACCCCCCCGCCACCCTCTAAGGTATTAGTAAAGTTTTTAATAGAAGTTAAGGAGAATCCCTTAATCTCTCCTTTTTTGTAACTCTTAATCAAATCTTCCTCATTTTTAAAGAAATAAAAAGCAACTTGGGAAAGATTAGGACCTTCCTTAAAATATTTTGGATTTCTAACCAAATCTAAAGAAATAATTTGACCCTGCTCGTTTTGGTTTAAATTTTTTAATTGAAAAGGACCTGAGCCAATTGGTTTTAAGTTTTGAATAGTTAAAAGAAAATTCTGGGGAGAGATATCCTTCCAGATGTGCTCGGGCATTATTTTCAGAGTACAATTTTCCAGAAAAACAGCCGAAGAACCTTTTAACCTAAAACGGAGGGCGTTTTCTGAGATTTTTTCCACTTCAACTCCTAACCAATTTACCCTTAAGGGACTTTTTATTTCCGGATTCTGGATTGTTTTAATGGTAAAAACCACATCATCGGCAGTTAAAGGTTTTCCGTCTGACCAAAGAAGATTTTCTTTTAAATAAAATTCGTAAACTTTCCCATCTTCCAAAATTTTATATTCCTTAGCTAAATCGGGGATAATTTTTCCTTCTCCGTCATATTTCATTAAACCTGAAAAGATGAGTTCAACCAAATCTCGGTCAACATCGGAAGCGACGTAAATAGGATTGATAAACCGCGGTGAACCTACTACTCCTTCAATATACTGCCCACCCTCAGCTGGCTGGATTTTGGTATTTTCAAAATAAAAATTAACGGTCAGGAAAAGAGACGAACTGGAAAATAGAAATAAAAAAACAAAAAAGACAACTCTCTCTTTTTTTGTCAGGATTTTAAAAAATTGCCACCACTGAGATTTAGAAGGCAACTTCATCGATTAAAAAACGAGATTTAATAGGGCCAAAATTACAAAAGCGGCTCCTAAAAAGTAAGTAGCCCAAAGAATCTTTTTCTGAATTCCTCTTCTGGTAGCATAAAATCCGCCCTCTCCACCGAAAGCCGACCCCAAAGCCGTTCCCCGCTGTTGGAAGAGAATGCAGATAATTAAAAAAACAGAAACTATAATTTGCAAAATAGGTAGAAATTTTTCCATAACTCTATTCTTCCAGAATCATTTCTCGGGTTTTCCTACTCCCAAATCCTAAAAGAAAACTTAAAACCCAGACAATGATGGTGAGCCAAAAAAGAGGAATAATTCCGGCGATAACTAACTCCGGGAAAAAGATATCAACAAGCCAAATCATTAACATGTTGATGATGAAACCAAACAAACCAAAAGTGAGAATTCTCAAAGGTAGAGTTACTATTTTAAAAATTGGCTTAATAAAGAAATTAACCAAACCTAAAATTATACCAATTAAAACTATAACCTGTAATTTCGCAGTTAATTTTATTCCTAAAAAAATAATTCCTTCTGGCGGAATTTCTACGCTCACCCCGGGTACAAAATTGATTCCCAAATAAATTCCTAAAATCCCAACCACAATTTGCCAAAATAATCTCTCCATACGTGTTTTTTAATAATACCAGAAACTTAATCTCCAAGCAAG
>Ga0210018_1001760_pt1 | contig 11136 bp, 12 predicted proteins | sample CryGeyCG2014_010_2_FD_183967 | JGI IMG/M metagenome (GOLD analysis project Ga0210018, IMG submission 183967) | Groundwater microbial communities from aquifer - Crystal Geyser CG09_land_8/20/14_0.10 (SPAdes) (version 2) | ecosystem: Environmental > Aquatic > Deep subsurface > Groundwater | place... | reverse complement strand
TTAAGGAACAGGGTCGAAAAACAGAATATATTCAAGTTCACAAAGACCAACTAAAATTGTGGTGAGGATACCCCGACGCTTGCGTCGGGGAGGATGTCATTTGCCACAAGATCAATTCCCCGTAAATAATTGGCAATTTTTGTTAGTTTCTTAATAGAATAAGTTTTCCGAATTTTACCGGTAATGCTATTAATAAGAGGCATATGAAGTTGTTGTTAAATTTTTAAATTTTTCCAATCATTTCGGAATATATTTATGCCTTTATCTGTAAGAGCATGGTGAAAAAGCTGTTTAATTATTTTATAGGGGACAGTCGCAATATCACAACCTATTAGGGCCGATTGTTTAACATGTTCGCAACTGCGTATACTAGCCGCGATAATCTGAGTTTTTAGTTGATAGTTATTAAAGATGGTTTTTATTTCCTTAATTAGGTCCATACCGGTTTGTCCAATGTCATCGAGTCGGCCTAAAAACGGAGAAACATAAGTAGCGCCTGATTTAGCAGCCAACAATGCCTGATTGGCAGAAAAAATTAAAGTGACATTGGTTTTGATCCCTTCCTTATTTAAAATTCGAACCGATTTAATTCCTTCAATTGACATAGGGATTTTAACAACGACATTCTTGGCAATTTTTGAAAGATGCCTTCCTTCTTTAACAAGCTCTTGAGATGTCATTGCTTTTCCTTCAAGGCTAACGGGTCCCGGCACAACAGCGCAGATTTGTTTGGAAAGTTTTTCAACAGATTGCCCCTTTTCTTTTGCCATTAAGCTCGGATTGGTTGTAGCTCCATCTATAATGCCCCAAGAAACGGCTTCCTTGATTTCTGTGAAGTTGGCAGAATCGATAAATATTTTCATTTTTATCTAGAACTTATTTTATAGAAGGGAAAAGCAGTTGTCAAGCATATGAATACTTAATATGTATTATCATATTAAGGCTTAATTTCTAATTATCCTGTCCATATTAGATATGGGTTATTCTTTTTAATATTGATAGTTTAGGTGAAAATAGTTTTACCAAAAAAGCAAAGAAGAAATAATCGCAAATACAAAACCTATTTCGTATGAGTGCATTTGCCAGCCGATTGCTCCTCCCAAAACGAAAAGACCGATCATTAAAAAAAGGTTAAACTGATCACGAATAGCAACGGCAAAGTGAATAACCATAATATAAACCGACGAAAAAACGATATATAAAAGAAGATCCATAAAATCAGTATAACAAACTAAAGAATAATTGAATTAAACTCATCAATAAAGTTTTTCCTGGAGAAAAACCGACTGCGTTGACTTGTCTTTTCTGATAATCGACTTGCAGTTTCATTATTATTCAGCAATTCAATTTGATCTACGATATTTTGTGGATTTTCCGGATCAGAGAATAAAGCATTATTTTGGCTAATTTCTCGCAGGATTGGAGTATTAGATAACAAACTTGGACATTTTTGACTTGAGGCTTCAAGATAGGAAAATCCAAAGCCTTCATCGCGGGAAACAAGAATGTTACAGACGGCGTTTTGATATAGTTGTATTAATTCTTCATCAGAAATAAACCCTGGAAAGACAAAGCGTTTATCATTTTGCGCAATATTCACAAATTCGTAAAGTTCCTTTTGCCAAACGTTGTGAGAAGTACGAAATCCGAAATTCGAAACTCTAAACAAATCCGAATTTCTTAAATTCAAATGTTGTAAACCATTTTCTTTAGTATTTTGTTTTTGGAATTTTGTATTTGTTTGGGATTTAGAATTTAGAATTTTGGATTTTATTATGTTAAATACTTTCCCCACAAATACACACGGTAGTTGCTGAAGTTTAATTGCCTTTGCAATATTAACCAGGTTTTTGTTCCAAGTTGCATCGCCAACATAAAGAAGAAAGTTAGAAGTTAAAAGTGAAAAGTTAAAAGTTGTTTCATTACTTTTAAATTTTGTCCGCCAGCTGGCGGATTGATTTTTGACTTTTGATTTTTGACTTTGATTAGTAAATAATTTTGGTAAACACGGGTATATAACTTTTACTCTCTCGGGTTTGATTTTTAATATAGTAATAATATCTTTTTTACTTTGTTTAGAATCAGTAACAATGACATCATAACCTCTCAAGGCAATTTTGTTCAAAAAAACATTGAGGCTTCCTTTTAGTCCGATAGGAAAATGTTTAGGATACTTTAAAGGAATTAAATCATGAATAACGGCGATTTGTTTTTTAAACCTGCGTTTGATAAAAAGCGGGGGAGAGAGAAGATTGAAGAAGGGATTAATAAAAACAGAATGATCAATTTTCAATGACCAATTATCAATTGAATTAGTAAAAATCCAGTAGGGAAAGTTTTCGCGGAGGATTTGCAGATAGCGACCAACTCCACGAACCTTGGATTGGGGATCGTTTACAGTTGGATCAAAAACAACTACCTTATACATAAGTATATTTTAGCATAATCTCGTATACTTATTGGATAAGCAATATAGTATACATTTTGCTATATACTGCATATTATCAAGATAAATGATTTAATCAATAATTGTTTTATCATGTCCAGTTGATATCAGGAGCGATATCAAAAACACGAGTAAGGTAAGTTATGGGTGATTGGTTCTCCGAAGAAGTTGGTTGGATGTATTTTGATAATACTCGAGCAATTTTTTTCCATCCAAAATCAAACTGGGTCATTGCTTCTTCCCAACTTAATCCAATTCTTTTTTCACGCCAAATTGTTGCTTGGGGATACATCAACGCAGCAAGTGCACATTTATATTGCGATTCACTTAGCCTATTATCAGGCTTGTCTATTGGTGAGTTATCTTGAATAATATCGTTTGATGTTATTTTTTCATTTAGTTCATTGCTTTGATGTAATTGATGGTTAATGGCGATGATTTGTTCTTGGGTTAAGGATGAAAGCGCAGGAATTAATTTATATAGAGAAGTACCAATTAAATATCTCCACATTCTGCCTGAATTTACCGCGGCAGCAGCTAACAGATCATATGAAAATCCGGCAGCTGATGCAGTTATATTCTGATCTCCTGTTTTGTATTTTTGGTAAAGAACATCTTGGAGTTTTTCAGTTCGCGAAAGTCGCTTAATATCTTTTTTAATTTGTGTAGCGAGTTTAGGATCAATGGCCGTTGGAGCAAAAGGGTCGTTAATTGTTTGTTGCTGACGATGTGAGCCAAGCCAAGTTAGATCTAAGTTTTCCTCATGCTCAACAGCTTTACGAACCATGCGAGCAATAGCTGCAGGATATTTTGAGTAAAAATAATCACCATAAGTTAGAGCCTTATACTGATCCATTGTTATTGGTGTACCTAAAAAATGAAGAAGATTGCCATTTGCAACCCCTATTAAATCGTCATTACCAAACATTCTAAAAGGATGAACAAAAGAACCGCGTTGTTCTTTAACGGGACTGGTTGAATCTGTTGCCAAAAATAATCCCTCATTTTCAATAAGCCAGTCTGTTTTTTCTGTTGAAAGTTGACGTGCATATTCCATTCTTTGAGGATCATGTTTCAAACCAACTCTAATCATGTCCCATGAGAGCTGATCATATGGGGTTGGATCTGACCAAAACCCCCTTGATTTGTAATGAATGGTTGCGGTTGGAATAAATTTCTTACCAATAAAATATCCAAGACAAACTTGTACTACTGATTTAGTACCATCAAATACCTGATAATCAATAGAAATTCCTTGATATAAAGATGTTGTTCCATATTGTAATTCTGTTCCTTGTAGCTGACAAAGAAAGTGCCTTTTACTTTCTCCTAATTCATCCTTTATAATCTGGACTCCAGTATTAGGTGATAATTTTGAAACCTGTTTAATTAATTGATTAGCTACTTGAAGAGGTTTAATATCTCCGGCTAAATCCATATCTCTTCCTGCAGTGAGTTTGTTAAATACAGACAATGCTTTTACATTTCCATGAGGTGGTTTTTCATGTCGTGGTATATGAACTTTTAGTGCTTGGTGATGATTTCTTATTGTTAGGTGGGCAGACAAAATGTTTGCTGCTGTGCTTTCTCTTATGCCAAGGTCATTTGCTCCCATATTAAGGATTGTTGTGACGACCCCCTTATAAAAAGGATATATCTGAGATAATCCTGCTAAATGCTGTTGTTGGACCAAACAATGAAAAGGAATAAATAAGACTGGAAAAAAACGAGAGTTTTCAATATGAGCAACCTTATCTTTCGGATCACTTAAACGTCTGATCATTGCAGGTGTTAGATCAGCTAAATTCCTTATTGATCCGGGATTTATTGCTCGAAAAAATAGCGATTCATTGCTCATGGATTTATATTTAAGAGATAATTAAAAAACCCTGCCCTTTTTTTGTTAATAAAAAGTTCTTTGGAAGCCCAATCTTTGTAAGTGACATTCTTAATCGAGATATTGTTTTATCCATTGCCCACTCAGAGTATTTATCATACCAATCTTTTTCCCAGATTATTTTTGCAATATCTTCGCGACTTATCAAGTTTCCTGCTTTTTCAATTAACGCTTTTAGAATCTTATTTTCAATCAGACTTAAATTACTCGTCATATTAGATTCTTGAAAGTAAATTTGATTATTAATTACTTCTATTTTTTTTACATTAAGAAACTCTTTTAATAAATTTTCAATTAAGGGAATAGTGAGAATATAATTTGTCCCAATTTTTTTTACCAAACCAACTTCAATAAAGTAATTTATATATTTTTCATTAACAGTATTTGAATTACCAAAACAGAGCTGAGCAAGGTTTTTCTTTTCATCAGGGGTTAACATTCCAATAAAAGCACTGACTCGAAGTTTTATCCCAGGCCTAGAAAGGACTTGATTTACGTCAGTAATTTTAGTTTCTCGAATATTTCTGACAGTTTCTCGAAGAATCCATAAAACACCAGAACATTTTTTTAATATTTGAGAGATAGTATTTGGAGAAAGTTTAGTCTTCCATTCACGAGATAATGAGTTTAAAAAAATCTACTTTCCTCATTAGAGTAAGTCGGGATTGTAATAATGCTTCGCATAAATTTATAGTTCTTACTTAGTATGTTTAGTAGATCAGTATCGTAGATATTGGCTTCAATGAAGATTAATGCACCAATACGATTTAATCCAAGAATAACCTGATGGACATCTTGTATGATCTGTTGTAACACTTGGAGTGTTGGTAACTGTGCACTAAATAACAAAAAATAAGGGTCTTTTCCCGCATCAATTATTTTTTCACAAATCATTCTAAGATTGTCGTCTTTTTTTATTTTATAACACTTAGCTTCGTTTTTTACTTTTTCAAGGAAGGATTAGCTATTTTCTTGATCATCTAGATGGATTTGGATGAATGCAAACCGTTGATAATGCTTTCCTAATATTTGCTTCAACTCCTTTTTATAAGTTAAAAAGCGAATGAAATTAAAGGCAAATTTACAGGCAGGGTAACACATTACAGTTCCACTCTCTCCGAATTTAACCGGATTAAAAATCTGTTGCATTTCTCTGAGAATGGTTTCTTTAGGTAAATTAATGTTACTAAGCATGTCAGTTATCTATTAAATTTTAGTTGAAAACTAACGAAATTATATCAGAAATCTGACATGAATTCAAACTATAGGATATTTTTATGAGGTGGAAAGGATTTTTTCAAACTTCCCATCCAGATGAAGATAATAGAGGTCGATTTTTAAATCCGGGTAGAGGGCAGTGATAGTGTTTTTTGCTTTTGTAAGATCTACCACATGTTTTTCCTTGGTACTTTCTTTTCCATATGCACCACAGTCTTCATGATGAATTAAAATAACCTGGGAAATATGATGGAGCCGGACAGAAATATCGAGTTGTTTCATGAAAGTTAAAAGATCTTTTGTGCTTCCGGCAAAGCCTACATAATCATAGGTTTTTTCAGCCATATTTTTATCAAGCCATTTACGCACATACTTTTGAAAGCGAAAATCAATACAAGAAACAACTAAAGCGTCACAGACATGAATACTCATAGAAAGATATTATAGCAAGGCTATTTGTTATTTCAACTCCACTTGTCAGAAACGCGTCAGGATTGTGTCAAGCAAGGTTTTATTATGGATTATATAATCGCTCTAATTAAGTATTTATTTATCAAAATGACCCAAAACAAAACCATTGTCAACCCCGTAACTACGAGTTCGTACTCGGGGTATTTTAGCAACCACTCTGTTATTAATAGATTTACATCCAAAACTTTTAGTTACGGGGTAAAGGTTAAAAGAAACGAGGTGGAAACGTTAAGAACTATAAATGATTTGGCAAAGACAGTGGTTGCAAAAAAAGGAAAAACACTTTCATGGCTGCGATTTGCAAAGAAAAATTCAACTGGTGGTTTTTCTTTTATTCCCCACAAAGAACCTCAATGGTCGGCTTTGGAAAAGTTAGCGGAAAAAATCTCGATTTTATACCCGGACAAACGATCAGGAGAAATTGTCGATTTAATTTCAGAGTTAGTAAATACCACAGTGAGCGACTGTTTATCTGGTGCATGGGCTACAGATTTGATTAAACTTTCAAGCAAAGAGAGGAAATATCTGCATCAAACATTAATTAGTTTGGTTGGTTTGGAAACCTATGTCCCCCGCCACGAATATTTATATCCAGTTAAAACAATTGATCAAAATAACTGGATGGTGAAAGATCTAAAGTCAGGAAAGATAATGCAAGTAACAAAAACAATCCAAGGAAACTATTACTTCTTTTTCATCAAACCAACAGACAGGAAGACTGTATAATAGTAATAATGAAATATCACGTCTTATCTTTGGATCAAATAAATGAACTAGTTATGGATAACCGTTATAAGATTGATCCAAAAGAAAAATTATTAAGTCGTTGCATTGATGATCGTTACCAGGAAGATGTTGGACTGCATCCTTTAGCAATTCCCGGAGCTGATGTTGGTGAGTTGGCATTGATATTTGCAACCGCGAATTCTTACGGCTTGGAAATTAATCAAGAAAAAGCATTTTCAACATTGGTTGAAGTTATTGGTGGAGAAGAACATTTTCATTTTCACACTGACAATCTTCATAGTTTTAAAAATCCTGCCGGTGGTTGCGGACATTTTTCACAAATTAGCAATGATCCAAAAAGTTATAGCTTAGAACCAAAAGATATTGAGTTTATTAAGGCAAAATTACAACTTCTTTTAAAAGAAGGAGTTGAGGAAGAAGTGTTATTTGGTGAACATTATATTGGAGCAGTGTTGATTATTCGCGGACAATATAATATTTATCCTTGTTATGTTTTGGAAGGAGTGGGAGCAAAAAAAAGAATGGAGTTTTTGGTGTATCATCAGACCACGATTGACGAAAGACATAAAATTCTCGCAAAAAAACTAATTGAGAATCAAGTAATAATATTACCTGATGGTTGTGATGAGGAATATTTATATGAAGCGCTGAGCGAAACAAGTGAAAATCATTTGATGGAAACAATTAAACGTTTAGCCATGGGGTTGCCGATTTATCAGGTGACTTTTAAAGAAAAAGGTGGTTTTTCAATTCTAGAACGAGGAAAGGTTGAGTAATTAATAATTTAATAATCAAATATGATTATCGGACCAAAACTTTTATTACAACTTGTTAAAACAAAAAAATTAGTGGAAAATTTATCCGAACGTGAATTAATTAGTCCGGAAGGTGCGGGTTTTGATTTGCGGGTTGGAAAAATATATAAGCTTGACGGGGGAAAGGCATTTCTTGGAGAAACCCAGCGAGAAACGCCAAAAATGAAATTAGTTACTTCCTACAAAAAAGGTAGAAAAAATCAACTCATCATCAAGCCCGGAAAGTTTTATGTTGCCACGACCATTGAGAAAGTTAATACTCCGCTTGATATCACTATTAACTTTAAGCCCCGTACGACTACGTTTCGGAGCGGTCTTTTTTTACGGACGGGAAATGTTGCACCGGGATATTGTGGAAAATTAACTTTTGCTATAAAAAATGAAGGACCAATGCCGGTGACTTTGGAAATGGGTTGTCGAATTGTTCACGCCCAGTTTGAATGGGTTGACGGAGGCGGAACACAATACAAAGGGCAGTGGCAAGGCGGGAGAGTGACGACGAAAAAAAAAGAGAAACAAATATAAATAAGAAGTTAGCAGTTAGCAAACAGAGTCATTTAATTAAACATGAATCCTTTTATACCCATCTGATCCACTATTGCAACTTAGAAAGTTGCAAACGATTGATTGTTAATTTGACAAAAAAAATTAATTAGTTATAATTGTAGCTTACATATACTGAAAAAACTTGAGTTTGTGATAAGTTTTTCCAGTATAAACCCATCTAATCCACTATTGTCCCGCTTAGCGGGACAAACTGGAATAAGATGGGTATAAATATGGCTAATATTGATAAGCTTATCTACACCGCTGTTTTCTCTCCTGATGAAAAAACTAAAAAACAAGCAAAAACTACTATCCGTCAAATTGCTAAAAAAAGAGGTGTTTATCCGGCTTCAATTCACCAACTCTATGTGGCTTTCGGTCAAAAAAAAATAACAGGTTTTACTGTGCCGGCGATTAATATTCGTACTCTCACCTATGATATGGCTAAATTGATTTTTCAAATTGCCAAAACTAAAAAAATTGGCGCTTTCATTTTTGAGATCACCCGATCAGAGATTAAATATACTAACCAGCAACCTGATGAATATGTCACAGTCATATTAGCCGCTGCGGTTAAAGAAAGATATAAGGGGCCGATATTTATCCAAGGAGATCATTACCAATTTTCCGCGAAAAAATTCAAAGAAAATCCTGAAGAAGAAATTGAAAAAATCAAACAGTTAATCAAAAAATCAATCAAAGCTGGTTTTTATAATATTGACATTGACGCCTCAACTCTTGTGGAACTGAAAAAACCCAACCTAGATGAACAACAAAAAAACAACTATCAGATAACTGCTCTTTTAACAAAATATATTAGATCAATTGAACCGAAAAAAACCACTGTTTCAATTGGTGGCGAAATTGGACACATTGGTGGTAAAAACAGCACTCCGGAAGAATTTGAGGCCTTTATCACCGGTTATAAAAAACAAATTGGCAAATTAATAGGAATGAGCAAAGTCAGTGTCCAAACCGGCACTTCCCACGGCGGCATTCCTCTTCCCGACGGCACCATTGCTAAGGTTAGTATTGACTTTAATGTTTTAAAAGATATCAGCCATATCGCCAGAAATAAATATCAAATAGGTGGATCAATCCAACACGGCGCTTCTACCTTGCCTAATGAACTTTTTAACCACTTTCCTAAAAATGACGCTTTAGAAATCCATCTCGCCACTGGTTTTCAAAATATCGTTTATGATAATATGCCGCTAGGGTTAAAAAAAGAAATATACCAATGGCTAAAAGAAAACTGTCAAGACGAATGGAAAGAAGGACAGACCGAAGATCAGTTTATTTATAAAACCAGAAAAAAAGCTCTTGGTCCTTTTAAAGAAAAACTTTGGCAGCTCTCAACAAAAGAGAAAAAACCAATCTTAACTAATTTAAAAAAACAGTTTTCCTTTTTGATGAGAAAACTTAATGTGGTTGATACGAAAAATGTTGTTAACAAATTTATTAAATAAATATGGATAGAAACCTCGCGCTTGAATTCGTTCGTGTCACTGAAGCGGCTGCCATCGCTTGTTCCCATTGGGTAGGAAGAGGTGAGAAAAAAAAGGCTGATGGCGCGGCGGTTGAAGCGATGAGAAAAAGATTTAATCTGATTGATTTTAAGGGAACGGTTGTCATCGGCGAAGGCGCTAAAGATAAGGCGCCGATGCTTTATACGGGAGAAAAAGTCGGCACTGGTCGTGGGCCGGAAATGGATCTGGCGATTGATCCTTTGGAGTGTACCGATAGTGTTGCCAACGGTCGATATAATGCCATTTCTGTTATTGCCGCGGGGAAAAAAGGAGCGCTTTTACATACCCCTGATACTTATATGGATAAAATTGCTGTTGGCCGCCAAGCGGCTAAAGTCATTGATCTTGATGCTCCGGTAAAAGATAATCTAAAAAAAATTGCCAAAGCAATAGGAAAAAAAGTGACGGAGATTACCGTCATAGTGTTAGATAGAGAGCGTCATCAAAAGCTAATTGAAAAAATAAGAAAGGTGGGTTCACGGGTAAGATTGATTACCGACGGCGATGTTTCGGCCGCTATTGCCACTTGTTTTCCCGAATCAGGCGTTGATGTTTATATGGGCATTGGCGGGTCAACAGAAGGAGTATTGGCGGCAGTTGCGATGAAGGTAATGGGAGGAGAAATTTTGTGTCGTTTTAAACCAAAAAAAGAATCTGATATCCCAAAAATAAAAGCAGTCGGAGTTAAAAACCTGAATAAAATCTTTACTTCTGAAGAAATGGCCAAAGGAAAAGAACTAAGTTTTACTGCCACCGGAGTCATTGAAGGACCGCTTCTTCAAGGAGTGGTTTTTGAAAAAAATAAAATTATTACCCACTCTGTCGTCACAAGAGGCGTCTCCGGAACCATTAGATATATTACCACCTACCACCACTATTACAAATAGTATAAAATAATTCTATGAAAAAAATAAAAGTCGGATTAAACGGTTTTGGTAGGATTGGACGAGCTTTTACCAGAATTGCCTTGTCCCGTGATTCTTTTGAATTAGTTGCTATTAACACCAGAAAAACTCCTAATTCGATGTTGGCCTACCTACTCCAACACGATTCTGTCTATAGAACATTTAATAAAGCCGTCAAGGAAGAAACTAATGGTATTTCTGTTGATGGAAAAAAAATTCTTACCCTTTTAAATGATAAACCGGAAAATATTCCTTGGGATAAATATGGAGTTGATGTCGTCGTTGACGCCACTGGTGCATTTTTAAAAAAACCCGACCTGGAAAAACACTTAAAAGGCGCGGTAAAAAAAGTTATTCTTACAGCTCTAGCTAAACCTTCATCTGTTAAAGCTTTGGAGGGCAAAGACGAAGAAATTCCTCATATAGTTTTGGGAGCAAACAACAAAGGTTTTGATTTTGAAAATAGCAATATTATTTCCATGTGCTCCTGCACGACAAACTGTGCCGCTCCAATGTTTAAAATTCTTGAAGATAATTTCAAGATAATCTCGGGATTTTTAAC
>Ga0210018_1001759_pt1 | contig 11143 bp, 9 predicted proteins | sample CryGeyCG2014_010_2_FD_183967 | JGI IMG/M metagenome (GOLD analysis project Ga0210018, IMG submission 183967) | Groundwater microbial communities from aquifer - Crystal Geyser CG09_land_8/20/14_0.10 (SPAdes) (version 2) | ecosystem: Environmental > Aquatic > Deep subsurface > Groundwater | place... | reverse complement strand
TAGATTTGGCATTTTGCGCGATAAACTTCTAACGGGGCTCGGTTTGAAAAAAAGCGGGGTTTGGGGTAAAATGAGGGTAAGCGTAGTCTTAAAAAAATATGTCCTTAAACGTTCAACAATTAAAGTCTAAATGGAATAAAGAAAAAGAATCTTATTTTAAAAAAGAAGTGGGTTCTGGTGTGCAAAAATTTGTTAAAGATTTTTTGGAATCGCCGGATTTTTTTAGTCTGAAACAAGGATTGATCTCTACACCGCCAGAGAAAAGAAAGAACGAATTTACAGAAGAGAGTAAAACAAAGGCTGCCCGTCGAGTAGATATTATTATCTATATTAATCCGGAGATAGTTATTCCAGTTGAAGTTGAAAAACACACTAACATAGAGTTCGGCGAAAAACAACTTCTACAATACCAGTTAGATATAGAAAAAAAATACGGCATTTTAACGGACGGCTTCACTTGGCGCTTTTATAATAACGCCTTCCCGCTAAAAGAATCTAATTTGAACCAAATTTTTAGCCAGCCGGATTTGTTTCTGTCGTTTTGGCAAGAATACATAAAGCCGGAAAATTATTATTTGTCTTTTTTTGAAAAAACAGGCCAATTGAAATTGCTCCCGGAGGATTTATCAGTAGAGGCGAGGCGGCAAGATTTTTTTCGCGACATAACGACACTTATCAGGGGTTTTAAGAATAAACTGGACATAGAGGGTTACTTTCATGATTTAGAAAAAAAGGAAAAAGGTAAAAGGGCAACCGAAATTACTTATGCTTATATTATCCAGTTTATTTTATACAAAACTTTGGTTGATAATGATTTTGACGATTTTAGCAAAGAGTTTGAAGAAATCAGTAGAGAAATATACAAAAATTTAAAGCAAAAGCAGTACGGAAAAATTCTTGGCATAATTGACGGAATTTCTAATAAAATTTCCCAGAATATTTATCGGCCGTTTAAAAAAGAACAGCGATTTATCGCCGACACCTTGCTTAAGCTTTTTCATCAGCCCAAGAACGACTTGCATGATGTTTCGCCGTGGCTGGATATTTTTATATTCATCAAAAAATACAGCTTTGTCAGTATTAAAAACGAAATTTTCGGCTATATCTACGAGAATTATTTGAAAGAATTATACGAAGACACTAAAAAAGGACAATATTTTACGGACCCGGCAGTGGTTAATTTTATGCTTGATCAAATCGGCTATACGAAAGAAGAAATAAAGAGACGATTAAAAAATTCTACGGAAGGAGATTATATTTCAGTCGTTGATCCGTCGTGCGGTTCCGGCACTTTTCTTTACAGCGCCGCCGATCGTTTAATTGACGCCGTGCCGGATGGTTCAGAGGAGTCATCAAAGAGAGTAGAAGAATTAATAAACAACAACATCTTTGGACTGGATATTGCTGAATTCCCACTTTATCTTGCAGAAATGAACATTTTGATGAGAATGTTGCCATTGATCATAAACGAAAAATATAACAACCCGGTTGATAAAAAGATAAAAGCATTTTTAACAGCAGACAGCATAGCGGAGTTTCAAGACACGAATATAAAGAATACTCTTAGCGATTTTGATATTGAATATAATAAAAGCGGGGGTCAACTGTCTATGTTTCAAAAAGCCGTAGCTCTAAGTTACAGTAGTTTTATGCGAGAATCATCCGATATAGAAGAAATGAAGAGAAGCTTAGAGAATCATAAAAAGTTAAGAAAAAGATTTGATTTTGTTATCGGTAATCCGCCATATGTTGGCTATAACGAATGTTCGAAACAAAAATTGCTCATTTTTGAACAAATGAAAAAAGGAGCGATCAAGTTAAATGATATTTACGGGGTTAATTTGCACAGCACGCCCGACACGAGAAAAAAATATTCTCCGAAGCCGAATTTATACGCCTTTTTTATTGCCTTAGGCGTCGCCTTGTTGAAAAATAACGGGAAATTATGTTTTATTATACCGCAGACTATTTTGACCGCCGGTGATTTAGATGTGTTGCGTTATCATTTGGCTAAATTTACTACCATTGAAAAAATTATAACTTTTAGCGGTAAAATGTTCGTGGGTCGCGGCTTAAAACAAAATAAGCCGGTGGCCACTTCAAGCTTAATTTTTGTTGTTAGGCGAATAATGCCAAGCGGATTAAATCAAGTGGAAGTTATCCATTATAATGATCCAAATGACGATGTAGAAAAATGTTTGCAGAATATTTCTATTGGTAAGAGCGGTAAAATAAAGAAAAGAAAAATTAACCAGATGGATCTGGTAAGGAATGTTTCTAACTGGAATTTTATAAAACAAGATAAACAATACGAAGAATTTTATGGGACATATAAAAAGAATACAGACGACATTTCAATTTACTATAATCATGTTATGGCGGAGTTAAAATTTAAAGACAGATTTTATTTTGATGGTAGTTTTAATATTCCCACTAAAGATGTTAAGACGGAAAAAGAGGAGGAAGTTGATTATTGGAAAATACCCTCCGTGAAATCTACTGGTTATGTGGCCGGTGTCGAAGGATTTTATCCAAAAAATAGAAAAATTAAAATTGCTGAAGGCAGTCAGGGATTGATTATGTTAAATACAGAGTATAAAATTATTTGGAGATATGTTAATTTTGATAAATTTTTATTTACAAAAGGAAAAGATATTTTTCCTAGATTTCAACAGTTCTGCATCGCCTCTAACTCTAAAAACGAAATATTATATCTATTATCAATTTTAAACTCTTCAATAAGTATAATCTTAATAGACAATCTATTAAGAAGCGAGAATGAGAAGGATATTCTTCTGGGCTTATCAAGCATAAAACAATTTATTCGTATTCCAAAAATTACAAAAGACAATCAATTTATCAAAGGCGAAATTATTAAACGGACAGAAGAAATGTTGGCACTGGAGAATGTACTGTTTGGTGATTTGGTTGATTTTTCCGGTGTGATGAGGCAAAAATTTGATTCCGCAATAGTTGAGGACGGTAATTTGGTTTTGATTAAAGACGACGGAAAGATTAAGTGTAAAATAAAAAAGAGCAAAGAGTTGATTGAGATGACAATCAAAAATAAATTTACGAATAATAAATTATTGAAAGAAAAAGAAATAAATTTATCTGAATTAAAATCTCTGCCAGCGATTGATTTTGAAAAGCAAAAAGCACTAAAGGATTATATTGACGATTTGGTTTTCGCGCTGTATTTTAATGTGTCGTTGGCTAAGGTTGGTCTTGATAAAGCTGTGGCCATAAAATCAGCTTGCGAGAAGAATAAATTTTATAAAATAGTTTCAAAATAAGCTTTATGGTTTGACGGAGGAGGAAATTAGAATTATTGAAAAATAAAATTTGTTATGATTGAAATTATTAGTGCATTCAAAATCGAAATTTTCTTGACTATTATAGGTGGCATATTAATTTTCGTTATACAAAAATTAATTACCGAGATTTGGGTTCATCCAAATCTTGAATTTCAAAAATGCATGGCAAGGATAGAAACTTTAATGATCCATGCCTTTTCATTGAATAAATGGGAGTATCAAAAAAATAATTTAAAAAGTAGCAAGGGAACGTCGATGGATGAAGAAATAGAGAATTTTAGGAAGGAATTAAATATGGTCACTTACGAATTAGTTGGAGCTTACTGTGGATTATTTTTACTAGAAAAGTGGTGGCTAAGAATATTGAGAATTAATGTGTGCAGGGCTAGGCCGGCGTTATTAACTCTATCGGTTATTATTTGTTCTAAGGATAGCTGGGATTTGAAGGATGGGGAATTTAAGGTTGAGAAACAAATGAATAAAATTTGTGAATTATTAAAAATGGATTCAACTAAAAGATGGGATGTAATGTTAAATCTGCAATAAATTGAAATTCTGCTGAAGTCTGGCTTTAGCGAGTCGCCTTATGAGAAAATCTAACAGCTTAACCCTCCTTCGCTGAAGCTTCGGAATGGCTCAACGCCGTTGAGCCATTGAAGATTGTCGCTTATCCTGAGAGTTTAAAATAACATCCCAATATTCTCAAGTTTGTAAGGATATTGTGCTGTGCTGTATCGTGAAATCCGTAGAAATCAGACTTCAACAGCGCTGGCGGCGGGTGGGATTTATCAAAAATTGCCAAGACCGATAAAGAAATTGATCTAAAGATCTACGAATTATACGGCTTGACGGAGGAGGAGATTAAAATTGTGGAAGGGAAATAAAAAAATATTCCAGTTAAACAAAATATTGTCTTTATGCTTATAGTATGAGCGAAAATAATTCAAGAACCTTATATTTATTCGTTGACGAATCTGGAAATTTTGACTTTAGCCCAAATGGTACGAAATATTTTGTTCTCTCCTGCTTGTGTACTTTTTTGCCAGAACAAGAACGAGAAAAGATTATTGGTTTGCGCTATAGCGCTTTAAAAAATGGCATAAATCAAGAGTTTTTTCATGCCACAGAAGATTCGCAAAACATCAGAGATAAAGTTTTTAATATCATAAAAAACTTCAAGGATGATTTTGAGATTCATTCGGTCGTGGCCCAGAAAAATAAAGCCAATCCAACCCTTTACGTAGAGGAGTATACTAAAAGGGGAAAAGCGATTCGTCGAATAGTCGGTGCTGAATTTTATCAGCGTACTTGTCGGACCTTATTGCAATATATTTTTAATAGACCGAATTTTCAGCACGCAGATAGAATTATTGTTGTTTTGGGCGCGATTTTTACAAAAGAAAAACAGTCGTTAATTTGTAGAACTCTTAAGAAATATCTGAAAGAAAGATGTTTGAAGTCGTTTGAAATATATTTTCATCAAGCCAAAGCGGACATAAATTGTCAGCTGGCTGACTATTGCGGTTGGGCAATCGCTATTAAATGGGAAAGAAAAGAAAGTCGCTCTTTTATTCTTATAAAGGATAAAGTTAAAAGTGAGTTTGAGGTATTTAAATCGGGAAAGAGTGAGTACTATGGGTTATGAATAAAAATAAAAACGACCCACCCGCCTATCCTTTCGGAAGAGCCCTGGGGCTCTTATTAGCGGGTGGGAACCTTTCTATTTAAAGGATAGCATAAAAAATGTTGTCAAGTCAAGAGTTATCCACAAGATTGTAAAATTAAGTATAGTATATGTTCCAACACTTTTTAAAACCAATCAAGCGTTTTCGTAAGTCATATTTGCCCGGCATTGTCACGGCCAGCGCGGACGAGGACCCGTCAAGCGTCTCCACTTTTTCTGTTATAGGCGCCACCACCGGTTTTTCCCAGCTATGGCTGCTTTTACTTTCCACTCCTCTGCTTATTGCTATTCATCGGCTGTCGGCGCGCATCGGCGATGTCACGAAAAAAGGGCTGGTCACTTTAATTAAACAGCGGTATGGCCGCAATATCGCTTTAATTTGCATTTTAGTTTTAGCGGCGGCTAATCTTTTGAGCTTAATGGCCGACATCATCGGCATGGCGGCCGGTTTTCAACTGCTGACCGGTGAAAATTACATCTATTTTATTATCCCTCTGGTGATTCTGGTCTGGTATATCATTGTCTTTGAAAGTTATAAAACAATCGCCAAATATTTTTTCTGGTTTTCGGGCATATTGATAGCTTATATTTTGGCCGGCATTTTAGCCAAGCCCGATTGGCTGCTGGTTTTTAAGTCCGTTGTTGTGCCGCCGATAAAATTTAATCTGGTTTATGTCGTTGGAGCGCTGGGTCTTTTAGGAACCAGTTTTTCTCCCTACGCTTTTGTCTGGCAGACCGAGGAAGAGATAGAAGAAAGGCACGGCCTCAAGAATTTGAGGAGGAGCGACCGGGCGGTTTCTTTGGGCTTTATTTACAGCAATTTAGTGTCCTTTTTTATCATCGTGGCCAGCGCCAGCGCCATTTTGAGCAGTAACATTAATCTTTTGACCGTGAAAGATATCGCGCAGGCCTTGGCGCCGGTGGCCGGCTCTTGGGCTCCGAAATTATTCGGCATCGGACTCATTGGTTCGGGAATTTTGGCCATTCCCATCCTAGCTATTTCTTCCGCCTATGCGGTCGCCGAGTTTTTTCAATGGACGCAAGGGTTAAATAGAAAGCCCAGCCGCGCCAAAGGATTTTATTCGGTTATCACAATCGGTTTTTTGCTTTGTCTGTTTGTCTTAGTTTTTGAGTTAAATCCCATTAAACTAATCTTCTATTCCCAGGTTTTAGTCGGGATATTGACACCGGTTATCCTTTATTTTATTTTAGCGATTGCCCATAGTCGTAAAATAATGGGCGGCTATCGCTGCCATTGGTTAAGTTTGACAGCCGGCTGGCTCACGATATTTCTGTTGCTCGCGGGCGACATATTTTTGTTTTGTTATTTATTATGAAAAACAGGGCTTTAATTATTGTCTGCGCTGTAATTGTCCTGGCCCTAGCCGGAGCGGGAATTTTTACCTTAACGAAAAAACAAGCGGGTGTCTTTAAAAAATTATTTTCTGTTCCAAAAACCACTTTAACTCCTTCGCCGACTGCCTCTTCAACCGCTGAAGAATTGGCCGCCTTGCGCCAAGAGCTGGAAAAATTAAAAAATCAGCCGCCCCAAATAATTTATAAGACCGACCTAACACCCGCTTCGCCTTCGCCGACGCCCAATTTGAAAAGTAAAGAAGAATTAAACAAAGCCCAACAAAAAATTAGCTCACTAGAACAACAACTGCAGCAATTGCAAACTCAAGGTAGTCAGGCAAGTTCCCAGACCAGCGATGCCGATTTAATCAAGTCCTGGCAGGCCAGCGACCGAGTAGTGCAAATCGCTTGTCAGGATAAATTAACCGGCAGCTGGCAACTGGGTTCAGGGGTCTTAGTGAGCAGCGACGGCAAAATTTTAACTAACCAGCACGTGGTGAAGCCATCTTTCGGTATCTTATTGCCGGATTATTGCCTGGCGCTATTTGCCAAGGACTACGAAGCCGCCACTCAAAGCTATAAAAGAGAGTATCGGGCGCCAATTGTCGGCTTTTTTGAAGGTCGAGACGCGGCTTTGCTAAAAATCCAAGACATTGTTTACAAGGACTCCAGCGGGCAAATTCAAAACGCACCAATCGTCAGTTCTTTCCAATTTTTCCGGCCGGCCAGCGGTACGCCGCAAATTGGCGATTCAGTTTATGTTATCGGTTTTCCCGAGTCAGCCGGTTTTTCTTTTTCCGTTACCAAGGGGATTATTAGCAATTTTGTGCCCAACGAAGTTTACTTTGGCACGGATGCTCAAATTGACCGCGGCAATTCGGGCGGCGCGGCTATCAATTCAGCCGGTCAGCTAATCGGCCTGCCAACTTATAAATTTATCAGCAGCGGCGATTATCGAGGATATATCTTAGATATCCATTCCATAAAACTTGATATATAGATGATTTTAATTACCGACACGACCATTATCACTCAGAATAAAAAGCGCCAAATCATAAAAAACGGCGCTGTTTTGATTAAAGAAAGTAAAATTGTTGATTTTGGTCCAACTAAAAAACTGAAGAAAAAATATGCTAAGGCCAAAAAACGAGTAATTGATGGCAGCGGCCAAGTAATAATGCCGGGACTTATTAACGCTCATACTCACGCGGCGATGACTCTTTTGCGCGGCTACGCGGATGATATGCCGCTGATGGACTGGCTTAATAAAAAAATCTGGCCAGCTGAAGCTAAAATGAAACCTAAAGACATTTATGAAGGCGCTAAGTTGGCTTGCCAGGAAATGCTAGCCAGCGGCACCACGACTTTTTTTGATATGTATTGGCAGCCCGAGCCGACAATTAAAGCAATTAATGAAGCCGGCAGCCGAGGATTTGTCGGGCCGCTAATTATTGACCTTGGTTCAATAAACATTGGACCGGCACAAATTGAGCAAACCTATAATAAACTAAAATCAAAACTTAATAGTGCCCTTGAGTTAACAATAGCGCCGCATTCAATCTATGCTGTTTCCAAGTCAACTCTAATCTGGTGTCAGCGGTTTGCCCAAAGAAATAAACTGCTGCTGCATATTCATTTGGCCGAAACAGAAGAAGAGGTGAAAAATTGCTTAAAACAGCATTGTTGCCGGCCGGTGGAATATTTGGAAAAAATTGGTTTTTTGGGCGACAACGTCGTCGCGGCCCACGCCTGTTGGTTGTCGAACAAAGAAATAAAGATTTTGGCTAAGCGCGGGGTAAGCGTTGCTCATTGCCCCGCCTCTAATCTGAAATTGGTCTCAGGCATTATGCCGCTGGGTAAATTGTTAAAAGCGGGGGTAAACGTGGCCTTGGGCACGGACGGGCCATCTTCCAACAATAATCTGGATATGTTTGAGGATATGAAAATTGCCGCGCTCATTCATAAGTGGAACGAACGCAATCCCGCTGCGGCCGACGCCCAGACAATTTTGGATATAGCCACCATTAACGGCGCCAAGGCCCTAAAAATGCCAAATGAAATCGGCGTTATTGATATCGGGATGGAAGCCGATATAATTTTGGTTAATTTTAACCAACCGCATCTAACGCCTTGCTTTAATCCAATTTCGCACTTTGTTTACGCGGCCAGAGGGAGCGACGTAGAAATAACAATGGTCGGCGGCAAGATTATTTTTCAAAAATCTCATGCCCGAATTACCAGAAGTTGAGACAATTGTTCGGCAATTGCAGCGAGCAGTCGTTGGTAAAAAAATTATCAGCGCCAAAGTTTTGTTACCCAAAATTGTTAAGGCCAAGCCCGACAAATTTCAGATAGCAGTCAAAGGCGCGACTATCAAAAGTATTTGGCGGCGAGCCAAGATTTTGATTTGGGAGCTGAACAATGGCTGGAGCTTATTAATCCATTTAAAAATGACCGGCCAATTGATTGTTAACGGCCAGCCCAGTAAATACACGCACGTTATTTTTGGCTTCTCCGACGGCACACGATTAATTTTCAATGATTTGCGGCAGTTTGGTTATATTAAATTAATAAAATCGGAGAACTTATCGGATTTTTTCATCAAGGAAAAAATGGGACCTGAGCCCCTGGATAAGGATTTCTTTTTGGCGGATTTTGAAGCGTTGCTTAATCGACGGCCCAAGACCAAAATTAAACAATTTTTAATGGACCCAATAAATATTGCCGGTATCGGAAATATTTATTCGGATGAAATTTTATTTTTTGCCGGAGTGAATCCTTTGCGTCGGGTAAAAACCCTGAAGAAAGGAAAGGCCGCTAAGATTTTCCAAGGTATTAAAAAAATTCTACCCGCTGCCATCAAACTAAAAGGCACATCGGCTGATAATTATCTAGATGCTTTTGGCCGGAAAGGAGAATTCTTAAGAAAATTAAAAGTGTATGGCCGAGAAGGCCAAAAGTGTGTAAAATGTAAAGGAAGAATTAAACGAGTAAAACTTGGCGGCCGGTCGGCTCATTTTTGCCCCGTTTGCCAAAAATAGCCAGTTGGTCGAGCTGGCTAAGTAATTTACGGACTACGAATAGATTACGGATTTACAGATGTATTTTATCCTTTTTCGTAAAAGGGGGTTGGGTATCTGTATATCTGTAATCCGTAGTTTTATGAAACTAAACGAATTGGCTTTTGCTTATGCTTCAGCGATTTTTGGCGGCGTCTGGATTTTTTTAATGATGGTTTATTCATTGTTGACCGGTCGGGCCAGTGATTTAATGACTCGAGCCGCCTCCTTGCACTGGGCGTCCTATTCCTGGGGCGGGGCTTTCCTGATAGCGATTGAACATATTATCGCCTGGTTTATTTTGGGCTGGGTGTTTGCTTGGCTTTACAATATATTTATAAAGGACTAAAATAAGCTGGTGATATTTTTAATTTATCTTTGCCGTCAATCGGCAAAAGAGCTTTTTTTATGCTTTTCAAAAAAATCTTTAAGTTTTTTGATGTTTTGGAAGATAAAATTCGTTACAAGCTGGGTCATCGGCCTATCCTTTACGCTTTGGTTGGTTTGCTTGGCGTGGTGCTGACTTGGCGGGGTATTTGGCGTTTGGCTGATGAGACGGGTTTGTCTTCGTGGTTGTCAATATTACTGGGGGTCTTAATATTGCTTTCCACGGGATTACTGGTGGCGGTTGCCATTGGCGACGAGGTCATTATTAGCGCTTTTCGTGGTCGGAGAAAAATAACTGAAATGCGCCTGGAAGAAACTTTGACACTATCGGAAAAAGTAGAAGAAATAAGAAATTTGTTGGATAAAATTGAAAAGAAATTAGGAATGATTAAAGAAGAAGAAAAGAAGATTGTCAAGAGCTCTTCGTAATAGCCCAATAGCTTGGAAACGTTTGATACAATAATTAAGTATCAATAAAACGAATCCAAACTATGCCATATACAACTAATCCCCAGATGCCTAAACTGCGGGCCAGAGCAGTTAAGATGGTCAGAGACGGTCAATCGGTCAGCGAAGTAGCCAGATATTTCGGATACACTAAAGGCGCGGTCAGCAAATGGAATAAGAAGGTGCCGGTAGGCGGAGCGCCTGAGATTCCAACCCAATCTTCTCGTCCGCATCATCACCCCAATGAATTGCCGGCAGAAACCGTTGACGCGATTATTGCTTGTAAAAAGAAATACCGGCGGTGTAGCGATGTTATTCATCAGCATTTACTTAACGGTGGCATCAAGGTTTGTTTAAACAGCGTAAAACGGAAGCTGGACGAAGCCGGATTGATTAAGAAACGAAGCCCCTGGAAAAGATTACATCTGCCGATCGAGCGCCCTTTGGCTTTAAAGCCAGGCGATTTAGTCATTGTGGACACAATTCATTTGATGGTAAGCGAGAAGAAGCGAATCTATGTTTACACCCTAATCGATGTCTATTCCCGCTGGTGCTATGCCTGGGCGACAGACAGGATTAATGCCCGAAACAGTATTAAGTTTTTGGCAAAAGCGCAAACCTTGGCTTGCTTCAAATTCAATTGTATTCAGTCAGATCACGGAAGTGAGTTTTCACAGCACTTCAGTAAACGGATAAAGACACTTCATCGACATTCTCGGGTTAGGAAGCCCAACGACAATTCATACCTGGAAAGATTCAACCGCACGCTGCAAGACGAATGTTTAAGAAAATTACCGGTTAATGTTAAAGTGTTTAATGAAACCCTACCTGTTTATCTGGATTACTACAATGATGAAAGATTGCACATGGGTATCAATTTTAAAACGCCTAAT